>Ga0194040_1000351_pt1 | contig 13707 bp, 8 predicted proteins | sample JunL2210m_MetaG_FD_148973 | JGI IMG/M metagenome (GOLD analysis project Ga0194040, IMG submission 148973) | Anoxic zone freshwater microbial communities from boreal shield lake in IISD Experimental Lakes Area, Ontario, Canada - Jun2016-L227-10m | ecosystem: Environmental > Aquatic > Freshwater >... | reverse complement strand
AATCTCCAAATTGCGTCCATAACCACACTTTCTCCCTTCCAGTTTACATTCTTCCTCAATTAAACCAAAAGCTCGTAATACAATATGTCCTTTAAAATTCTGAATTATTTCTCTAAATAATATATGGTGTGCAGATACTATTGCAATCGAAAAATACGAATTCAATATTTTTCTAATATTGGGGGTTAATTTTGTTGTATAAAAATTAAAATTATTAAGAATATTTATTTTTTCTCCGGGGATTGTTAAATTTTTATCGTAATCATATGTAACAGAAGCACTTCGAAATCCGGGATTTTGAGGAAATAATTTTGGAATATAAACTTCAAATCCAAGACTTTCCAATAACGCCGGTTCGAAATCCATCAATGTCTTATGATTGATTAGCCACAATACGCGTTTATTTTTTGCATCCATATTGATACCCCCTATTAACTTCCAAGAATAACATTAATTTCAAATATCAAGGCCTTGTAATTGCTGTGCATAATGTATTCCCTCTTCAACATCCCCATCAAACACTATGCTTCCATGATCCAATACAATTGCACGATTGCACAACGTTCGGACTGATGAAAAATCATGTGAAGCAAGTACCATAATATTCGCATTTGCAATCAATTCAGTAATCCTTTTTTGGGCCTTAACCATAAAAGATGCATCTCCTGCTCCAATCACTTCGTCCAGTAAAAGAATATCACCTGGAATTGCTGTAGATATCGCAAATGCCAAACGGACCAGCATCCCGGCAGAATAGGTTTTAACTGGGTAATCGATAAACTCACCAATATCAGTAAAAGATACGACCTCCTCAGTTATTGCTTGCATCTGTTTTGGGGATTGTCCAAGCAGCAATCCTCGGTATAATATATTTTCACGTCCTGTTGATTCGGGTTCAAATCCCAGGCTTATTTCCAATAAGGAGCGAATCTCCCCATGAACCTGAAGGATGCCATTGTTAATAGGATACAGTCCTGCTATAGCTTTAAGAAGTGTGGTTTTCCCCGCACCATTATGCCCGAGCAAAGCGACCCTTTCCCCTTTTTTGATATTAAATGTGAGCTCTTTGAGGGCGTGAATATCAATGACTTGTTTAAGATGCTTTCTTGTCAACATTTTTAAAACAAAACCTTTAAGGGAATTATCACGGAACGCAAGGGACGAATAACTAAGATCAACATTTCTGAGCATAATAGAGGGTGAGGTTGTCATGATTCACAGATATAGGATAATTCTCTTTTCAAAATATGAAAGTAACACAACTGCAATGCACCAAAGGCTAATCATTAACAAGATGATTACACCATAGTTGATCAACGTTGGAAACTCTCCATACAAAATTGGGGCCCGGATCAACTCCAGAAGGTAATAGATCGGATTGTAATATACCAAAAATCCTATCCCCCCATCAATAAAGACCTGCGTAGAGAAAAATACGGGTGATATAAAATAGAGCGCCTGTAATAAAATGGTAAGCAGTTGAGAGAAATCGCGAAAAATTGTCCCACTTACCGCACATATTATTGCGAGTGGCCATGCAGTAAGAAGAAGTAGAAGAATGGCAATGGGTGTTGAGAGCCAGGACAGGGAAACATTCCCCGGCTGCTGTATCAAGACCCAGCAGATTAAACCTATCAATGCAAGCCCAAAATCGATAAGTCCGACAAGAACACTACGCAGCGGATAAATAGCGATGGGATGCGCAAATTGTTTCATGTATGGTGCAGCATTCATAAAAGACATCGATCCGGAAATTGAAGCGAATACTATTAAATTCCAGCAGATTATTCCTGAGTAAATATACAATATTGTATTCTGAACTGGTTGCTTGAAAATACTGGTTAAGACAAAAGCTAAAAGCAACGTCATTGCCAGCGGTTGGATTATTGACCAAAGCATTCCAAGAGCAGTACGCTGATACTTTGCACGTAGATCTGCGAGCGTCAGATGCCACCAGAAATGGCGGGAACCATATATCTTTTTAATATATTCTCGATTCATAATTTCAGAATATAAATGTTTTTTCAGTAATAATGAATTTCATTTTATTAGTCAAAATGCCCTCTGTGTACCCAGCTGCAAGCAACGTGGCATGATCTGGGCCGCCGTCTTGTTGTTATGTTGAATGGATAGATCATGGTTTACCGCAACCCTAATTCATCTTTCTTCTCCTCGCAGCAAGCTGCGGGGTAAACGGATTAAATCAATGCAATGATTACCTACATGTTTTACGTATTGATGTAGGATCTGGTGTACTTTTTTGTGCGTGCGTCTTGCAGATCTTCCCCATAATTTCAGCGATGAATTGAATATCTAGTTCCAGAAGACCACAATGTGTTGGTAAATTTATTCCTCTTGCTGCAATTTTTTCTGCAACTGGGTAATTGCCATTATCTTCTTTATATGGGGGTAGAGTATGAATAGGATAGAATATGGGTCGAGTTTCGATTCCATCAGTCTGTAGTTGCTTCATAAAATCATCCCTTGAAAGTTTAATTGTTTTTTTTAATAATATAGTATACATCCAAAATGCATGATTTGCATAGTGCTTTTCAACAGGTAATTGGATATAATCCTTTAAAGGATCTAAATATAAATTATATAAATTGGCTATTTCTCTTCTTCTCTGTAAATGCCAATCGATTTTTTCAAGCTGTGCCAATCCTATGGCAGCTTCAATGTTCGTCATTCTGTAATTATATCCAATAACATTATGCCAGTAACGACGTTCGGGATCGGCACCTTGACCTTTTATAGTGCGGATAGAATCTGCAAGGGACATATTGTTTGTAACAACCATGCCTCCTTCTCCCGTGGTAATAATCTTATTGCCATAAAAACTAAATGATCCACAATCTCCTAATGATCCTACAATTCTATTTTTGTATAGTGCTCCATGTGATTCTGCGGCGTCCTCAACTACAAAAAGTCCATATTTTTTTGCAATTTCCAAAACGGGATCCATATCTACAGGGTGCCCATATAAATGTACAACAACGATGCCTCTTGTCCGATCCGAGATCTTTTCTTCAATTAAATTTGGATCAATATTCCAGGTTTCCGGGTCACTATCCACAAAAATAGGTTTTGCCCCACAATATTTAGCGGCATTTGCAGTAGCGATATAAGTAAGGGTGGGCATTATTATTTCATCATTTGGCACTACATTTTTACCAAGGAGAGATAAATGAAGTGCAACTGTTCCATTGCAACAGGAAACCGCATATTTAGTCGAACAGAATTCAGAAAATTTTTTTTCGAATTCTTCTACATATTTCCCATTTGAAGATATCCAACCAGTGTTAAGACAATCATTAACGTATTTTTTTTCATTTCCGTTCAAAATCGGACTGGAGACATAAATATACCGATTCCGCATTTTTCTCCCAATCAATAATCATTATTTTCACTTATCTAGTGAAAATATATAACTTTTTATTTGGATAAGGTACCATTCCCGCCCCTAACTCTTTTCCAATAATTGATTGATTCTCCGTATCTTAACTCTTTATGAATCATTCCGGTGGTTATATCTCCAGACATACTTCGCTATGTGCAGTAGTAATCTGGCTCTAGTAACCCCACCTTTGGAAGCAAGTTTGCGTTTGAGATATCCCCAGAATCCTTCCATTCCATTGATATGGTTTCCTTTTCCGTCGCTGTATGTCCCTTCTCCATGATTCACCAAACGGTGAATAAATCCTTTCGCTGCGATTCTAGTATAAGCTTTCCAGGTGTCTGAACAGATAGTGGAGCCCATTTCTACCTTTTAGTGATCAACGAGAGAAGCGTGGCCTCATCAACATTTTCGACGATTTCAGCCCATACTTGCACGTTCCTATAGAGGATCCCAAATATCGGTTGCTTCGTCGTACCTCGACCTCGTTTGGTTCCAGTATCCCTCACGTTCTTTCGCTTGTTCTTCCATGCGCCACCAAGATAGGTTTCATCGACCTCAACCGTGCCCGAGAAGATGTCCCGGATATGCGATGAAAGCAACAGATCCAAAGATTGGAACAATCCTTGGCAAGGCAATGGGAACGCTGGAAAGTGGGACGGGGACGATCGAGGTCATTGTCACATTGCAGTGAAAGAAAAAAGATCTATAAGCACTATTTTTTGAATCTCATCAACCCTGGAATTAAGATTAGGGGAATTGAGAAGGTAACGCTGGTTGTTGAAAAAAAATGAATTATATAAATCTCTAATTCTGCATATAGGCCGTACAGGATATGATATGTTAATTGCTAGTAAGTATGACTTTTTTTAACGTCTGAAACGATGACTCTCAATCGCTTTTCTTCGTGTTAAAATGTCAATCGCAAAAATATTGCTTATTCTCAATAAATCGAATTATATATATATTTGAACAGCTGAACTGTTTGGTGTGAATTTTGTAAGGTTCCAGTTATTGATGCAGTTCCATAAGTTCTAATCAATTGATTACAACAGTTCCTCTAAGCTTGTTTGGGTATTGAGGGTACTTACTATGCAAAAGCCGCCTTTATTGATTTTAATTATGATATTACTGTTTTGCGCAATCCCTGGCTTCGGTGCTGCATCGACAGGTAATCAGAGTATTACCGCATATTCAGGACTGGACAACAGTATCTCCGATAATACCTCGACAACATCATATACTGATAATCCTATCGTTTCAATAACAACACTGGCAAATGAAATTCCCATCTTGGCAATTGCTGACTACGTAGGCGAAATTGGAGTCAAGGCATGGACCCAGGCAGGCAGCGGCATTGGAGTCTACGCATTAGCCACTGGTGGAAACAATAACACTGGAGTCTATGCAGAAGGCGATGGACCAAACAGCTATGGAGTCTATGCGTACACCTCCGGTGGCAGCAGCGATGGAGTCTATGCATATACCATAGGCTCCGGCAGCCATGGAGTCATAGCAGTTACCAATGGCCCCACTTCTTATGGACTCTACGGAGCTACCAGCGGGGATAACAGCGATGGAGTCATTGCTGTCACCAACGGTGCCAACAGCCATGGACTCGTTGGATATACCTATGGCCCCGGTGCCTGGGGTGTCTACGCAAATAGTAACCAATCAGTCGGGTTATATGCCAGTACAGGAGTTCCGAATGTTTACGGTATCTACACTCCCAATTATATCTATGCAAAGGGTACCATGATTCCGAGCTCGGACGTTGCCGAATATATGCCAGTAACCGAAAATGTCACACCCGGTACTGTCATGGTCATTGGAGAAGATGGAAAACTCCAGCCTTCAACCACGGAGTACGATTCAACAGTTGCAGGAATCATTTCGACATCACCGGGAGTTATTCTTGGTACAAACAATAATGGAAATCCCGGAGAGCAGATTATTGCAGTTGCAGGACGAGTGCCGTGCAAGGTGGACGCCACGAAAGCATCAATTCATGCAGGTGATTTGCTCACTACCTCTGATAAACCTGGATATGCGATGAAAGCAATGCCAGATCTGATCAATGGGCATAAATACTATCCAGATGGAACAATCCTCGGCAAGGCAATAGGAACACTTGATAGTGGAATCGGCACGATCGAAGTAATTGTCACATTGCAATAAGAACGGAAATAAAACAATAATGGGTTTATTCATCCGACGTTCCGCAGGTAGAAATTCATAAATAATATTTTTCATAGGGCGACCCCAGTAAAGCAAGTATTTTCTGCAAATCGTCGGTTAATTTGATATACCTGCAATTTTGTTTCCGTTCACAACGACAGTAAACTCCCTGACACGCCTGAAGAGGAAGAAGACCCATTTCAAAGTCGGTTTCTGGGTGGGTCTATCCGTTTGGCTCATCACGGTTTCACCAGACTTCTGTAATTCTCGCCTTAAACGGAATTCTACCATTGGGTAGATAAATAAACAAAAGGACCATGATCATTGCCAGGGCTTGGATTCTCGAATTCTTTTTCAGAAAAATCTCGGAGACCCGAAACGATTTATCTTTAAGAAACCTGAATCCGCGTTCCACTGTACCTTGATTTTGTAATACTCAAGAATCACCTCTGGGGATAGTTCAAGATCATTAGTTGCCAGGACAAATCTTCCTAATTTCTGTTTCTCGCGTTCGATTGTTTCAGAATCCGGATCTATTTCAGAGAATATCAGATAGAAAATAGTCAAAGATTCGTCGAGTTTCGGGCGACCACGGGTTTTTCGGTTCTTATGTTTTACGGGAACGATGGATAATCCCTGAACCGATATCGGGGGTGTTTCTTCAACCATTTCTCCGCCGCCGCAGCTGCATCTGGTTCACAGACAAACTCATGAGTCGAGATCTTTTTCAATGAAATCCTTGTCTTTTCAATGTCTTTTTTCCAGATTTTTCTCAAGGGTCTTCTCCTAGCGATCGTGCATCATTTCAGAATGGAAAACGACCCATTTCTGATTTATATTGGCATAATCTACGATATGCTCGGAAAACGAATAGCGGCTATCCTCTGACTTAGTGAATGTAAGGTCCGTATTATCCAACTCTTTCACCAGGTTGATCGTTGAAGGCACACGACTTATCCAGAAAGTATGTTCTCCTAATAATTGGAGAGTTTCAGAGGTATAAAATTCAGAATCCGCCGCGTGGTAGACTTTATCGTTCGTTTGAAGATTTTCAGTGAGCGCCCTAACAATGATCCTGATGGATTCTTTATCAGATTCATTTCCTGAGAACGTTTTGAGGAAAAGGGGAATTCCGTGCTGGTTTGCAGCAATTCCGAGCACGAATCTTTTAAGATCCCATCGACCATCTTTGGGATACCCGTACGTGATCTGAACCTCTTCGGTATCGAAATCTGAATCATATTCGCCAGTAACACTGAAATTTGTCGGGTCAATATGGATACAGTGTGAGCCGAATTCGTCTTTCAGGAGGCATTTTGTGACGATCTCATTGAAGAGCTCTGTCGGCCCGTACTCTGCAATGGCGTCAAGGGTCCGGCCCAGTACATCGTCGTTGAGATGATCCCGGTTTATCCCAGGACCAAGAAGTCGACTAACCGCAATATCGTCGAAAAATTTGGGGAAAAGGTAAAGTCGGCGTTCAATGAACCCTAATCCATTGAGGGTCATTGCTTTGATGCTTTGCGCGTGACTCAGGTTATGATGTCTATTTTTAGGAATTGCTCCCTCTATGACTTCCGATATCCCAAGTGAATCAAAAGCCCCGGCCACAATTCCTAAATGACCAACCGATTAAATGGATTCCGGATCAAATCCATCAACTAATGGCTTATTTTAGGTTTTTAACTCAAGGTACAAAGATCTTTTGGTCAAAGAATTTCAAGAATTAGTTTCTTTACTGAGGATTCTCGAATTCATATTTTGGTATTGAATTTAGGTAGATTAGAGTTTACAGATGGAACTGGAAAGGAAATATTTGTCCTCGAAAAAAACAGATATATAAATATTAGGATTATGTCAAATTAGGTGTAGTATAAAGTGAAATCGTATCCCTTTTCGAACTACTAACTAGATGTTGAGCGAATGTTTAACCTTTGTATTGGCCAATGTGGCAAGCTCGTGAATAGGAACTAGAATGTATAAATCTTAACTGATAACAATAATACTAATATGTATAAAGAAGAGAATATTGGTTTATTATAAAAATGGAAATTAAACGACATCGATATCTGGTGTTTTTAGCAGTATTCCTATTTATTATATCTATTTACACACTTGTAGTTCAGGGAAGCGATGATAATAAAGTATTATCACCTAGTCCCGGTATGGACTTGCCGGCCGAGTCTATCACATTGCAAAACTCCATGCAGGTAATTCCTATCTCCACTACCGTAGTCGCTACTCCGTCAATCACCGGCATTCCAAAAATGGTGGCTACTTTAGATCTTACGACTCCAACGCTTACGATTCAATCGACAAAAACTCCCACAACTCCGAAGAGTCAAACGATCGTGACACTACCCCCACAAATAACCCCCAATGCATCAACGCCCATAATCACTCTACCAAGTGAACATTCTGGATCAATACAATCATCTCCATCCACACTCGATGTATCTGATTCCTACGCGCCTAGCGAAGTCATTGTCCGGTTCAAACCCCAGAGCATGGCTGATCCTGTGAATAAAGGAAAAATCATATCCGCTGCCCACAAAGCCGTATCGGCTACCGTCGTGGATGATTTGGACAAAAAAGGTCTTTCGGGAATGCAGGTTGTGAGAATAGCCCAGGGGAAGAACATAGGAGACATCATCGCGGCATATAAAAACAACTCTAACGTACTCTATGCAACCCCGAACTACAAAATATCCATATTTTCAACCCCAAATGATCCGTCCTATTCCCAACAATGGGCATTACCCACAATCAATGCACCTCAGGCATGGGATAAGACTACAGGATCGAATAATGTAGTTATTGCATTGCTTGATACCGGTATAGATTATAATCATCCTGATCTTTCAGGAAATATATGGACAAATCCAAAGGAAATCGCTGGTAATGGCATCGATGAGGATGGAAACGGGTACACCGATGATACGCGTGGATGGAATTTTATTGACAATAATAATGATCCTATGGACGCGAACGGACATGGTACTGAATGTGCGGGAATCATCGGCGCCATTGGTAATAACAACCTGGGCACAACAGGAGTCGACTGGAATGTTCGGATAATGCCATTGAAAGTGATCAATGATCAGGGATATGGTTATGAGAGCGACGCGATCGATGCGATCCTTTACGCGAACCAGATGGGCGCCAATATCATCAGCATCTCATGGGGTGGGAACGACTTTGACCAGGCCCTGAAGGATGCAATTGACGCCTCTCCCAGTCTGGTTGTGTGTGCGGCGGGAAACAGCGGGCAGAATAATGATAATTCTTCTGTCTACCCGGCGTCTTATGACGATTCAAATCTAATCAGCGTTGCCGCCAGTGACCAGAATGACAATTTGGCTTCATTCTCTAATTATGGTCCTGCCAGTGTCGATGTGACAGCACCGGGTGTTGATATTTACAGTACGAAACCCGGTTCATTCTATGGATCAAGCTCCGGCACTTCTATGGCAGTAACTTTTGTTTCTGGAGTTGCGGGATTAATAAAGGCACAACATCCTAACTGGATTGCATCACAGATTAAAACAGATATAATAAGTACAGTAGATCAGAAATCGCAATTATCCGGAAAAGTGAGGTCGGGGGGAAGGGTCAATGCATATTCTGCTGTTACCGGAACTGTTCCGGTTATCACTCCCACAACGCCTATCCGGGTAACTGTCACGCCGACTCCAACACCGGTATTGTCAGGAAACGGAACGCTCGCACCGGTGAACCCTTCATTTATCCTGTTCCAACAGTCGTCAATCCAAAATACCTATAATGATGGGACAGGGAAACAGGTGCTCCTCGGATTCCGGCCGTCACCGCTAAATTTCTCACATATGACGGGATCACGACCTGCAATAATGTCGATGGGTAATTATCCGGCATCGTATGACCTTCGGAATTACAACAGGGTCACCCCGGTAAGGGATCAGGGATCGTGTGGGGACTGCTGGGCCTATGGTGCGTTTGGATCACTGGAATCAAGCCTTATGCCTACCGAAAGCTGGGACTTTTACGAGGGTGACCTGAATGCGAATCATGGATTCGATCACATGTCCTGTGCTGGCGGGAATAATGAAATGTCTACCGCATATCTTGCACGTTGGAGTGGCCCCTTAAATGAAGGAACCAGTACACCCTTGCAAAAACATGTACAAGAAGTAATCTACCTGCCACCACGGAGCAGTGCCATTGATAATGATAATTTCAAATCTGCCATAATGAATTATGGGGGTATTTCTACCTCATTCTATTGGAACAGTGGCTACATGGTGGGCGGAGGTTACTTCTACCCTCCAGGTGGTAGTGGCAACCATATGATCACCATCGTCGGGTGGGACGATACTCATGCGGTCAGTGGTGCACCGGGAGTAGGTGCATTCCTCTGTAAAAATTCTTGGGGTAGCGGATGGAATGGGAATGGGTATTTCTGGATATCCTATTATGATGGTGCCCTCGGCCATGAAGAACAGGCAGTATTCCATGATGCGGAACCGAGCAGCAATTATGACACGATTTATAAATATGACCCGTTAGGTGAATCGATTGACTACGGATATGGATCAACTACAGGCTGGGCTGCGAATGTTTTTAATGCTTCGTCAAACCAGACAATTAACGCTGTCAGCTTTTACACAACCGATGTCAATACGGCGTACACGGTATCAGTTTACACGAATCCCGCATCAGGGCCAACCGGGGGAACATTTCAAACCACCACATCCGGATCAATTCCCTATGCCGGGTACCATACTGTGCTGATCAGTTCGGTCCAGGTCCAGAACGAGCAGAAATTCTCAGTAATAGTAAAACTGACTAATCCCAGATATACTGCACCAATCGCTCTGGAATACCCGCTATCCGGGTATTCTACAGGTGCCCGGGCCTCGACTGGCCAGAGTTATGTCAGCTCAGATGGAAACTCATGGAGTGATATAACAAACCAGTATGCGAACACGAATGTATGCATCAAGGCATTTGGTACATCATCAATAGCAAAGCAAACATATATTGATAATCCTATTATTTCAACAACGACACTGGCAAACGAAATTCCCATCTTGGCAATTGCCAACTATATAGGTGAAATTGGAGTTGAGTCGTGGACCGAGGCAGGCAGCGGCACTGGAGTCTACGCATTAGCCACTGGTGGAAATAATAACACTGGAGTCTATGCAGAAGGCGATGGAGCAAACAGCTATGGAATCTATTCATTCACTCCCAACTCAAGCAGCGATGGAGTCTACGCACATACTAACGGCTCAGGCAGCCATGGAGTCATTGCAGTTACCAATGGCCCCACCTCTTATGGACTCTATGGAGCCACCAGCGGCTCAGGCAGCCATGGAGTCATTGCAGTCACCAGCGGCTCAGGCAGCCATGGAATCGTTGGACAGACCTATGGCCCCGGAGCATGGGGAGTCTATGCAAACAGCGCCCAGTCAATCGGACTATATGCCAGTACCGGAGTTGCAAATGGGTACGGTATCTACACTCCCAACTATATCTACGCAAAAGGTACAAAGATTCCGAGCTCGGACGTCGCCGAATATATGTCAGTAACCGAAAATGTCACACCTGGCACGGTTATGGTCATCGGGGACGACGGAAAACTCCAGGCTTCAACCACGGAGTATGATACAACAGTTGCTGGAATCGTTTCGACATCACCAGGAGTCATTCTTGGTACAAACAATAATGGAAATCTCGGAGGCCAGATTATTGCGATTGCCGGCCGTGTTCCTTGCAAGGTGGATGCAACGAAAGCGCCAATCCACGCCGGAGACCTGCTCACCACCTCTGATAAACCAGGATATGCGATGAAAGCAATACCGGATCTCATCAATGGGCATAAATACTATCCAGATGGAACGATTCTCGGCAAGGCGGGGGGAACGCTGGAAAGTGGGACCGGGACGATCGAAGTTATTGTGGCGTTGCAATAAAGATGGAAAAAGATCAATAAGGACTATTTTTGAATCCAATCAGGGCAGGAATAAATGTTGTTATTCGCCGATCAAATGGCATTATATAAATACCTTTATTACTGACCGTCTCTTATTCAGGCCGGGGTTCCGTAGCATTGATGCTGTTTCTGAATTGCAAACGATTTGATATACGGTTTTCCCTGAGCTTGTAGGTGAAACCATCATGAAAAAACAAATTGTATATAATTGGAGAGTCTTATTCGAGACCCTCCAATTAGAGAGTCCTGAGTAAAAATCTTTCCCCCTTTTTCAGAAGTCCAACCGCTCACCAAAAGATCTATATACTGTCCCAGCGCCCCCATATGTCCAATCTGGCACATGAAGAGCAGATAGCTGAATCATAGAATGAACAGAGAGTAACCGTTAGATCGGTCTGTTCATTTCTTACCCGGCTTGATATTCAGGACATCGTTGAATACGTTGACCGAGAGTATTACAGCGAAAAGAAGTGGCATTATCGGTTCAACATTGAGGCCATGATCAAACTCATTGTGGCAATGCACTTTCGGAAATATTCGTATGAGAAAGCGATTTTCAGTTTGACCGAATCCGATATTAGGGATCTTGGTTTTGTTGATTCACAGGACCAGATGATCCTGCCGAGTCCGATTACCTTACACTACTTTGTGAAATACCGGCTGGGCATTCCCGGAATAAAAGAAGTCATGAAAATGATCGGGAAGAAAATCAGCCTGCTCCTCAAACCAGGTATCGCCACAACCGATTCCACTCCGATGGAGGCATCCAGTTATGATGCTCATGCAGGGTTCAATCCCCATTACAACATGAAGATGTATAAGGCCCATATCACGATGATCGGGGAATTTCCTCTTTTCATGACATTCACCGAGGGAGATGCTCATGCTTCACCAGAACTATCCAACCATCTCATGACACTAAGAAAAATGGAGCCGAAATTACATGAATATTGCCTTGACAGCGGCTATGATTCGTTTGAGAATCACGCGGATATCTGGTATCATCTCTCGGTAATACCTCATATCAAGGTGAAAGACAACGCTGTCATTAACAAAGAGGGATCTCTGAAGAGAATTGACCATTGGGTTAACAAGATGTGGAAAAAAGGGGGTAATATTCACGCATCACTCAACACAAAGTTACGGTTTCTCTATGAACATGACCGACCTGAACAGGTTGGAATGTACCTCAGAAATATGAGCATCAATAATCCGAATTTCGATAAGGTCTATCGGAAACAGAGTAAATGTGAATCCATCCATGCTCACATCAAGGATACCGTAACATTCAATGTTCGGGGTAGCAGGTTCAGGAGCAAAGAACTATACGCACTCGTGAATTTTATCTCATACCAGTTGCTGTTGCTGGTGAATATTCAGAATAACGTCAAACCTGTGAACGCTTTCAGATTTTACTTCTAGGGTCTCCTTAAATTCAGACAGAATCGACCTGGAGAAATCTTACTTACATCTGTAGCTTCACCTGTCCTTTTCTTTTCCATGTCGGTAAATGGCATTGATAGGGCCATCAAATTAGAAATCAGTTGATTTTGGCTAATTCGAGAGTCTCTTATTCAAAAAATTGGAAATTACGTTAGATATATATAGTAATAAATATTGAAGGTTTTTAAACTATCAAAGCAAGATTCTACTCTGATTGTCGAAATATAATATCTTATGATAATTAAAAAGGTTTTTTGGAGGGCATAAGGATTCGAGCAAAGATTTTGGGAAGCGATATTTTTAAATTGGATATACGATGACCTCAGAAACCATTACCACTTCAAATACACCCAGAATTCCATGGATTGATGCAACCAGAGGTATAGCAATTATCCTTGTTGTTATTGGGCATAGTATCGGGGCTAAATATATTGAATCAGATTGGGAGGTCGTTTTAGGTGGATTGATGTTTTATATCTACGCCTATCATATGCACATTTTTTTCTTTATATCAGGATGTACATTCAATTTTAACAAATATGCCGAAAAAACATTAAAATTTTTATATGCGAGGGTAAAAACACTTATTGTTCCATACTTTACCTTTGAATTAATTGCATTTTTATTTTTTTCATTGCCGCAACGAACAAATTTATTTCTTATCACGCCCCCAATCGAATTAATTATTCAAATTCTTACTGCAACACGTCCTGGA
>Ga0194040_1000348_pt1 | contig 13724 bp, 14 predicted proteins | sample JunL2210m_MetaG_FD_148973 | JGI IMG/M metagenome (GOLD analysis project Ga0194040, IMG submission 148973) | Anoxic zone freshwater microbial communities from boreal shield lake in IISD Experimental Lakes Area, Ontario, Canada - Jun2016-L227-10m | ecosystem: Environmental > Aquatic > Freshwater >... | reverse complement strand
CATTGACCCACTGCGGTGGGTTTTTTGCTTTCTTGTCAATGACCGCATTGGGTCGAGAAGCGACTATCACTAAGCATTGACTCCAAAGTCTCAAATCGGCAAATAACAGCCTCATAGTCCGAATGTGGCATAGTCAAAAAATACATAACTGCGAAAGAATTAAAAAGGTAATTAGGGCGTTTCGTAACCATTGTATCCTTGGAGATACTTATGGCTATTGGGGCTCACATAGTTGAATTCTGCCTAAGGTCATTGCAAGGTGAAAGGAGTCATTTACTCTGATTAAGCTCAGGTAATAGTCTTGGAGAACTAATGCTCAGCTTTATTTAAATCGCTTGAGACATCTTTATCGAGATTAGCATGCAGATATTCAATAGTGTGAGGTAAGTCTAGGTCCAATTGATCGATCGGCTGTAACCAAACCGTGCCACTATCAACAATGCAATCCAGAAGATGCCCGCTGTGACTCTTATCTTCACTTAAAAAATGCAGATGATAGCCAGGGACTGTAATGGAATGCATAAAATCAGGAGTCCAAAAGCCAACCAATTGGCCGGAAATATCTTCGTAATGAAATTCTTTTTGATCCCCTGCTACATCAACCAGAGGGCGATAAGCATGCTGTTTTGGAACTGAGCGAGCGCGAATCTTAGAAAAAAAACCCACAATCCGAATGGCATAAACCAAGTTACTAGAAAGGAGTGATTCAGAAATGAGTCTCTGCATTTGAAGAAAGCTTACTTGAGTAGACAATTCAATGGTATCAGTCGGCTTAAAGTGGGTAACGCAAGCGTAAGGAGTACCTATGCTTAGATCTGGAATTAAAGCAGATCCATCAGATCGCAATTGATAAAAGATTCCATCGACCAATACCATCTCACCATCGAGATCGTCGAATGTGCCCAAGCCGAAATCACCACGATGAAGGACTTGTTCGAGAGTTTTATCTTCTCTTAAAATACCTTGCACTAAAGCATTGACTGGGGAGGAAACATAAAGCGAGTTAGCCATAGACTCTTATAATTATTAAATTGTGGTCTTATTTTGTTTCAAAGAAAAAATGAAAGATCTTTTGAGCCAATGCTTTGATCTGACTAAATTGAGATTTTATTTCATCCTCGCTACTTGCTGCTTTTTCGTTTTTAGCTTTGCGATCTGCAAGCACTTGAGAGATTTTTTCAATCAATATTGGGGATGCAGTAAGGAAGGGTACAAGATTACCCTTTGTGACTTCTAGCAAAATACCGTTCGTTTTAGCGTAAACGTTTGCGGAGCGAGGTTCACCCGTCAATAAAGACATCTCCCCCACGCAGTCCCCTGGCCACAAGGTGGCAACGATTAAATCTATCCCATCTTTTCCAGGGATGCCCACCTCAAGATGACCTTCAGAGATGAAATACATACTCTGCGCCAGTTCCCCATGCTTGATTATCTGATCTCCAGACTCAAAAGGAACTAAATGCACTACGGATGCTAATTCCTGAATCTGATTTTCATCCAATACTTTCAGAATGGAAGATTGATAAATATCCAACAGCCTTTGCTTGGCATCTGATTTTCCAATACTAGGACGATAAATCTCAATATCGGAATTCAAGTTAATGGCAGCTGCATTAAAGATATGCAGTAAAGCTCCATAAACTGAATTGCTTGAGGAGAGGAAGGAGAGGCTTGGGTGACATTCGTAGCTAATACCGTAAGAAATGGCGCCGCCAGTGATCTCTTGAATTTGGCAGGAATAGCCTAGGTAAAAACGCTCATCTTTAGAGATTAAATATTGCATGCTGTTATTCATCATGCTCAAGACTTTATTACTATCATTTTGAGAGGTTAAATTAAAAGTGCAACGGCGCTTTACACCGCGTTTAGTAGGCTGCTTACTGAGGTTGATGTACTTCCAATTTAAAAATTGACGCGTCGGGATGCGGATCAAATAGGCAAACTTGTCTTCAATAGTGACCATTCGATGGTCAATTTGAGTAACCCTATAGACATCTTTTTCTTCATTGACTTGAATGTAATCATTAATGCTAGCCAAATGATCAGTCTGAATCTGAATGCTTGCGGTAACGTCTGAAATCCATTCACGAAAGATATATGCCGCACCGATACCAACTGCACCAGCAGCGGCTAAGATATGAGAAAGGCTGTGGTCATAGAGCAGAATAAAGCCGATCAAACCGACGATGCCATAAGTTGAGGTAGTCATCGCCATCACAGCGATTTCCGGAATCTGGAAGCCCTTCAATTTGTGATTAATGGAGGTCACCGTTGTGCGGATTGACATGTCAATGCTCAGACCAAAAATCACAAACTGAAGTACCGCTAATGCAGTAGTGAGGTCGATATTTAAATCTTTTGATAAATCAACTACCATCCATCCCCAGTAGCTACCTATTTTTTTCTCTAACCACCAAGCAAAAACAATGTTGGAGGCAAGCAGAATAGCTAATAGAGGTTTTGGTAAGGAAAAGAATTTATGATCGTTCATATTAATGGCGTTAATTAATTTATTGTTTCAAGATGAGTAACAACTAAATAGAATCTATCGTCGACCGTTCAAGAAGTAGGTCATGATTTTTCCCAGACCTTTGCACTCCATTAATTCACGCTCCTCTAAATTGAAGCTAGACTGCAATAAGGCTTGGGTTGAGGGAGAGATCTGAATTCTTCCCTCTACCGAGGTGGACTCCATTCTGCTTGCAGTATTCACGGTATTACCCCAGAGGTCATAGGAAAATTTAGTAAAGCCTATCACCCCTGCTACTACTGGGCCAGAATTAATACCGATGCGCATATTAAGGGTCATCCCATAGGCATCATTAAACTCTTTTAAGTCAATAAACATGCCCAATGCCATATCGGCAACTATTTCTGCGTGATCAGCACGAGGAATAGGAATTCCTCCAACAGCCATATAGGCATCCCCAATGGTTTTGATCTTTTCTAAGCCTAGATGCTCCGCGCGTTGATCGAACTTGGTAAAAAGTGAATTTAGTAATTCCACCAACTGACCAGCGGTTTTTTCTGAAGACATTTTAGTAAAGCCAACGAGATCACTAAATAACACCGTAGATTCTGGATAGGATCCTGCTATATTTTTCTCACCCTTCTTCAAGCGATCTGCAATTGGCTTTGGCAGAATATTGAGCATCAACTTTTCTGTCTTAAGTTGCTCCACATGCAGCAACTCTTTTTCTGTTTGCAATTCCACAATGCGCTCACGATCGATATCACGCAACCGCTTCTTTTCCAATGAAGAATAGACTCTCGCCCTGAGAAGAATGGGGTCAAATGGTTTGGGGAGGTAATCCTCTGCCCCAATTTGAATACACTCCACCGTCTTGGAAAATTGCTCACCACCAGAAATCACAATAACTGGCAAGTAGGATAGCACTGGATCAGATTTAATTAACTTCAATACATCTAAACCATCTAGCTCAGGCATTTCCATGTCCAGCAACATTAAGTCAAATGGCTCTGCTCTAACCCGCTCAACTGCTTCAGCCCCATCAGTAGCCTCCTGAATATTGGTAATCCCCACCAAATTAAGCTCACGAATTAATAGTTTTCTCAGCGTCCTACTGTCATCGACCACTAAAACCCGCATGCCCTGCATTTGATCTATTTGGGATGCCTGGGATGTAATTGAAGATGTATATTGGTTCATGAGCTTATCTTTGTAAAGAAACTAAACTTTCCAACGCGGTGAGGGGCAAAAGTAGCATCCCCAATGAGTGACTCTGCTGCTCCCAACATTAAATAACTTTGGTCATCTAATAATTTTGTACGAATTTTCCGCAATACATCTTTCTTCGTCTCAGGCAGAAAGTAGATTAAGACATTCCTAATAAGTATTAAATCAAAAGTTTGAATCTCATGCAAAGACTCAATTAGGTTGACATTAAAGAAAAGAATCATTCTCTTTAAGCTGGGGTCGGCAACATAATCACCTACACTATTAACGCTAAAGTATTTCTCAATTAATTCATGGCTTAGTCCTCTGTGAATTTCTGTAGGATTGTAAGTCCCCGCTTTTGCTTTTTTAATGGCATCTTTGCAAATATCACTAGCCCGAATTTCAATATCCCAGCCACTCATTTCTGGAAAATACTCTTTCAATAAAATCGCTAAACTATAAGCCTCTTGCCCAGTAGAAACTGATGTGCACCAAATTTTGAGGTTTTTTTGATTTTTCTTCTTCTCAAATAGATTGGGTAATGCTGTTTCTTTAAGGCCGGTAAAAAAATGATCGTCCCGAAAAAACATGGTCTCATTGGTGAGCAGTGACTCAAAGGCCAGCCAATGTAATGGGCTTAAGGGCGTTGAATTGAGATGTTGAATCAGGCTACCATAATTTGGATACCCTGTGGCGCGTGCAATTGGGGACAAACGAGAATCTAGCAAATATTCCTTGGTGTCATCCAAGGCAAGGCCCACGTTCTCACGCAACATCTTAGTGAAGTCTAGAAAAGCTTGTTTGCTAATTAGCAAAGAGCCACTCGTTATTTGCACGTTAATCTCTCGATTTCCTGGGATACCAAATCCAAGGGTAAAACTACTTGGGCTAAATTTGCTTTGACAATAGCTCCAGGCATTCCCCAGACAACACTACTACTTTCATCCTGAGCAATAATCTTGCCCCGATTTTTTTGAATCTCATAAGCCCCTTTAAGACCATCAATACCCATGCCAGTGAGGATCAGAGCCAATAAACCTGGTCCATAAACTTGAGCTGCACTTCTAAATAGCACATCGACTGCAGGCCGACAAGAATTCTCCAGAGGTCCATCGTGTAACTGAATGCTGACATCGGAGCCTATTTTTACGAGCGCCATGTGCATCCCACCAGGAGCCAAATACACCATACCCGGTTTTGCTATTTGGCCATCATAGGGCTCTTCCACAACCATACAGCCAATCTCAGTCAAACGTGTCGCCAAGAATTCTGTAAATTTAGGAGGCATGTGTTGCACTATAAAAATAGGCACACTAAGTGGCTTTTTCCATTCTCTAAAGAGCTGCATTAGGGCAGCCGGCCCACCCGTCGAAACACCAATACAAAGAGCCTCTACCTTATCTTGCTCATGGAGGGTGGTATTTATTTTTGTAGCAGAATAGTGCGTATCTACGAACCCCTTTGCGAATGACGGCCCTGCTTTGCGGGCATGCAAATTGCGAATTTTGGGTAATAGCAACTCTTCAACCGCTTTCATAGCCTCATCTAAATCACCCATGTTGGCAGGCTTAGGAAGGTAATCACTTGCTCCACTAGTGAGCGCATCAATAGTAACGGCCGCTCCTTTTTGCGTCAAAGAGCTAAAGATAATGATGGGAATTTGAGAATTAAATTTTCGAATGGTTTTTAGCGCTTCGATACCATCCATGACGGGCATCTCTACATCTAGCAGGATCAGGTCGGGAGGGTTCTTACGTACAAATTCCACACCCAATAAGCCATTTGCAGCAGTACCAACTACTTCTATATCACTCTGCTTTGCAAGAACTGTAGAGATTATTTTTCTAACGACAGCTGAATCGTCAACAATGAGTACTTTGATTTTTTTATTTTTAGAAATGATTTCTTGCATAGTTTAATGATGTAATGGCAGAACATCTACACTAGCAGGAATACTTGCATTACCTGTGAGATGCTTAATAAATAAATTGGGGTCAATCACAATTAGCAAAGAATCCGCAAGTTTATGAGCACCAACGACTGCATGGCGAATATGCACTGGAAAATTACTTGGGGGGGTTTCAAACGCACTTGCACGCAGCGCAAGAATGTCCCCCACCTTATCGACCAGTAAAGAAATTTGCGAGGAATCGACCTGCACAATAATGCTGACGGCCTCGCTGAGATCCTGCTCACTTACAACGCCCAGAAGGCTACTCATATCAAATGCCACGATCAGTTGACCGCGTAAATTTAAAATGCCTTTGATCGCCTCAGGGGCACCTGGAACCCGAGTGAAATCAGCATTTCGATTGATCTCTACAACTTTCTCTGCCGGAATACAAAATTGATTTTTTCCAATAAAAAAGGTGAGGTAATGATTGTTCATTACTCAACCACCCCTTGAATGTCGATCACCCTAGGATAAATAGTAGTAGAGTCATGCGCGTTGTGCATCGCGATCACCTCTTCTAAATCTAGGACATTAATCACTTCATCTTTATATATGACGCAGCCCTTGATGCCGCGTTGAGGGGATGAGAGTTCATGCATTTTTATTGGCACTTGAATAATGTCATGCACTTGCTTGACCACTAGTGCATAGATCTTATGATTGATATTGCAAGTTAAAACAGGGGAGACTGCCCCATCAGCCTGACGCCCTGTATCAGAACCGCTGACATACTCTTGCAGCCTCACCACATGCATCAGTTGATCTTGATAAAAAACCACTTCCTTATTACCATTTTCCTGAAAGTGCGTAGAACTCAGCATGAGGATGTGCTCTATATCCTGCAATAGCAAAGCAATGCGAGAAATGCCGGGTAGCTCAAACAACAGCATTGATACTTCTTCCTCGGCAATCCGAATAGGAGCCTCTGGAGGGGGTATCGGCTTAGCCTGAATCCTGCCTACTAAACCAGACTCCGCTGCAATTCCATCCACATCTAAGATCAGGGATACTCGGCCAGACCCTAATATCGTTGCGCCAGCATATTTCGGTAGATTGTTCAGTAAAGGACCCAGCGGCTTCACAACCACATCTTGGATATTAAAAATACCATCTACAATTAGACCAAACTGAACGCCGCTAGATTGAACCACTACCATATTAATTGAGGCTTCATGGGTCATACCCGCTTTACCTAGCTTTAATTCTTCGTTTAAGTACAGAACTGGAACTAAGTTCTCACGCAGACGGTAAACAGGAGTCCCGTAGAAATCCTCCAGTAGATTTTCATTCTTACCATACGATAGTCTGACCAATTCTAGAATTCGATTTTGCGGAATTGCATAGGTCTCATCTTTGGAACCAATCAACAATGCCGGCATAATAGCTAAGGTCAGCGGAATTTTCAATCGAATCGTAGTACCTACATTTGACTCGCTATCAACCTCAATCGAGCCCCCAATGTTTGTAATATTATTTTTGACTACATCCATACCAACACCCCTACCTGAAACACTAGAGATATGTTCTTTAGTGGAAAATCCAGGTAAAAATATCAGCTCGGTTAATCCTTCTTTTGATAAACTCTCAGCGTCTTGAGGGCTGAGTAGCTTTCTGTCGATGGCACGATTACGTACTCGCTCGTAATCAACTCCGGCACCATCATCGGAAATCTCAATCACCACCATACCATTTTGATGAAAAGCCATGAGCTGAATATTGCCGACCTCTGGCTTGCCTTTTAATTTGCGCTCTGCGGGAATCTCAATACTATGGTCAATACTGTTGCGCAGTATATGAATCAAGGGATCACGAATGGCGTCCAAGAGCGCCCTATCTAACTCCGTCTCAGATCCCAATTGCGTCAAATGAACTTGCTTATTACATTCGTGGGATAAATCGCGCACTAGTCGTGAAAATTTTGACCAGACATAGGAGATAGGTTGCATACGCATCTTCATCATGCGCTCTTGCAATTCAAGCGTGAGCAAATCAATACTTCTTACGGTTTTGGAAAAATTTAAATCCTTAGAATCGTTTGCAAAAGGCAATAAGCGATTGCGAGCTAAAACCATTTCACTTGTCAGATTCATCAAACGATCAAGGGTATCTAAATTGACTTTTACTGGTGCGGTGACATCGTATAACTTTTCAGAGACGGGCGCATCTGCCACGAGAGTGGCCGCTCTATCAATGATCACTTCCGAATCGAAAAAGGATGGAGCGGGAGCTACCTCGAATATAACTTCAATCACAGGCTCAATCTTTATTTCAAGGTTTGGAGTGGTCGCTAGATTTTTTGCTAAAACCTGTAGTTGCTCTATTAATAGTTGGTCCTCACCAGCTGGTTCTGACTGATTAGCTTCAATACCCTCAATAATGACTCTAAGAACATCCACAGTGTCTAGTAAGCGGTCAATCTTTTCTGGATCCAATTCAATTTGCCCATCCCGAATTTTGCCAAGCAGGGACTCACCTGCATGGGATATCTTTTCAAGCCTTTTAAAGGCAAAAAACCCACTACTCCCTTTTAGGGTATGCAAAGCACGAAAGATATTTCCAATGAGCTTTTTATCCCCTGGAAACTGCTCTAAACGAATAAAATCAGCATCCAGAAGATCGAGTATTTCCCGCGCTTCTAGAATAAATTCCGATAGAATTTCGTCATTATTTTCCATATAGGACAATATTAATACACATCGCCCTAGCCAAGGGCGATAGAATAAGGTGCGATGCTATCTTGGTGCTAGACTCCCCACAGAGTGGTCCAAATCTGCGGACAACCCTTAACTTGAAATGACGAACTAAATGCTCAAATCGATACTTAATCAGATTGAAAAGAAGACAGTAAGAACGAAATTATTCATCGGTTTTTCCATTATTTCTTGTTTCACCCTCATCATTGGCGGCATATCTATATATGCCTATCAAATCCTAGCTAAAGATACCCATTGGCTCTATTTCCAAAGCACCCTGGGAGTGAGTAGCGCTCAAACATTGCGCGCCGATCTAAATTCCTTTAACTCTGATGTCGGCTACCTTTTATTAAATAGTGGAACCACAAAATCAGATCGATCAAGCTCTGGTGCCGACAAAATATTGGCCCATATTAATCAAATCAAAATTAATATCAAAAATGATTTAGTTGAGCTTGATAAAACTGTTAGTAGGCCTGTTGTTCGCGCTGCATTTGATGAGGTCAATCAAAATATCGATCGCTACTCCACATTAATGGATCAAGTGCTTATCCTAAACAAAGCTTCCAATGCCCAAGCAATACAGGCATTAATGGACCCCGAACTCCAGACCCTTCAAAATAAAATTTTTACTCCATTAGACAAGTTGATTGAACTAAAACTAGCTAGTGCGAAAGGTAAATTTGAAGAATCTGTTCGCACAAAAGACGATGTTATCTACTTGACCATTGCCGCAATTCTCATTAGCTTTGGATTGAGCACCTTGATTGCTTTAATGGTGAGAAGAACTATTATCAATCCACTGCACTCCTCTAAAAACTCCATTAATGACTTGGCGGAGTCCAAACTGAATCGAACTATTGCCAATATGGATCATGATGGCGTAGTGGGACAAATTAATAAATCAGTCTTGGTATTGCAAAATAATTTGCGCAGCGCTATTAAAGACATTAGTGATAATGCGTTGGTGATTAGTAGTTCTTCTGAAGAGCTAGCTGCAGTCAGCGCACAACTCAGTAGTAGTGCTGAAGAAACCTCCATACAAGCCAATGAGGTTGCTAAATCTTCCAATTTGGTGAGCCATAATACCCAAACAGTTGCAGCCTCTACGGAAGAGTTTGGCGCAAGCATTAGAGAAATTTCAATTAACGCTACTGAAGCCTCTAAAGTCGCTCATCAGGCTGTTCAAATTGCCGATAAAACCAATCATCAAATGGAGAAGTTAAAACATAGCAGTATTGAGATTGGCCAAATTCTGAATGTAATTTCTGGGATTGCTGAACAAACAAATTTACTCGCTCTCAATGCCACGATTGAGGCAGCACGTGCAGGAGAGCTTGGTAAAGGGTTTGCGGTAGTCGCAAACGAAGTTAAAGATTTAGCACGCTCCACCGCTAGCGCTACCAATGAAATTGGTAAATCGATTTCAGTGATTCAGACCGATGCCAATAGCGCCATTGAGTCGATCGTGGAAATTACCCAGATCATTAAACATATTAGCGATATCTCCAATATCATTGCTGCTGCCGTAGAAGAACAAGCCGTAACTGTAGGCGAAATCTCTCGCAGTATCTCAGGCTCTGCGATTGAGTCTGCCACTATTACTGATACGGTTCAGTCTGTTGCCATGGCTTCTAAGAATGTTACAGAAGGTTCTTCTGAGATCCAAAAATCTTCAGCAGAATTGGCTAGAGTCTCTGCAAGACTGAAAGATTTAGTCTCTAAATTTGAGATTAGCTAAAGCAGAAATCGAATTCAGCCTAATTTGCTCAACCCTCAATGCTGTAGCATGAGGACTCATAAATCTCAGATTCTCTAGAAATTTAATACGCCCCCTACTACTTTTAACTGATTCAGCCCTAGACGGGTTTGCAATCCTCCACTCTTCTCCTAGACGTGCGCCTAGTTGCTGACCCTTAACGGGAAGCACGCTAGCAATAAGATCTGCCTCAACAAGCAGCATGGCCAAACAGTCCTCATGAGAAGCTTCCTGATTAATAAATTTAGTTAGTAGTGCGGGATAAGCAGCAGGGTCTGTGGCCATAATCCAAGGCGACAGTTGAGTAAAAATTGATTTTTTTAGATTATCATCTATCTGAGCATGATTGAAAAAAACTTCCAACAGCGCCAGACTATTTTTTTCAATTTCAAATGGTGCTTTATTAATTAAGCCAGGGTGGCAAAAATCATGACCAATTGCTGCTAATAGCAACAACCAGTTTTCTTTTCTCGAGGATTCCCAAGGATTTTCTGGTGCTTGTCCTGAGCTAAAACACTGATCCTGCATGAGTAAACATGACAGCATCAAACAAACATCTTTTAAATGCTGGCGAGAATGATAGGCGGGCTCAGCTTTAGAGATTGATAGAGCATCAATCTCTTTAGCCAAAACTAAACAAAGGGGCTTGTAAGGATTATCAAGAAAGTTTTGGGAGTGCCAAAATGGGGACTCCAAAATCTCATGCACAACAGCATAAAAACCACCCTCGACATGGTCGGTGAACTCTAGGACCTCTTCGATATACCCAACAGTACAAGAGGATCGAGCGGGGTTTAAAAAATTGGCAATTGTAGGCGCTGCTCTATCCATCTGAGTTTGTCTATCCTTTAACGCACGTTAAGCGTAATGATACCGATCACCAGAAAGTACTCGAAAGACAAAAAATTTTCATTATTCCTGATTCTATTAGTGGCCGATAGGAGATAGTTTTTCCCTGCCGCCAAACCTGTAGCTCCACCGCCAAAGCTTCCCACCAGCAGTGGTGATCCACAAATACTGACCTTCGCCATCACTACGCTGAAAATCCTTGGCGGCTGGCTTAAGTTTTTTAATTTCTGTATCAGTTAACGCCATCAATCCACATCCTGCAAATAAGTAGAAAAAATACCCCCAAGAAAATAACTTAATACCCCTGTAAATACCCCTCAGAAGGTCTGGTTTTTATTGTATGTTATTGGATGATAAAAAACAAAAAGCCTTGTAAATACAAGGCTTAGAAGTTTATTTGTAGACTTTACTGAACTTTAAAAAACTTAATATTGGCGGTGGACGGAGTCTCCGTCCAGGCTGTCTTTGCATCCTACTCTGCTTACAGGGAAATTTACAGGGAATTCTGATAAAAATGAGGGAGGATTCGAAGAAGGCAAGGCTTTAACTCAGGGGTTACTTAAACCCCCACAACATTCCAAGAATTTGGAACAGGGAATAACAGGGATTTTTATACTCCCGATATAAACCCCAATTCGTTAGTCACGAGTTTGAATTGAAGCGCCCTTGACCACAACTCAGTCATTGAGTGTAAAAATGACTGCTTATGCGGCCAGTATTTAGAGGCTCTTAGAACAGGCGGTCTTTAGAACTTAGACAGCATGAGCCGTTGTTCGCTCCAATCTAGTGGGAATGGCACCATACTGAGTAGCTTTTTTGAAGTTATTTCTTTTAGAAGCTGACCCCCTAAAAAAGCAATGGCAATATCTGGATTTAAAAAGCCAAACAAATCACTTGGCTGACATAAGCGCTGGTTAATTTCTCCTCGGTAGCAATTTCTTGGACGCTATCGTATCGGCCAGAACGCAAGCGACCAAACCAGTTGTGTGACTTGTAGATGAGTTCTCCCACCGAAGGGATCAATGGTCGCTCGGGTGCAATTAGTTTTGGCTCATGCACCCCTCGAATGGCTAGACCCTTTCCCCTTACGCGGATGGGGATGTTAATAACAGGGATTTCTGATGTCTTTGTTGATTGACATAGTGGCTGCAGAACCAGCTCGATCCGATCCTGATGAATTCGCACTCGCTCCAACAATTGCTTAAGTAAACTACCCCCATCTTCGGTTGTGCTCTCAATCAGAAGCTTTGCAGATACACCGCCTTGAGGTCCGTAATTTTTTAAGTGATTAACCAGTGCATCAATCACAATTTGATCAATCTTATTCGTATGTAAGCGTAGCAGCCTATTAACAATGCCAGCCGTCTTATGATCGGGTCGGGTGCATCATAAAAACCATAATTCGGATGGTTATATGCAATCCCCCGAATGGCAAATGGCTGGTCATCGGCTGTATAAAGGAGGCCTTTTAGCAATGCCGGCGTGGCTAGGCGTCTTCGAGTTTGATGCGCCTGTACAAGCGTTTTTAGCTTGCTTTGCACTGCATTCCATCTGGCTTCATCAATGATGGGCAAGTGATTGCCGGGGTAGATTTTGCCTTTGTGCCGGATGAACCCTCGGTAGACTGATTTATATAATTAGCGATTTTCAGGATGCCTGCATATCATCAGGGACACAAAAATAGCCTCCCCCAATAAAAGTTTTACCATCAGAATCCTGAGCCATGGGATGGTAACCAATGGCTACATACCTTACCCCTTCATTCTTATTAAGTTGGCTACAAAATTGCTGTGCGCCTGAAAATAATTCTTTAGGAATAATGCCAAATTTAGAAGAATGATCCCAATAAGCAAACCCACTGGGATCAATGAGTATTTTTGGAGGGGTACTGTCGTAATGATTGCTGACTTTCGCACGAACATCTAACCAATGATCATAAAACTTATCTAAAGAGTGGTCTGGATGGTCTCCACCTTTGCAATGCGCAAGCTCATGATCAAGAATGAACTCCGGAGAATTGGGGACTACATAAATGTCACAAGTTTTTTTATCCAGATCGTATATTGAGCATCCGAATGAAAATGATCCTAGCAATTTTTGAGCAATGGATTGGTATTTCCAGCACTTTTGATTAATCTCCAATAAGTTCGAATCATGGATGGTAATTTTTAATTCAGGCCAACCCTCAACATGTCCATCGATAGTAGTGCAACCAATTATGGGCAACGCTATAAGCATGAAAAAAATCTTTTCACTTTGAAGTCTCTCCTGATTTCTGCGCTATAGGAGAGATATCTTGGGTAGAAGAAACAGGCGTTAATGTGATTGCTATTTTGTCAGGGTAGGACCACATCGCCCCCGTTAACATATCAGTGATGCCTAAATCAATCAGAATGCCGAAGATACCGATTGGCTGGGCGGTAGATTTTATAGAGACTTTTAAATCCCGATATCCATCTGCTCTGCAATTGGCAATTAAGTCGGTACTACCTTTTGATATTTTTGAATTACTAGCGGTCGATATTACAGTTGCAATGAGTGAGCCATCGCCACCATAAATAAGGCATTTAGTTTGTGGGGGGTTCATTTCGAATGCAATCACTTGTGAAGTGCCTTGAGTAATTGATGCGCAACCCATAAGACATAAGCTTATGGAGATTAATAGCGTTAGAATTTTTCTTAGATTCCAAACCGAAATAAATAGTCTTTTAATTGATGTAGTCAAAACACCTCTAAAGATTGAAATGCGCTTGAAATCTGGTGTGGCAGTCTTAGCAAGAGGCTAAGGGG
>Ga0194040_1000342_pt1 | contig 13779 bp, 12 predicted proteins | sample JunL2210m_MetaG_FD_148973 | JGI IMG/M metagenome (GOLD analysis project Ga0194040, IMG submission 148973) | Anoxic zone freshwater microbial communities from boreal shield lake in IISD Experimental Lakes Area, Ontario, Canada - Jun2016-L227-10m | ecosystem: Environmental > Aquatic > Freshwater >... | reverse complement strand
TCCAAAAATCCTTCATCATCCAACCCGAAAAAAAAGAAGTGATCTCATGAACTCGTGGAAATTGAGCCTGATCCTGTTCATCGGCTCGATATTGATCACCGCTGTCTTATGGGCGATCGGTCTCCCGTTCTTTTTTCTCTTCTTGTTCCTGCCGCTGCTCCCCTTTTTTCCCGGTCGACAGGGAGTGAAGCGCTGCCCGGTTTGCGGATGGGAAACCACAGGCAGCGAGAACTTCTGCCCCTATGATGCCACTCCCCTCACCTTCGCTTGCAGCAAGCGAAGAGATGGAGAGGATTGATAATGGAAGGCGCATGCCGAACATATCAGCTGTTGGAATCTCTCCAAAATCCCTGTTAGCATAGTTTCGGACACTGCCGCGATCGATTACAATCCCCATAAGTGAGAGATAGGTGGCCGTGCGGGTGAAAGGAATCGTTGCTGCAGAGGTTACGCAGAGATCGATGACGGGCGATCCGATGCGGGTGTCCGGATAAAATGGTTCGTCTGCGTAAAAGAGTCTCTTACAGGATTTACAGTAAAATCGTTTTACTCTGATGTGAATGATACGCTTCTTATCATTTTCGATAATTGCGGCAAACTGCTTTTTCCTGATGTCATATCCCCGGACTGCACTGCCGCATGACGGGCAGGCTGCCAGATCAGAGAATTCAATCCCATCACAGGCTGATAGTGCTGTCTGGATAATATCAATTGCCATTGGGGGGAACCGGGGTTTTCTCATGGGGTTTGTTCCACTTTGTGATATACTGGAGCGGTGTGATAATTTCGTTACTGAAGAACTGCTTCAGCTGAGATTTATTCTATTATCCTATAAATGCCCCCGGTTAATCATCAAATTGTTTATGGGATTAAAAAAATTTATCGAAAAGTTGAGATATTTTACGGAATCCGATCATTTCCATTTGAACATGGGAATCATCGGTTTTAAGGGATCATATGCATTTTCTAACGAAGATAATGAATAGGACTTGGAAAAGACATTATTTTTTTCATTTTCAAACGTTACTACAACTTTGACTTCCTCAACCATCGCGCCAAGAGGGTGAATAAAAGATTCGTCAACTGCAATGGATGGCACATCAAATGGGGTATCCATGGGCACAAGCGCCACATGGATTTGTAATGCGGTAGAGTTCCCTGAATTTTTTAAAACAATTGATTTGGCATCATCGCTCAGGGTTGCCTCCACATCGGGATGGGAAACGCTGTCTTGCATAATTTGCGTTGACATAAATAACGTGATTACCAGAATAAAGACAATCCCTGCAAGATAAATATTAAAAATAAGGAGAATGATGGTGACGGCTAAACCCAAAACCAGAACGATCTGTGATTTTTTATCCATACTGATAATTGTTCATCACTCCATTTTTGTTTAACGGTTTAATTTTTTAAAAAACTTCCTGATTCCGATAGCTATTGTAATGCAGGCACATGTAAATGATGACAGCAGTTCTATAAATTAAAACGGTTTCTTTATGGGAAAAACAGCGTGAAAAACAATGGGATTATATTTGGTTCCGGAATTATACATTTCACTGTGGAATAAATTTATAGATCAATCTCAAAAAACCCGAATGAAACATCAGATTTGTTTGTTTTTTGACTGCGCGTAGTAAAAAAAATCATTTTTTTCTTTTCTGTCACTTTTTTTAAAATCCTTTCCGGTTCAATGCCATCTGATAAGTTAATTAATAATGTTCTTTGTAAATTATATTTGATTAACTAGAGATATTCCCCTTTTTTCTAATCATTGCTGTACAAGTGTCAGATTGACGGACAATTCGAAAATTATTAATATCCACACAAGAGAGTGTAAATTGACCTATACGGAAAAGTGATTTAATACGTTGCTGGTATAGGTGAACAATTGAGGTGTGTTAAAAAATGGTGTTTCATCCTCCGGTAGCAATTACTGCAAAAGCAGGAGATGCCGGTAAGTACAAAGTCGGCTTGCCTGCCTGGAACATGGTCCTTCGTGGATTCATGTCAGGCGCATACATCGCTATGGGTGCTGCTCTCGCAACAGTGTGCAGTACAGGTATAGCCTATTCGGCAGCGCAAATTACCGCGGGCGCAGTTCCCGGTGGTTTCGCATCAGCGGGTATGGTACAGTTGGTTATGGGAGCCGTCTTCCCGGTTGGGCTTATCATCACCGTGCTTACGGGTGCTGAGCTCTTCACTGGCGATGCAATGCTCGCCCCAATGGCTGCATTCATTCACAAGATTACTTGGATGCAGGTCATCAACCTGTGGATTTTTGTGTATATCGGGAACCTTATCGGGTCTCTCGTGTTTGCCTATATCTGTGCAAACGGTCCGTTTGTTTCATTCGGTGCCGATGGCACAGCAACGATTACTGCGTTCGGTACTCGTGCGATTGCCATTGCTGTGGCAAAGACCAGTTATGTCGGAATGATGGGCATGTGGTCTGCATTCTTAAAGGGTATTGCCTGCAACTGGCTTGTCAACCTCGCTATCCTGCTCGGAATCTGTGCAGATGATGCGGCTGGTAAGTTCTTTGGTATCTGGTTCCCGATTATGGCCTTCGTTTCCAGCGGATTCGAACACTCTGTGGCGAACATGTACTTTATCCCGGCTGGTATCATGACTGCTGGTTTAACAAATACCGCAACTACGGTAAACTGGGTCAACATGTGGACCGCAAATGTTATACCGGTAACGATTGGTAATATCGTCGGCGGGATGTTATTCGTCGGTGTCATCTACTGGGTTGCGTTCCGCAAAGAGATCGCAGCACTGAAGTAGATTAACAACCAATAATTTTTTTAGATGAAGATCGGAAATGTCGAAGTGAAAGTCTCAATCATCTCAATCGGGGTGTTTGTGTTCTTCACCATTTTTCTTATATTTGGTTCCCTGTATAGTTCTGAAGTAAGATCAAACCTTATCTGGATGGTCCCCGTACTGTTCATGCTGCTTGTCATCCCGGTTGCACTCAATTATATGAGTCGCAGCCAGTATGCAGAGCTTGAACCGGAGTACGAGCATCAGGCAAAGACGGTTCGGGTGAAGCTGATCAATGAAAATATGATTGGGAAGATTGTGCGGATAGAAGGCGTGGTTGAACGCGTTCATTTCCAGTTCCTGAACCGTCCCCAGTATTCGGTTGCTGACCGTTCCGGTGCGATCTCGGTCAAAATGTTTACCAGCCCGGATGAGAATATAAAAGTAAACGATCTGGTTGTGGTGCTCGGCCAGGTTATACGCCGGTATATCGTGACGGGTGATCCTGTGGTCAACTGCGTATCGATCCGTAAAAAAAGTGCAAATAGCACAACGGATGAATGAACCATCCTCCTCTTTATGAATCACTCTTAATCGATACAGGAATTACATAATTTTTACAATCAGGATCTTGTAAGCATGACCCTTCTAAAAACTACAATTCAGTCAGACAATGAAAAGCAACGATACCTGGAGCTTGCCATCCCTATTTTTTCTTTTGGTATAACACTGATAGGTGTCCTTGTATGGATGATGGGCTTTGAGATCAATTTTCAGTTTTTTGCTCTAGGGTGTGTAATCAGTTCCTGTCTTTTGGCATATCTGGCCTGGATCCGTCCTAAAAAAGACATTGTGGCATTATCAACGCCAATTTATGCCTTCATTTTCTTTGTTGTACCTACGGACTATGTCTCCGGCTTAACCCTTCAGCTGTTGTATGCGGTAAGTCTCACCCTGTTGCTCATACGCCTGAAATACCGGTTCGGCTCGTCACATACGGAAGTATCTTTAGGAAAAGAACTGGCATCCCCTCTCAAAATCTATGTTGAACAAACCCGCGATGCAGTTACCGGCATCTCTACTGTTACTGCACACCGTGCAGCGGTGGTAATCAATCAATTCTCTACAGGTGAATATGGTGAGGCAGCCCGGATATCCGGAATAATTACCGGACAATCCACAGAAAAAAATAGTGTTCCTTATCTGACCCATGCCTTTGAAATTGTAGAGGAGCATGCAACAATCCTCGAACACTCACTGCCACGGCCGGAAAATTACCGGACCTTTTTACCGGAAGAGGAGGGCTTGCTTGCCAATCCCCCGCTCCCCTCATATAGCGAAGACCGGAAGTTTGATGCAATGCTCGACAATGCCCTGCTCTTACTCTTCAGTATTGCATGGAACAATTCCGAAGTTGATCGTCCCCACCTGCTGGCATGTCAGACGTTCGCGCTGAAATTACTGGGTGATTGAGAATTATCTTTTATTATTTCCGAAAGGATTTCTGACTTCCATATTTTATAACATCATTTCTTTTCCAACGTTATCTGACAAATTGTTTGGGTGTCGAATCCTGATACTATTTCTCATAGATTTTAGATTAAGATAAATTCACATTTCCGAATATGCCCACAAAAACATACTGACAAAAGTCCCGATGATCACCAAATCCCTCTCGAAAAGAAACCCCCATATCAGCCCAAAACACACATTTTTCCTAACCCCGGAAAAACAACCTCGCTAATGGCCATTTCCCTGGCAGATCTACCCTAAAACAGGTAAAGCACCGGGTAAAACAAAACGCGATTTGAAGGGCCTTGGCGACCTTCCTTTTTTAAGCCCGTTTAAGTCGTATTTTGGCAAACAGCTCGATATGCAGGCACTTATTTTCATATCCTAAACTCGATCGATGTTTAAGGGGTTTTACGGATCAGAACCCGGCAATCGGAGCCCGAATTGGGCTTGTTTTCACTCAAAGTACGTACCCCCTGATACCTGAGGTCTCCGAGGAGGGATAAAAGGGGGTGTTGGGGGAATATGGATGGGGAATGTAAAATTCAGCATTAAAATATTTTCAACAGGTTTAACGCCAATGAGAAAAAAGATCACTACAGATGCCGGCCCCAGAACCGATTCTGTCTCTTATCGAACGTTTTGAATTTCATCGGCAGGCATACATTCTGGGAAATTACAATGAGACACAATTACTGCGGGAATTTGTCGATAAATTTTTCTCTGCGCTCAGCTGGGACGTGGATAACAACAGAGATTATTTGAAAGATTTCCCCCTCATCACCATAAACCCCAACGACCCCGATGATATCGCCCGCCACGATCGCATGGTCACACACGTCACGCAGATGCTGAACCTGAACAAAAAATTGCAGGATGTGAGGCTCGAACAAGAGAAGACGATGTTGTCCCGGCAGATTGGGGCGACGGATGGGGCGATCGATAAACTGGTGTACGAGTTGTACGGGCTGACATGGGAGGAGATTTCAGTTGTGGAGGGAAGTGCGAAATGAACGATAAAAAAATATCCAGTGTACCGAAACCTGACATTCCGTATCCATGCGTTACGGCAGAGGTTCCAGCGGAGAATCTCGGATTCTGATATTCGTGAATTACTCGGACTTGGTACAATCATAAAAGACTATCCTGATGATGTGCCGTATCCCAGTTGTCTCGTTTCAGGGGAAGTAAACAATCGCCCGCTTCACGTCGTCATGGCATACAATAATGTAGATCGTGAAGCTATTATTATCACAGCATATGAACCAGACCCGGATGTGTGGTCTGATAATAATACGGGGAGAAGATCATGAAGTGCGTCATCTGTAAACACGGAAAAACCAAAGAGGGCACAACAACCGTCACCTTTGATCGCGACGGAATGACCCTTGTTGTAAAAGATGTTCCTGCCCGGGTCTGCACAAACTGCGGCGAAGATTACGTGAACGAGCATGTCGCCCATGAAATTCTTACCATCGCAGAACGGATGGCAAAGAGTGGGGCACAGGTAGATGTACGAAGGTACGTTCCCGGCTCTGCTATGCCATGTTAAACAAACCTGCTTTTTTCCCGCAACCTTCGAATTGTTGCTCATTCAGTACCATCAACCCATAAAACCTCGCTGATATCACACGCAAATACCGGGAAACATCCATGATGTCCGGTACAAAATCTTCCTTCTCCAACTTCGCTACTGCTTAGTAGTACGAGCGGCATCCTCCCGAACCTTGACCGGGTCCGAAGATCATTTATTTTGGTATATTTTATTCACATTTCCGAATAAGCCCACAAAAACATAATGACAAAAGCCCCGATGATCACCAAATCCCTCTCGAAAAGAGACCCCCTGATCAGCCCAAAACACACATTTTTCCTAACCCCGGAAAAACAACCTCGCTAATGGCCCTTTCCCTGGCAGATCTCCCCTAAAACAGGTAAAGCACCGGGTAAAACAAAACGCGATTTGAAAGGCCTTGGTGACCTTCCATTTTTAAGCCCGTTTAAGCCGTATTTTGGCAAACAGCGCGATATGCAGGCACTTATTTTCACATCATAAACTCGATCGATGTTTAAGGGGTTTTCAGGATCAGAACCCGGCAATCGGAGCCCAATCTGGGCTTATTTTCCCTCAAAGTACATCCCCTCAGATACCCGATGATCTGACTTATGGGAGAAAAAAACCTACCTATCATAATCATTATAAAGAGCAGCCATCATTCAATCAGATACAGGCAACACCGGTAGAATTAAAAAATTTCAAAAAAAATTCCACTGTGATACGTGACGTTTCAGATGGTGTTCAATCCAGTAATCTCAAACGCACAAAAATTATGCCGTAACCGTGTACCGTAATTATTGCACAGGATATCAGAACCAGATGCCCGCATAAAATATCCAAATGGAGTACGAAAATGAAAAAAACCAAGACCGACTCTCTGTCAGAAAAAAATCCTGGACTGGACATGACTGCCCCCAAAAAAAATCTCCCGAATAAGAAAAACATCGAGAACATTATCCCAGAACCAATCTTTCCCATTGTCGGGATCGGCGCATCAGCCGGGGGACTCGAAGCCTTCGAACTATTCTTCAAAACAATGCCACCCGAAAGTAGCATGGCGTTTGTACTTGTCCCGCATCTTGACCCCGGCCATGCCAGCATGCTGTCAGAGATCCTCCAGCGGAACACCACGATGCCGGTCCATGAAGCCATTGACCAGACCATTATCCAGGCAAACCACGTCTACATCATCCCTCCGGGTAAGGACATGGCAATCTTCCATGGCACACTGAACCTGAGTATCCCGGAACAAGCGCGGGGACTGCGGTTGCCAATTGACTCTTTCTTCCGCTCACTTGCTGAGGATCAGGGTGAACGGGCGATCTGTGTAATCCTGTCGGGCAGTGGATCGGACGGCACGCTCGGGCTCCGGGCGATCCATGGTGCAGGCGGGGTCTCCTTTGTGCAGGAACCCTCCACAGCAAAATATGACGGCATGCCATCGAGTGCAGTCCAGAGCGGGCTTGCCACTTATGTGATGCCAGTCGAAAAAATCACCGAACAGTTGGTTGCCTATGTCAAGACAATTGCAGATACCGGTATTCCCCCGGCACCTCCGGTTCCAGCGGCATTGAGCGCTATGCGGCGTATCGCAATGCTCCTGCGTTCAAAGACCGGCAACGACTTCTCCCAGTACAAGCAGAGCACAATCCGACGCAGGATAGAACGGCGGATGGTGGTGCACAACTTAAAGGATATGGATGCGTATGCCCGGTACCTTACAGAAAACCCGGCCGAAGTCCACATCCTCTTTAAGGAACTCTTAATCAACGTGACCAGCTTCTTCAGAGACAAAGATGCTTTTGAAGCACTGAACAAAGATGGCCTGCCACGAATATTTGCAAATAAACCTGAGAACTATATCTTCCGGATCTGGGTGCCGGGGTGCGCCTCCGGAGAAGAAGCCTACTCGCTTGCTATTCTCTTCCGTGAATACATGGAGACTATCAAACAAGAGTTCAAGCTCCAGATTTATGCAACAGATATCGATGACGATGCAATCGCAACCGCACGGGCCGGTTTATACCCGGCAAATATTGCGATCGATGTCTCTGCCGACCGGCTGCGACGGAACTTTTCCAAAGAGGAGGGCGGCTTCCGGATTAAAAAAGAGATCCGGGAGATGGTTGTCTTTGCCATCCAGAACGTGATCAAGGACCCGCCGTTCACAAAGATGGACCTGATCAGTTGCAGGAACCTGCTCATCTATCTTGAAGTCGAACTCCAGAACCGGGTGATTCCGGCGTTCCATTACGCGCTCAGGCCGGACGGTGTGCTCTTTTTGAGCCCCTCTGAAGGCATAGGAAATTTTGTGGATCTCTTCGCCTCGCTCGATAAAAAGTGGAAGGTTTACCGGATCAAACCCTCCTTAACATCAGCCCGGACGCTTGTCGCCCAGCGCTTTTCCTGGACCTCCGAACAGACAGAAAAGGAACAGATCGAAGCTTCCCGCAAAATGGAAAAGACAAACTTCTCAGAGCTCATCAAACGCGTGCTCCTCCAGTCGTTTGCACCGCCATCTGTTATCACCGATGATAAAGGAAACATCATCTATGTGCATGGCGACACCGGGAAATATCTCCAGCCGGCACAGGGACAGGTAAGCACCAATGTGATCGATATGGCACGCGAAGGACTGCAACTGGATTTGCGCTATGCGATCCAGAACACGGCCGTGCAAAAAAGACTGTTTATTGTAAAAGATCTACCGGTCCGGACAAACGGAGGTATTCACGGGGTTGACTTAACGGTACGCCCGCTTGCAGATCCTGAAGCCACACGGGAGCTGCTGCTCATAAGTTTCCAGGATTCTGTGCTCCCCCCGCTGGAAAAAGGCATCCGCCGGAAGCGGGTTACTGCAAAAGGCGAGTCAAAGCGCGTAGAGGAACTTGAGCAGGATCTGGCGTACACAAAAGAGAACCTGCAGGCAACAATTGAGGAGATGCAAGCGGCAAACGAGGAACTCAAGTCCACAAACGAGGAACTGCAATCCACAAACGAAGAACTCCAGTCCACTAATGAAGAACTTGAAACGTCAAAAGAGGAACTCCAGTCGGTAAATGAAGAGATCGTAACGGTGAACTCGGAGCTTCAGGCAAAGATCGAGCAGCTCACGGGTGTCCAGAATGATATGAAGAACCTGTTAGAAAACGTTAATGTCGGCACGATATTTTTAGATGAGCATCTCGCTATCAGGAGATTCACCCGCGAGACAACAAAAGTCTACCGGCTTGCGCCATCGGATACGGGACGCCCGCTTGCAGATATCCGGTCCATGATTCCGGATGTGGATCTGATCCCCGATGCACAAGCGGTGCTCGACTCGCTCATACCACGCGAGATCCCTGTGCTTACTACAAATAATGAGTGGTTCTTGGTCCGCATCATGCCGTACCGCACACAGGAGAACGTTATCGATGGAGTTGTGTTGACGTTCTCTGATATCACCTCACTAAAAGCGGTCGAAGCCGAAGCCCGGATTGCCCGCGAATATGCCCAGAGCATTGTCGATACGGTCAGGGAGCCGCTCATTGTCCTCAATGGAAAGTTAGAGGTGATCTCTGCGAGCCGGGCGTTCTACCAGACCTTTGAAATGAAACCGGAAGAGACTCAGGGTATTGTGCTGTATAAACTCGGGAAAAACCAGTGGGACATTCCCCGGCTCCGGGAGCTGCTGGAGAATGTGCTGCCAAAGAACCGGTCGTTTGAAAATTTCGTAGTCGAGCACACATTCCCCGGCATCGGGCAGAAAAAGATGGTGTTAAACGCCCGCGAGATTATCGGGCATGAGGATGCTCCTCATCTCATTCTTCTGGCAATGGAAGTGATCCCGCAATCCGGAGAGAAGGCAGATAAGGGTAAAACCGGATAGTGGGATGGGAAGAGGAACTAAATGGCTGCGGGAGAGAGACTGACAAAAAAGAACGGTAAAGGTCACTCTCCGGCAGACCACGAGATAGTACCGTCATTATTCCCGCCCGCACTGCTGGGGGATCTCCAGTCACTTATTGATGCTACACGGGTCCGGGTCGCTGTCGGTATAAATACAGAGATGGTCCTGCTCTATTGGGATATTGGCGAGCGCATCCGGACAGAGATCCTTGGCAATGAACGAGCTGCGTATGGTAAGCAGGTGATCAATACCGTATCAGATCAACTGACCATGCAGTACGGTCGTGGATTTACAAGAGCAAACCTGTTTCATATGCTCCATTTTGTCGAAACATTCCCTGACCGTAAGATTGTCTACTCACTGAGTGGACAATTGAGCTGGACCCACTTCAGAAATATTATCTATATCGAGGATTCACTTGCCCGTGAGTTTTACATAGAGATATGCCGGCTCGAACAATGGAGTGTCCGGACATTACAGGCAAAGATCCAGGGGATGTTGTTCGAGCGTACTGCCCTTTCAAAGAAACCGGAAGAATTGGCACGAAAGGAACTTGCGGCACTACGAGCCGATGATCAGATGACGCCGGACCTTGTTTTCAAGAGTCCGTACTTCCTTGATTTTCTCGGATTGGCAGATTCCTTCTCTGAAAAAGATCTGGAGAATTCAATTCTCCGGGAACTGGAACGGTTTATTCTCGAACTTGGCACTGATTTCTCATTTGTCGCCCGTCAAAAGCGGATCACGGTTGATGCCGAAGATTACTATATCGACCTGCTCTTCTATCACCGGAAACTTCGCAGGCTGGTGGCAATTGAGCTAAAACTGGGTAAATTTAAAGCCGCTGACAAGGGACAGGTAGAACTCTACCTGCGATGGTTAAACAAGTACGACCGGCAACCGGGCGAGGAACCGCCCCTCGGGCTCATTCTCTGTGCGGGTTCTTCTGTTGGGCATGTCGAACTCCTCGAACTCGAAACGAGCAGTATCCGCGTTGCCGAGTATCTCACCGAACTTCCTCCCCGGGAAGTGCTGGAACAGAAACTTAAAAGCGCAGTAGCGATTGCAAGGGAACGGCTCGCGGCCCGGTCGGCGGGAAAAGCAGAGATGGTGCAACAGAGACATATGACCGGGAAGGATAACTGACATGGCTGCGGGAAAGAAGCCGGCAAAAAAGAGCTTGAACCCCATGAACAGAGTGGATCCGGAATGTGACAGAGTACTACGTATGAGTAAGAAAGAACCGGCCCATTCGCTCCCGGGAGAGACGGAAAGAATAGATCTGCCATCACTGGTCCGGAGGAATGAAGATATCCACTATCATCTGGTTGAACGCCCAACAAAAGCAGTAAATGTGAGCCTGACCCTTCGCAACTGGCTCATCAGGCACTCCTCCAGAACTACGAATTCTAAGGGAAAGAACGTGCTGCTTATGGAGACAGGTTATTCTAAAAAGCTTGCTAAGGATCTTACTTCCCGCGGTGTTTCAAATTGCAGCCGACGCCAGTTTTACCATTATCAGGATTTTTACCTTGCATATCCTCACATTGTGGGTTCACTGCACCCACAATTACAGGACCTGTTCCAAAGAAAAGGGATTATACCCAAAAACGATAGAGGATCAAGAGGCACATAAATAAAAACAGGATGCCCTTTTGAGGTTATAGCATGAGTGTTCCATCGAATGATGAAATCCTGAATCTTCTGGATCAGCTTGACCATACCATTGCTGACAATCTTGAATCCTCCAATCTGGATTTCAAACCCTGGCATAATCCAAAAGACGAGATGAAAATTGCAATGGAGTACGCAGCATGCTTTGCTAATGGAGACGGAGGGGTTGTCGTATTCGGGGTATCGGATAAAACCCCCGGTCGATCAAAAGCGATACATGGCGCTCATGGGTATAACCCTGATACATGGCGGAGGGGTATCTTTGACGGCACCCGCCCCCATCTTCAGGTTGATGTGGAAGAATTATCCGTGCCTGAAGGTACCGGTCATCTCCTGATTGTAAGAATTCCGAAAGGAAATTCGCCCCCTTACGGAACTGCTCAGGGTGTGTTCAAGCGACGGATTGGAAAAAACTGCATGCCTATAGACCCGGATGAATTTGTGACCATGCGTGTTTCTTCAGGTGCTCTTGACTGGAGTGGTGAAGCAGCGCAGGGCGTTACATTAGAAGATCTCGATCCTCTTGAAATCGCCCGGGCACGTTCATTTTTAAAAAGCCGCAATCCCGAATCCGCCTTGCTCTCCTTACCGGATTCTGCATTTCTTCAGGGTCTTGAAGCGGTGCGGAATGGTCTGGTGACAAACACCGGACTCCTGCTCTTTGGAAAACCTGAGGTTATATCGGAAAAAATTCCACAAGGCCAGGTCCATTACGTTCATCAGATTTCTGAAACAAAAGTGGCAAGAAACGATCTCTGGAGAGTGAGTCTTCTTTCAGTTGTTGAGAAACTGGAAGTAATTTTTTCAAGTCCCATAAATCCCGAAGAAGAGATCCCCGTAGGTTTATTCCGTCTTCGCATTCCCGCATTTCCCATTGCGGTCGTGCGTGAGGTTGTATTGAACGCGGTAACTCACCGGGATTATTCGCATCCGGGAGAAGTGTTAATCCGGCATTCACTGCATGAACTTGCGGTCACCAGCCCCGGGGGATTTATCGGTGGGATTACGCTAAAAAATATTCTTCGTCACGAACCCGTTGCACGGAACCGGACCCTTGCAAATGCGTTTCTTAAATTGAGACTGGTCGAATCTGCCGGAACAGGTCGCCGGAAAATATTCATCCCGATGCTGGAATATGGAAAACGGATGCCGCGCTACGAGGCTGATGAGTCTCACGTTACTCTTCAGATCTTTAACGGGGCATTCGATCATGCGACGGCACGGCTTATTTCCGACTGGCATGCCCATGGTAAAGATATTGGTCTTGATGGTCTCATGGTCCTGACGTATCTCAAAAGCCACCGGTATATCAGGACATCAGATGCAGAAGAACTTCTCCAGCTGGACCGGGATCAGGCACTGGGCATTCTCGACCAGATGAGCGATCCTGACAGAGGCATTCTCGAACGACGGGGGCATACGCATGAAGCGACATTCTATCTGACTAAGGCTTTAGCAAAAGATCTGATCGGAAAAGCAGGATATTCTACCGCAAAGGGTATTGATGCTGCCCGGTACCCTGAGATCGTGCGAAGTTTTGTCCGGGATCATGGCAGTATTTCCAATAAAGAATGCCGACAGTTACTTGGACTTGGCGAGTCTCCATCAGCACAGGTTGAGGCATCCCGGTACCTGAAACAATGGTCTGAGCCGGAGGGATTTCTTGATCCAGAAGGGAAGTCTTCGCAAAGGAAGTACCTGCCAAAGAGGTCTTAACAAGGTCTTAACATGATGTTTCTGCATTCTGGAAAAAACCCGTATAACTGTTCAAACCGAAAAAATCGCTCCAGATATAGTTTATTCCGGGTCTTAACAAGTTCTTATCATTCTGTTAACATGCCGGGTTTCCATCTGATTTTTACCCGGCTCCATCAAAACGATGAAGGGATCAGAAAAGAGGCTGTCGCATGAACTCTCACCCACTTTCCGAAACGAGCAGCATCCGTGTCGCCGAGTATCTCACCGAACTTCCTCCACGGGAAGTGCAGGAACAGAAAACTCAAAAGCGCAGTAGCGATTGCAAGGGAACGGCTCGCTGCCCGTTCGGCGGGAAAAGCAGAGAAGGTGCAACAGAGACATATGACCGGGAAGGATGACTGACATGGCTGCGGGAAAGAAGAAACAGAACGATAAAAAGCAGCCGGACACCGCAGGCACCGGGCATTCATTGCGCGACGATGCAGAAGAGCAGCTCGCACACTACCCAAAGGCTTCCCCCGATCTCGTAGGACAGTCCCCGGAACATTTGATCCACGAACTGCAGGTACACCAGATCGAGCTCGATACGCAGGCAGAAGAACTCAAAAGGGCGTATATGTCGCTCGAAGAGTCACGGGACAAGTACCTTGATCTGTATGATTTTGCCCCGCTCGGC
>Ga0194040_1000335_pt1 | contig 13823 bp, 4 predicted proteins | sample JunL2210m_MetaG_FD_148973 | JGI IMG/M metagenome (GOLD analysis project Ga0194040, IMG submission 148973) | Anoxic zone freshwater microbial communities from boreal shield lake in IISD Experimental Lakes Area, Ontario, Canada - Jun2016-L227-10m | ecosystem: Environmental > Aquatic > Freshwater >... | reverse complement strand
AAAATGGAAATCACGCGGAGCTTCGATGATATCGTAAATGCCATCAGTCCATACAAGATAGTCTGTGTGGGGATTAGCCTTCCATCCGCCAAGCCGTGCGATCTGCTGGGTTTCTTTTAAGAAAAGCTCGCTTTCGCGTAGTGCCTCTTCAGACCGTTTCTGGTTAACCGCCTGACGGATCTTGTGCGAGAGTTCAGCGAATTGCGGTTTGGGTTCGCCACCTTTCTGGAGATAAAAATCAGCACCATTGTTGAGTGCAAGGATCACCACCTCCTCGCGTCCCCTTCCGGTAAAAAGGATAAAGGGGATTTGACCATGGAAGATACGGACCTGCTTTAAAAATTCCAGTCCGTCCATATCCGGCATCTTGTAGTCAGAGATGATGGCATCATACCGCTTTATGTTCAACTGCTCCAGTGCCTTTTTGGCGGATGTGAGCGTGTCGACAGCAAATTCTCCCCCTTTCTCAAGGAACAGCTTGCCTATGTCAAGAAGGCCGGGTTCATCATCAACATAGAGGAGCCGGATCGCAGTTGTCATTATGTAACCCTCCCAGCGATTCGCCACATATCTTTCGGCACTACGATCTCGAACTGTGCTCCCTTGCCCGGCTCTCCGGTCTCTCGGATGCTGATGTCGGTGATCGAAAGTATCTCCTTCGAAAGTGCCAGACCAAGTCCGGTGTTCTTTCCAAATCCCCGCTCGAAGATCTTCTCCTTTTCATCTGCCATGATACCTTCGCCATCATCCTTGCATACAATCAGATGACAATCGCCAGCTTCCTGCACAGAGAACTGGATTGTCGTGATCTTCCCGCCGTACCGGATGGCGTTGTCCATCAGGTTGTAAAACACCTTGACAATCAGCGGATCGGCGAACACTTCAATGCCGGCAGGGAGATCGTTCTTCACCAGGACTTGTCCGAGCGGGGCCTCCTTTGCCGCAGAGTTCACGAGTGTGCGACAATCCTGCCATGCGGGAGCCTTGATGCCGATGTTCTCGTATTCTCTGGTGAACTGGATCATGGATGAGATCCGCTTTGCAGCGTTTGTGGTATTCTGGAAATACTCATTGAGTGTGGGATCGGGTTGCTTCTTTTGCAGAATGGTGAGATATCCCAGCAGTACAACGAGCTGGTTATTGATGTCGTGCCGGGTGATGCTGGAAAGAAGATTGAGTTTTTTGTTTGCCAGCTGGAGTGCTTCTTCTGCCCGCTTCTTATCGGAGATGTCCTCGATGAACCCGTCAAAATATTGGACATTCCCTTGTTGATTCCGGACAGCAACAGCAGAAATCCGTCCCCAGAATAGCTCGTTATTCTTACGTTTCAGATGGATTTCCCTGCCAAAAATACTTCCTTTGCTGATAAGCTGATCTGAAAAGGCGACCCGTTCTTCGGGTTTTGCGTACATGTCCGCAGTGGGTTTCTGTAAAAACTCTTCAAGGGTATCGTAGCCATGCATACGGGCAATGTTAGGATTTGCCATGAGGTACTTCCCCAGTGGCCCTGCCGTATTCCGGTACAGCCCCACGGGAAGATTACTGATGAAGTTCTGCAGTTGTTCCTCGCTCTCGCGCAACTTTTTCTCCACCCTCTTCAGATCCGTGATATCCCTGCTGAAAGAACCAAAATAAATACGGTCTCTAAAAACGATCGGGAAGGTGGATATCTGGACAGTTTTGGCCCGGCCATCCTTACTCTGCACTTCAAAATCATGAAGCGAATTCATCCAGGCGGGATCCGAAGAGGTACGGAGATTGAGCATACTCTGCTTCATCTTTTCGAGTAATACGGGCGATCTTTTTTCTTTGGGCAGGCTGGTAAACTGGAATTCCCACAAAGGTTTACCGAGCATCTCATCCCGGGTATACCCGTAAATGACAGTCTGGGATATGTTCCATTCGATGATCCGGAAATCCCCATCTGCTATCAGGATTCCATCGATCGATTGTCCGATGGTAGCCCGGAACTTCTCCTCGCTCTCCATCAGCGCTTCATCTGTCTTCTTTCGTTCGGTGATATCCCGTGCTATCCCAAAGATCGCATAGGGTTTTTTGTTGTGGTAGATGAGCGATCCTTTGGTCTCAATGTCAACAAAGTCTCCATTTTTTGCCTGTAACCGGTACTCCACCACAACCGAATGGGAACCGGTTTCAACTATGGCTCTGATTGTTTCCCGGGCTTTATTGAGTTGTTCCCCGCTTATCAGGGAAGTAAATGAAACGTGTGGAATATCCTCTTTTGTGTACCCCAGAAGTTTTAGGGCAGCCGGATTTGCATCGATAAAGTTCCCTTCAAGATCATGGATATAGATACAGTCAAGAGAGCGGTCAAAGAGTGACAGATACCGCTCCTCGCTCTCCTTCAACCGTTCTTCTGCCAGCTTGCGCTCGGTGATGTCACGCACAACACAGATCAACTTGCCATTCTCAAGAGCGGTTAACGATATCTCCTGCGGGAATGTGCTTCCATCTTTTTTCTTTCCTGTAGCTCGTCCCTGGTAATGCCCTTTTTTGCCAAGTTCTGGCATGATCTCTTGTTCAAATCTTTGCAATTCATCGGAATCATAAAGAACGCGCCATGACGTGCCGATGAGTTCACTGGCATTATCATATCCATAGATTGCGGTATGAGCCCTGTTCATGTATACATAATTCTGATCCGCGTCAAGGATAGCCAGACCATCTATCGCCGCTTCCATGGCATCGGTCTGTTGTCTGATATTTTCTTCAGCCACTTTGCGTTCGGTGATGTCTTCTACCGTGCCCTGATAGCATTTTACCTCCCCGCCAGCATCCAGAATGGGTAACGCAGTGACTGTCAGCATGAGTTCGCGCCCGTCTTTTGAGAGGCAGTTGTGTTCCATGCGACGAATGGGAAGTTTGTTCCGGATGTATTCTCCAAATATCACACTCACCCTTGCGACTTCTTCTGATGAGATCATAAAATCAAAGGGTGTTTTTCCTATCAGTTCCTGCGGTTCAAACCCAAGAATATCTTTAACCCGGTCACTGATGAACGTGATAACGCCGTGTGCATTGATCTCGAAAACATATTCACCGGTAGCATCGATCACATTGCGGAAGCGTTCCTCGCTCACCTTCAGCGCTTCCTCTGCCTTTTTGCGCTCGGTAATGTCCTCTGCGATTTCCACAACACCGATCAAATTCCCGTTTTCGTCAAATACCGGCTCTCCCTTCTCATCCCAAATCCTGCCGTCCGGGGTGTGCTGAATGATATGCGCTGATTGTTTTGTCTCAAAGACTTTTAAGGTCGGGCAGTTCTCGCAGGGTCTGGCCGGATCCCCCCAAAAGGAGTGACAGGTGTGGCCAGCCATTTCGGCTGGCGATTTATTAACAGATTCTGCAGCGATCTTGTTCGCCCAGAGGATCTTCAAATCCTTGTCTACAAAGGCAATGTTTGTGGTAATGCCGTTTAATATGGCGATTTTTTGTGCTTCACTCTCGTGCATCGCCCGCCCATTCTCTGCAAGTGCATCGAACTGAGATTGTAATTCCTCCCCAGCCGCAGCCAGTTCCTCACTTTTCTTTTGGAGTTCCACTTGTGCAAGTTTACTCACGGTGATATCCCGGAAAACACCACACACCCCGGATATTTCGCCGTTCTTATCCTTTACTACGGTCTTTATCGTGTGAACCCACGTCTCTTTCCCTTCATTGAGGTATCGTTCTTCAAACTCCTCGGTCTTTCCGGTTTCCATGATCCTGACATCGTCCGCACGATACTTGGCGGCAAGTTTAGCCGGGAATAAATCGGCATCCGATTTACCCACAATTCCGTCAGGAGGGATACCCAGATCATTGGCAAAATTTTCATTAATCGAGACATACCGGGAATTACGATCCTTCATGAAGATCTTTTGTGGAATGTGCTCAACAAGCGTTCTGTATCTGGCTTCACTCTCGTGCATTGCCTCTTCTGCCCGTTTGCGTTCGGTAATGTCCCGGGTGGTCCCGGCGATTCCTGTAATCGTGCCTGCATTATCGTGAAGAGGGTTTAATACAACCTCGTAATGGCGGATTGTGCCATCAGGCATCGGTGTAGAAGTGAGGGAGGTGACTGTGGTACCGGTATCGTAAACCTTCCTGTGCAGCACATCCCAGTCCCGGCACTGGGCATCCGGAAAACCCAGTTCAGCATGTGTCCTGCCAAGGATCTGATCGCTACGCAGCATCATTGCTGTGCACAGACTCCGGTTAGCGCTGGTAAAGTGGCCGCCCAAATCGTAGCTGTAGATGTAATCGAGGCTGGCATCATCGATCAACCGGTAACGGGTCTCGCTTTCCCGGAGCGCCCGCTCGCTTTTGGCGAGGTCATCAACATTCTGCCGCAGTTCCTCTTCAGATGCGGTCAGTTGTTCATAGGATGCATGGAGTTCTTCGGTATTTTTGAGCAGCGCTTCCTCTGCCATTTTCCTGTCAGTGATATCCCGGATACCCTCAATTGCTCCGATAACGTTACCGGAATAATCGTGCAGGGGTGATGCCTTGGCAATAACCCATGCGCCCCTGTTGCCGTAAAGCGCGTTACAAAATACTTCGGCTATGAGAGTATTTCCATGTCGGACTATTTGGGGATACCGGGCGGCAATTTCTTTGTGATCCTCAAAGACCAGATCCATTAACTGCGGTCGCGCTTCTCCATAAAACGGAATGCTGTACACATGATCGCCTTTACCGAGAATCTCGCCAGCCATAACCCCAGTCATCTTCTCAATTGCCCTGTTCCAGATGATGACACGTTTTTCCTTGTCCACTGCCAGTGTGGCGTCCGGGTAAAAATCAATAATGTCTGCCAGTTGCTGTTGGTTTTCCCGCAACGCTTCTTCTGCCACTTTGCGTTCGGTGATGTCTTTTACAAACCCAATAAAGCGAGTGGGCGTTAGTCTGATGGCATCAACCGACCAGTAGCGCAGGGAGCCATCCTTATGCCTGAAGAGTAGTTCACCAAATCCATGACCGTATTCGATGACTTCTTTAAAATGCTTTACACCTGCTTTATGGGATTCTGGCGGCAGCAGGTCGGGTATATGCATTACCAAAAGTTCTTCCTTTTCGTACCCGGTAATCCTGCAGGCAGCAGGATTGACTTCAAGATAGCGACCCATTTCGTCGGTAATAAAAACACCATCAGGAGAATTATCAATGTAACTTTTGAAACGTTCCTCGCTTTCTTTTAGTGCCACTTCTGCCACTTTGCGTTCGGTGATGTCAATGAACGTGATGACAATCTGTTGAAGTTTGCCGTCCGAACTCCGGATCGTATGTGTATCGCATTGCACCCAGGTTGGGCCTTCCCGGTCAGGCCGGAGGATGCCCAGGATCAGGTTTGAGAGCGGCTCAGATGAGGCCATCCCCCGGTTGACAGGATATTCCTCCAGCGCCAATTGCATTCCATCTTCCCGAATGAAGCGCCAGGCAGGGTCCATGGCTGTTTTGCCGCGCATCTGGTCGGGTGTCAAACCGAGAATTTGCGTTGCCCTTGGATTGGAAAAAAGGATGCCGGTATCGGGACCATGCACCACCATGCCGATTTGCATGTTCAAGACTAAAGTGCGATATTTTTCCTCACTCTCCCGCAGTGCATCATCTGCTCTTTTGCTGGATGCTGCTGACTTGACCTTGTGCGAGAGTTCGGCAAACTGTGCGCTGGGTTCGCCGCCTTTCTGGAGATAGAAGTCCACTCCGCTGTTGATTGCCTGGATGACTATCTCTTCCCTCCCCCTGCCGGTGAACAGGATGAACGGGGTTGGTCCAAAGCGTGTCCGAACTTCGACAAGGAACTGGATGCCGTCCATTCCCGGCATCTGGTAATCGGAGATGATGGCATCGAATTTTTCCTGTTCGAGCAACCGGAGCGCTTCGGGTGCGCTAATTGCTGTCGTTACGGTGAAATCTCCGGACTGCTCTAAAAACATCTTGCCGATATTGAGAAGGTCGGGTTCGTCATCAACGTAGAGGACCCGGATTGCTGCTGCCATCATGCACCAATCCTATCCCTCTTGCCGGGAATGCGCACCACTCCCGGAGTGCTGCGCGAAGTGATACTCTCTATTAAAAAAAGAATATCTGGACTTGACTTGACTTGACTTGACTTGACTTGACTTGACTTGACTTGACTTGACTTGACTTGACTTGACTTGACTTGTCCTGTTCTATCCGGTCCAAATTTTTTTCTGGCAGAGGAGTCGTCTTGGTTTTTTTCATCGTCTCACACCTTTTGGATTTTTTTATGCGGACATTGGCAGTTCGTGTATCCTGTGTGCAATAATTCCGACAAACGATAACAACATATTTTTTTTATGCGCTCGATATCACAGGAGCGGACACACGATGAAACATCACGTATCATCGCGGATTTTTATTCAGGATCCCATTTTTATTTCATCTTGGGGATCGGTAAGTGATGAATGGGCGTCTACTGCTTTAATGATTCTGATGGGTGGGTGTTCTTCTTTGGATCTCTTAAGTAGGTTAGATTATCTGGTATCACGGGCGGTGGAACATAGGAAAAACAAGCCCAAATTGGGCTCCGATTGCCGGTTCCCGGTCCGGAGACCCCCTCTAAAACGGTCTGGTTCCGGAACATGAAAATAAGTGCCTTAATCTTGCTCTGTTTACCAAAATACGGCTGTATTAGGCTTTAAAAACGAGGGGCGCCAAGGCCCCTTAAAGCGCGTTTGGTTTTTCCCGGGGGTTTGCCTGTTTTAGGAGAGATCTGCCCTGCAAAGGGTCATTAGCGAGGTCGTTTTTTTTGGGGGTTGGGAAAATTGGGTATATTACCCGATATTTGTGTTCTACGGGGGTGGGATTTGACAATCAACGGGGCCTGTCCCTCGCCGTTTTGGCCTTTTTTAGAAATGTAAACAAATACAAAAAATCTAATTGCTTAACGCTGGTCACGGACTCGGAACAGGACGCCCGGCGGTTTTGTCAAGCGTGCTAGGCTAACCGGGAGGCTGCTGTTCCTTTACCGGGCACCGCCAATGTTTCCCGGTGCGAGCGGGTGACGGCGGGAATTTTTTTGAAGTGCCCGGTCTCGTGGTCTGATGGAAGCGGAGTGGATTGACGCCAAACAACCTTGATGTTGTGCGATATATGTCATCATTGAGATTGAATTTCTTTTTCGCAATCTTAATCGGTTATAACCATACATCAATGATCATCACGACTTCGCAGATGCTCCATATAATTTCCGGGGATTACAATGAACAACTTCAACGATAAAATCAATTTCATATGGTCAATCTCACAACAAATCAATGGAGTGGGACAATGAGATGTCAGGAACTCTTTGACCAGCTCAATGCCCTTGATGAGCACCCGCGTGTTGATGCCAAAACTGCAAGTGAAATCGGCAGCGGGGTAATGGAGACTATCTGTGCATACGTAAATGAACCCGGACTAAACGGCGGATATCTGCTGCTCGGTGTAAAGGAATGCGATCCCACAGAGGCGCAGAAATATTGTGTCGCAGGTATAGAGAACCCCGATAAAATTCAGCAGGATATTGCGAATCAGTGCGCAACCCGTTTCAACCGTGTGCTCCGCCCGGAATGTTTTGTTGAGATCGTAAAAGGAAAGACTGTTATCGGTGTATTCGTCCCGGAGGCACAACCCGGGGATAAACCAATCTATTTTAAAAAAATGGGTTTGCCCAAAGGTGCCTTCCGGCGAATTGGCTCCACCAACCAGCACTGTACCGATGATGACTTGTTAATACTCAATCAGGAAGGAAAAACGCGGCCATATGATGACACCATAATCCCCGATACAACAATTGACGATCTTGATCCGGGTGCTATCAAAGAATATCGTCGTTTACGAACAGAGATCGATCCAAATGCAGAAGAATTGCGCCTGGATGACTTCGGTCTTCTTGAATCCTTAAACTGTCTCCTGAAACACGATAAGGTCCTGCGACCTACGGTTGCATGCCTGATTCTTTTTGGATCCAAAAAGACACTGCGTAAATATTTTCCGATGATGCGGCTCGATTATATCCGGGTTCCCGGTCGGGAATGGGTTGACGATCCCGAACATCCATTCGATACAATTGAGATGCGTGATTCATTATTCCGTATGATCCCGCGAGGACAAGCTGCGATCATGGATGATATCCCTGTATCATTTACCTTTACTGCTGATGGACTCACACGTCAGGAATCCCCACGGATTCCCCCGCGTGTGATTCGTGAGGCGCTTGTCAATTCCCTGATGCACCGGAGTTATCAGATTTATGGGCCCGTACAGGTGGTGCGGTTTGCAAACCGGCTCGAAATCCGTAATCCCGGTCATTCACTAAAACCGGTTGAAAATCTCGGCGAGCCGGGTTCAAAGACACGGAATCCGAATATTGCCAGCGTGCTACACGAGACAAACTATGCGGAAACCAAAGGCAGCGGGATTCGTGTTATGCAGCAGTTAATGGAATGTGCAAACCTCTCACCGCCAACATTTGAATCCGACCGGGAGAACGATCAGTTTACTGCAACATTCCTTATGCATCACTTCCTTGACAAGGAGGATATTGCATGGCTCGCGCATTTCAAAGATGCCGGCCTGAGTGACGATGAGGCACGTATCCTTATTCATGCGAGGGAGAATGGCTGGGTGAACAATGGGATCTGCCGGTATTACACCAAACTTGATACGCTTGGTGCGAGCGGGATCCTGCGGAGATTGCGGGATCTCGGACTTCTCCAGCAGCATCCCCATGCATCGATGACCTATTACACATCCACTCCGAAGCTGCTCAGTCCGGAAATCGCTGAACAGAAATCTTCAGATCTAAAAAATCACATCCTTAATACAACTCTTGCAGATTATTCGAAGGAGATAACAGATCAGTTATCAGGGCAAGTACCTGTCAGGTCCGAAGGCTTAGCTGCCAACCTGCCTGCCTTACCTGCAATGCCCGGCTCGTTACCTACTAACCTCAAACCCTTACCTACTAACCTCAAACCCTTACCTACTAACCTCAAACCCTTACCTACTAACCTCAAACCCTTACCTACTAACCTCCTTGAAGAGATCAGGAAATTAGGGCAGCGGAGTCCCCCGGGTTACGTGCAGAAAATTATCGCTGAGCTCTGCGCCATTCGGGCATTTACTGCAGATGAACTCGCGGAGATTCTAAACCGGAATAAACAATGGGTGTATCGAAGCTACATCACTCCCATGATTCGCGATGGGATACTTGAGTATACCCTGCCTCAAAATCCACATCACCCGAATCAGGCGTATCGCACAAAGAAGTAAAATAAAGGGGTGTGATGAGATGCCCCCGCTCTTCACCACCGGGTCTTTCTTATAAATCCACTCTACTGACCCTTGAGGACATCAAGTGCCAGAAGAAAATTATGAAACGGCGATGTAATTGTTTTAATCGCGAGAACATATCGGAAAGCAATAGCGCCAGAATTTTTTTTGCTGACATGAAGATCAGCCGGGACTGTTCGTCTCCGCTGCACTTCGGCTCGCTTCGTTTTCCTCCATTTACGCTTCTCGCTCACAGACTATCCCTTGCTTTCCCGTAGTTGTCCTGTTGAGATGCAGTACGCCACGGCTCGTCGCTACCCTTCCATTCGTCTCACCTCGCAGACCTCTTGGATCAGGGGTTATGTACTATGAGGGAAAACAAGCCCAAATTGGGCTCCGATTGCCGGTTTCCGGTCCGGAAACCCCCTGTAAAATGGTCTGACTACGGTATGTGAAAATAAGTGCCTTAATCTCACCCCGTTTGCCAAAATACGGCTGGATTGCACCCTAAAAACGAGGGTTGCCAAGGCCGTTTAAATCGCGTCTTGTTTTTTACGGGGGTTTGCCTGTTTGAGGGGAGATCTGCCCTGCAAAGGGTCGTTAGCGAGGTTGGTTTTTCCGGGGATGTCTAAAAAACATGATTTTGACCTGAAATAAGAGAGTAGCCGGTCGCGGCGAAGCAAAACTCTCACTTCGGGTTCGTGGCGGGTTTGGCGGGTTTATTTTTTTTAAGATGATATACCGTACTTCTTCCGGTCGTTCCCTGTTTTGCTAAAATTTCCCGTGTGCAGAGATCGTTTAATTCACGGAGGGCAGCCCGGGGACTCAAATGAGAGAGTTCCCGGTATTCCTTATTGGTAATCGCACCCTGCTCCCTCACATAGCGCACTGCCTGAACCTGCCAGTCAGAAAGTCCCATTGCAAGAAGTCTCTCTTCCGTGTAGAAATCTTTCTCGAATGTTACGCTGAACCAATCCGGATGTGAAGAAAATTCCGGCTCGGGAATCCCGTGGTTCTGGCAGAGAGTAATCATGCGGCTCGTGCCCGTGCCCCACTTCTCCAGCAATTCCCCATAATAAAAGACTTGGGCGAGCAGCGTATTTCGCGGCAGTGAACGGTGCCTCTTTTGCCGGAGTTCATCAACAGTCATTCCCTCATGAAGCCCACCGGGGTTTGTGATTACTACACAATCATCGTAAACGCGGATCTGGATCTCGAAACCGGTCTGGAAATAATCCCGGTGGATAAGCGCATTGATTACCGCTTCTCGCAGAGCTTTGATCGGTGGAAAGGCTCACGCACTCAATGAAAGGGTGAGACCGTGATGATGAAAGAAACCAAAGCAGGGGCCTCTGCCGCAAAACATAATGCCCCTGCAACCACCCACCGGATACAGAGTAACACAGTAGGGGCTGATCATTTTGTTGTACAGGAAGATTAAAGACTCTTGTTCTAGTACACGTCCCCTGCAAGTAACCCGTGAAGATATCGCAGCGTTCGAAACCCAGACGGGATTCTTCGGTCTCGGCCAGCGGATGATCCGGGCCGGCATCTGGATTATGGTTAACGAAGGGGAAGCATATGGCATCAAAGCCAGAGCGTAAACCCCGCACCGGGATTTATGCCACACAAAAGATCGCAAAACCCGGTGAAACAAAATCCCCTGATATCGCGTCCGAGCAGATCAAAGGCATACCATCCACCCTCTAAATTCACGTCGATGTCCGACGAGAGAAATCTCCGATTTGACCCCCAAAACAGGCCTTCCTTTCATTTTCCACCTACTTTAGCCCATCTGACAAGAGATCTGCCCTCCAATAGCGTCTATTAGCGTACATTTTGGAGCCCGAAATATACCGAATTCCGCCAAACAGGGCTCATTCTGAAGTTTTTAAAAATGCGTGTGCCGGAATTGGTTGGATTTGTGCCGGAATTGGTACCCGAACCCTTTTGCTGATAAAGGATCTACGACGGAGAAGTATGTTTTTGGATCACTACCATCATCCCCATCTCATCTCACACCCGGTTAATCCCTCAATTTCACGTCATTAATCGACGAGAGATTTCTTCACTTTTACCCCCAAAACAGCCCTTTCTATCACTTATCACCTGCTTCAGCCCATTTGACAAGAGATCTGCCCACCAATTGAGCCCAATTGAGCACTTTTTAGAGCCTGATTTAAGCTGGATCCAGCCGAACGGGGCTCAAAATGCGTTTTTCTAAAAAGATATATCTCCATTTTTGGCGAATTAGGCACCTTTTTAGGAACCGTGGGCCTCATCCAAATGAAAGTCTCCGACGAAGAAGTGGGTTTGGCGGAGTGCAGGTCTAAAAAGGGATCGGGACTATGTGTATGAACAGGTTGGTCGGACTATCCGGGCCCGGAATACCGGCGATATGAATAACACGATTTTTTCTTTCCATATGACGATATCAAAAACCCAACAGGTGTCCGGACAAAAAAACTTCAAAGGTTTTCATACCAACGATAATTGGGCAACAAATAAAAAAATCCGAATCCTCCAAGAAAAATCCGAATAATCTAAAATTCGATACCGAAAAAATATTTTTCTTACAATACTTTTTAAAGGAGTTTAAACCACTACTCAATCACTGAGGGGTATTTATGGCTGTCAACAGCAATACGGATTTTCCAAAAGTACCGGATCGTCTTTCGGGGCTCATCGATCTGGCATACAATCTCTGGTGGAGCTGGAACCCGGCAGTAAAGATGGTTTTTAAAAATCTAAACCCACAGGCATGGATAGACAGTATCCATAACCCGGTCAAAATGTTACGGGAACTTCCTGAAGAAACCCTGATAGCAGCTTCAAAAAACCCCATGTATCTCCGACATTACGATCTCGTGATGGCTCGTTTCAAACAGGAGATGAACCAGAAAAACAACTGGTTCACTGAAAATTTTCCTTATAATCATGGCCTTTCCATTGCCTATTTTTCTGCAGAATATGGTCTCCAGCACTCCCTTCCGTTTTATGCCGGGGGCCTTGGTTTTCTTGCCGGGGATCACTTAAAAGAGTCCAGTGATCTCGGCTTGCCGCTCGTTGCTGTTGGTTTCATGTATTCGGAGGGATATCTTCACCAGCATATCGGCGCAGATGGCTGGCAGGCAGATATCAATGAACTCCTGAACCGGGATGCAGCGCCAATCAAACGAGTCATGTATAACCACGACACCCAGCTGGTGGCGCGGGTACCATTTATTGATCCCCCGATCTATGTGGCAGTCTGGAAAGTTGACGTGGGAAACATTCCCCTCTACCTTCTGGATACCGATATCAAAGAGAATGATCCGGTGAACCGGAAGATCACATACCGCCTTTACACCGGGGACAATGAACTGAGACTGAGGCAGGAAATTGTCCTTGGCGTTGGCGGAAGTCATGTCATGGATATTCTGGGCATACGCCCCTCAATTATTCACTTGAATGAAGGCCACCCGGCATTTGCCCTTCTTGAACGGATCCGGGAACAGGTTAACGAGAATATGAGTTTTTCAGAAGCCTCAAAAAAAGTTCGCGAGACAAGTATCTTTACCACCCATACCCCGGTCCCGGCCGGACACGATGCATTCCCCTACTCACTTATGGACAAATATTTTTCCCATTATTTCCCTCTTCTCGGTATAGACCGGAAAACATTCCTCGAGCTGGGACATTCTTCCAAAGATCATGGGGATTTGTTCAATATGACCGCATTTGCCTTGAAAATGTGTTCATTCAAAAATGGCGTGAGTAAAAAGCATGGCGAGGTTGCACGGGAGATGTGGCAACCCCTCTGGCCAGACCTCCCAAAAGAAAAAATTCCAATCCACCACATCACAAACGGCGTCCATGTGCCCACGTGGCTTGATCCCAAACTGGAACTTCTGATAAACAAATATTTTTCACCCTACTGCCCGAACTGGATGACAGAACACGACAGCCCGCTCATCTGGGAGATGATTGGTGAGATACCGGATGAAGAATTGTGGGCGGTCCATACCACGCTCAAACGAAAACTGGTCAACAGGATACGGGAGTTCAAGCGCCGAAAATGGAGTGGAGAAGGAACGGATCCGGTCAATGTAATTACCGGTGGAGCCCTGCTCGATCCCTATGCCCTTACGATCGGGTTTGCCCGAAGGTTTTCTACCTATAAGCGCGCTGATCTCATCTTTAGTGATCTCGAACGACTCAAGAGGATCGTGAACAACCGGTGGATGCCGGTGCAGATCGTTTTTGCGGGAAAAGCTCATCCTGCCGATGACGATGGTAAACGGATCATCCAAAAGATATACCGGTATGCCCATCAGCAGGATTTTGGGGGGCGGATTGCCTTTGTTGAGGATTATGGAGAACAGATGGCGCAATACCTTGTGCATGGAGTTGACGTCTGGCTCAACAACCCGGTTCCGCCGATGGAAGCCTGCGGGACAAGCGGGATAAAAGCATCGTTAAACGGGGTCCTGCACATGAGCGTGCTTGACGGCTGGTGGATAGAAGCGTATAATGGAAAGAACGGGTGGGCTTTTGGAGAC
>Ga0194040_1000332_pt1 | contig 13855 bp, 11 predicted proteins | sample JunL2210m_MetaG_FD_148973 | JGI IMG/M metagenome (GOLD analysis project Ga0194040, IMG submission 148973) | Anoxic zone freshwater microbial communities from boreal shield lake in IISD Experimental Lakes Area, Ontario, Canada - Jun2016-L227-10m | ecosystem: Environmental > Aquatic > Freshwater >... | reverse complement strand
ATGCGGCACAAGCTAGTCCAACAGGACCACCACCTTGAATCAATATGTCGTACTTGCTTGCGCTCGTCATGAATGCGTTATTGATTTTTCATCAAGGCTTCAATGTCATCGGCTTTAACGGGGGCGCCACGAGAAATTAATTCACATCCAGAGTCGTTGATCACTGCATCATCTTCAATCCGAATGCCGATATTCCAAAACTGCTCATCTACGTCTTGTGCTGGGCGAACATATAAACCAGGTTCAATCGTAATAACCATGCCAGGCCTCAGAATCCGCCAGGGTTTTTCAGCGTCAGCATTGATGTTGTTTTGCTCGCGATAGGAGCCAACATCATGGACATCCATGCCTAGCCAATGCGAGGTGCGATGCATATAAAAACGACGATAGGCAGCAGTCTCAATGGCATTGTCGAGTGAGCCAAGTTCAGTAAGTTTGAGTAACTTTTCATCCAACAAACCTTGTGTGAGCACCTTGAGTGCAGCTTCATGTGGCTGCATAAAAGTATTGCCAGGCTTTGTCACGGCAATGGCAGCTTCTTGAGCTGCTAAGGTGATGTCATATAGAGCGCGTTGTGGCCCACTAAATTTACCGTTTACTGGAAAGGTTCTGGTGATATCAGAGGCATAACCATCAAGCTCACAACCAGCATCAATGAGGCACAGTTCGCCGCTGCGCAATTCAGTAGATCCAGCGCGATAGTGCAGGATGCAGGAGTTAGCGCCGCCAGCAACAATGCTGTTGTAAGCAACGCTTTGTGAGCCGCTGTTACGGAATTCATGTAGCAGCTCAGCTTCTAGTTGGTATTCGCGCATACCAGGCTTGCAGATTTGCATTGCGCGAATATGGGCGCGAGCAGAAATGGCAGCAGCACGTCGCATGATCTCGATTTCATGCGCATCTTTAAACAAACGCATTTCATGAATCATTGCTTCAACATCATGAAATTCTGATGGGGGATTAATGCCAGCCCGCGCTTGTTGACGCACTTGTTTCATCCAGTGGCGTAGGCGGCGATCGGTTTCAGCGCTTTCTGCTAGGCGAACATAAACTGCATCTTGATCAGCTAATAATTGACTGAGTTTAGTATCAAGCTCAACATTGCTATGAGCAGAATCTACACCCAACATTTTTGGGGCAGCTTCAGGGCCAAGGCGTATGCCATCCCAGATCTCGCGCTCTGGATCTTTGGGTCTGCAAAAGAGATGTGTTTCTTCACTGTTTTGGTCGACCTTAATGACTAGCGTCGCGCCTGGCTCTTCAAATCCGCTGAGGTAGAAAAAATCACTGTCGTGACGATAAGGAAATTCACTATCGCGATTGCGAGATAACTCTGGAGCCGTGGCAATGACGGCAACCCCACCACCAGTATTGGCACGGATTTTTTTGGCTAAGGCAATTCTGCGTTTTTGGTAAATATCAGTTTTATTCATAAACTGCATTGAGCTCTTGCAAACGTTGAGGTGTACCTACATCGTGCCATGGTCCGAGATATTTTTCACCAGAGACTTTATTGTCCTTCATTGCTGTGCGAAGGAGGGGGGCAAGCTTTGCTGGAATCCCTATTACGAGATCTTGAAATAAGTCACGGTGGTAGATGCCAATTCCGGAAAAGGTGAGTCTTTCAGATTCTGGGGATTTAATCTCGCTCACCTGTGAACGGTTTAAGTAGAAGTCCCCGTCAGGGTGATGGGCTGGGTTGGGCACCATGACCAAGTGGGCTAGCGGAGGATTTTGGGAGTCCCTCAAGGCGGCATGTGCCTGTATTAGCCCTCCAATGGGAAAGTCTGGGCAAAAAACATCTCCATTGATGACCAGAAAGTAATCATCAGGATTAAGCGGGGGAAGGGCTTTGCGGATTCCGCCAGCTGTTTCTAGCGCTGTCGCCTCTGGAGAATATTGAATCTGCAGTCCAAACTGAGCCCCGTTTCCCAAGGCATCTTCAATTTTTTGTCCTAGCCAAGCGTGGTTAATGACAATATTTTGAATACCTGCATCAGATAGTGCTTCTAGATGCCATTGCAATAAAGACTTATCTTTGATCTTGAGAAGAGGCTTGGGCAAGGCATCCGTTAATGGTCGCATGCGCTCCCCTCTGCCGGCGGCAAGCAGTAAACAGGGAAGTTGCTTTGGCTTAGCCATGTTGACTTGTGCGCGTGGATTCTAAAATGCGGGCCAAAGGTTTTAATTCAATATAGCGGTTCGCAGTAGCTATTGCATATTGCAACACTAGCGGAATATCTTTTAGATAACCATCCTTACCATCACGATGAAATAATCTTGCAAAGATGCCGAGCACTTTGAGATGGCGTTGTAAGCCCATCCACTCAAAATCTCGGTAGAACTGGCCAAAATCGTCTGGCATTGGTAACCCAACTTTACGGCCTTCTTCCCAAAACTTAATTACCCAATCAATCACTTTTTCTTCTGGCCATGCAATGTACGCATCGCGCCATAAAGAAGATGCATCGTAAGTAATAGGCCCGTAGACCGCATCTTGAAAATCCAAAACACCCGGATTATTTTTTTCGGTAACCATCAAATTACGTGAATGGTAATCGCGGTGTACATATACTTTTTCTTGTGAGAGATTGTTTTGAATGATCAGTTCAAAAGCCTGTTTGATCTGCGCATCTTGTAACTTGCTTAATTCAATTTGAAGATGTTTTTTTAAATACCATTCTGGAAATAAATCTAACTCACGCTGCAGGAGCGCTGCATCGTAATTTGGCAGAACATCAGGCTTGCTGGCCAATTGCATTTTGATTAATGCTTTGGTTGCATCCTGATAGAGGTGATCTGCAGTGCTGTCATTTAGTGCCGAGAGGTAAGTTTCGTTACCCAAATCATTGAGCAATAGAAAGCCCTCCCCCACATTTTTTTCAAGAATTTTGGGTACGTTTAAACCCGCCTCTGAGAGTAATAAATCAACCTGAATGAAGGCATCCAAGGGCTCGTGTTGAGGGGGAGCATCCATGACAATCAAAGTCCCAAAATCGGGGTTTTTTGTCTCAACCCTAAAATACCGCCGAAAGCTGGCATCAGCCGAAGCGGGGGCTAAGGTGTTGAGATCTAATTGCCAGCTAGGTTTGAGGCCTTCTAGCCAGTTGCGGAGGGTGTTTAAGCGAGCGTCAGTCATGGTCGATTCGTATAATAGTGCGAGTCAGGATCTATGAGTCATTATCGCCGTCGTGCCGGCCTTTGCGCCCCTCTTTTTTTAGCCCTAACCCCCCGCTTAGTGTCGGGGTTACTATTGCTGCAATTTTCACTCCCAGGGGCTGCTCAGGCACCTGCGTCATTACCGCCTACTTCGCAGTCATTAAGCAATTCTGCGAATACGATTTTGATACCGGATCGTGGTGCTGTCACCGTTCTAAAACTAGATGACCAGTTGCGAGTTGGGAAGCCGATTTCTGATGGCAAGGCTCTTACCTTTACATCGAGCGATTCGATTGACGGCATAGTTGAGCGCGATATGCACTTAAAAGGTCGTGCACAAATTCGCCGTAATGGGGCAGTGATTAAAGCCGATGAAATTAAATACAATCCTGATACCGATGTTGCCGATTTAGTTGGCAATGCGGAGTTGATCAAAGGCAATACTTCCTTTAAGGGACCTAAGGCTAGCTTTAGGGTAGATGCACGTGAAGGAGAAATGGAGTCTCCCACTTATGAGCTTCGTGATAACCGTGCAAATGGCACCGCAAAAAAACTAACGATTGAAACTTCAGATATTTTTGTTTTTGATCAAGCAACCTATACAACATGTACACCAGAAAATTTAGATTGGTATTTCACGGCTAGCAAGATTGAAATTGATAACGAGCAAAAAGAGATGGTGGGCACTGATGGCGTGATGCGTTTCTTCGATGTGCCCATTGCTTATGTGCCTTATTTCAGTGTGCCGACCTCAAGCCAGAGACGTTCAGGAATTCTGCCGCCAGTGATCGGGTTTAACTCCAACAATGGCGTAGATATCACCCAACCCTATTACGCAAATATCGCACCGAATCGTGATTTGCTTTTATTGCCTCGTTATATGAGTCAGCGAGGTGCGCAATTGGGTGCAAGCTATCGTTTTTTGGATAGACAGTATTCGGGAACTGTTTTAGGTGAATTTTTACCCTATGACAGGCAAACCGGTACTAATCGCTGGAAATATGATTGGCAGCAAAGACAAAATTTCAATGGAGATCTAAGTCCTGGTGGTGTACCTGCATCCGGCGCCTGGAATGGCTATGTCAATATGGCCCGTGTTTCTGATAACAAGTATCCAATTGATTTCTCTCAGAGTATCGCCGGCAGTATTACAAATCAGTTTCGTCAAGAGGTTGGTACCAATAAGCAATTTTCAGGAAGCTTAAGCAACTGGAATGTATCGGCAAGAGCTTTGACTTTCCAAACACTGCAACCCGATCCCACGGTGACGGTGCAGTCGCCTTACAACATTCTTCCTAATGTATCGGCTACTTACAACAACCGTATAACCCCTACCGTTTCTGATTCAACAGGTCGCTATGTGGCCTTACCTAGTGGCCCAGCAACTACATTTTCTGGCGATTTCACGCGTTTTTCCTATAACATCGGCAACAGTTTGACGGCAGCCGCGCCTGGTGTTTATAGCCAAGCGGATAGGACTGTAATCAAGGGTGCAATGGCTTTGCCCCAAGTCTCACCAGGGTATTACCTGACACCTAAAGTCAGTTTTCAAGCCAATAATTACAACGCTACAGCGTTTAGTCCGGGGGTTGCGCCTGCGCAAGGGTTTGTAATCCCAACTTTTAGCTTGGATTCTGGCTTGGCATTTGATAGAGATGCAGCCGAGTTGAAGGGATTTTTTGGGCGAGATATGTTGCTCACCATCGAGCCTCGCGCTTTCTATGTCTATACACCCTATCAAAATCAAACCAACACCCCATTATTTGATACCGCAGATGGTGGCTTTGGAATTACACAAATATTTAGCGAAAACAATTTCATAGGTAATGACCGTATTGCAGATAACAATAAATTAACTGGAGGCATTACCAGTCGCATGTTGGAGGCTGGTTCGGGAGCTGAGCGAGCATCCGTAACGCTGGCGCAGCGCCAGGACTTTTCTGGCCAAAAAGTTGGGTTGAATGGCACTATCGCCAGTCCAACGACATATTCCGATACCTTAGGGTCTGGATCTGTGCGTCTCCTGGGGAATTTGAGTGCTGACGTCTTTGGGCAATACAACAGTCAGCTAAATCGCTTTGTGCAGAGCACGGTGGGAGCTAGTTGGCGCCCAACACCAGGGAGAAGTCTCAATTTTGGTTATCGTAATGTGTGGAGCCCACCGACTCAAGGTTCCCCGTTAAATAATCAGCCACCCACGCTTGCGGCCACCACCACTGACCAGTACAACATTTCAGGGCAATGGCCAATTACCCGTGAAGTATCGCTCTTGGGTCGCTGGGGTTATGACGCTTTGAGCACCAAAACACTAAATACCTTGGCAGCATTAGAGTGGACACGTGACTGCTGGACTTTGCGTGCAGCCTATTCCCAGGCTGTCAATACCTCTCAAATCACCACAACTCAAGTACTCTTCCAAATAGAATTTAGGGGCTTTGGTAGCGCTGGTAGTAATCCAGTTGATATCATGAAGCTGAATGTTCCTGGATATTTGCCCACTTCCAAGCCTATACCACCTTCAACATACGAGAACTATCAATGACGCCTTGTCTGAGTAGCTTTAAACGGGTTTTTATTCAAGCCTTGCTTGTGAGCATCATGTTTCTTACTGGCGTTGCAGTTGCTCAGGATGCTGCACGATCAAGTCCCGATAGCAAAATCCGCAATATTGACGGTGTGGCAGCTGTTGTGAATACAGGTTACGTGACCCGTAAAGAAATTGATGATCGTATTGTTGCCCTGCAGAAGCAGGGTGCAAAACTTCCAGATCCAGCTGCGCTTCGCAAGACAGTGATGGAGCGTCTCATCATTGAAAAAATACAACTCCAAGAGGCAGAACAGGAAGGTTTTACTGTTAGCAATAAAGAACTAGATAAGATTATTGGTGATATTGCAACTAAAAATAAATTATCTGTTGCAGAGTTCAAACAGAAGGTGATTGCTTCAGGAAGTACATTTGAGCGTTATAAAGAGATGTTACGTGACGACATTATTATTAGCCGTTTCCGCGAGCGTGAAGTTGAGGGCAAGATCAAGATCTCGGATGCCGAGATTGATAACTACATTGCCGATCGTACGCGCGCTATGGCTGGAGCAGGGGCTCCTCGCTCCGCTCCTGCAGCGGCAGGAGCACCAGAGGAAATCGATGTTGCCCAAATTTTTATTCCAGTTGACTCAGGCGCTGGCGCTGGCGCACAAGCGGATGCAAAGAAAAAAGCAGAAGCATTATTGCGTGATGCCCGCGGTGATATTGATTTCTTACAGCTTGGTGCTATGGCTGCAAAAGACGATCCAAAAATTAAGTTTCAAGAATTAGGCTATCGCACACCAGATCGCTTGCCACAGTTATTTTATGAGGCCATTCGGAACACAGGCGGTGGTCAAGTAGCTAATAGTGTAGTGAAAAGCCCCGCTGGCTATCATGTGCTCAAAGTATTAGATCGCCGCGCTTTGGCTGGTGGCGCTCCGCAACAGACCACTCCTCAAGAGGCCGCTTCAAGCGCGCCACAAAATATTGCCATTACCCAGACAATGTCCCGCCATATCTTGCTCCGTAATCGCCCAGGTTTAAATGATCAGGATGCAGAGCGACGCTTAGCCGGATATCGTGATCAGGTGCGCGCAAAGACGGCTGACTTTGGCGAATTGGCCAAGAAATATTCAGAAGATGGTTCTGCAGCCAATGGTGGTAATTTAGGTTGGATGGGTCCAGGAGATTTGGTTCCTGAGTTTGAGCAGGCAATGAATCGCTTGCAAATCGGCGAAGTGAGTAATCCAGTGAAGTCTGAGTTTGGCTGGCATTTGATCCAAGTGCTTGAACGTCGAGATGCTCAGCTAACGGTTGATAAGCAAAAGGAATTTGCGCGTGCCGCTATTCGTGAACGAAAGTTTGAGCAAGCCTATCAGGATTGGATTCGTCAGTTGCGAGATACCGCAACGGTGAAGATTATCAACATAGATGATGCCGCAAGTAGCCCCCGTTAATCTAGTCATTAGTTCTGGTGAACCCGCTGGCATTGGACCAGAGATTAGCCTTGCAGCAGCTTGCACTTTCTTAAAAGAACAGCCTAATGCGCACATCACTGTGCTCGGCAACGCTACTTTATTGCAGACCCCTAAAAATATTGATTCTGAAATATCAAAACGCTTAGAGATACAGTCTGTTGAAATTTCGGAGTCGGTTACTGCTGGAACCTTGAATCCAGCTAATGCGCAATATGTTCTTAATCTATTGAATGCTGCGGTGGCAGGTTGTTTGACTGGACGCTTTGATGCCATGATTACTGCACCATTGCAAAAGAGCATCATTAATGTTGCTGGCACCCCCTTCAGTGGCCATACAGAATACTTAGCTGAGGTTTGTAAGCTTGATCACGTAGTCATGATGTTGTGCGCGCTTTTACCTACTGGATTCATGGGTCTTAAAGCTCCCAGGGAATTGCGAGTCGCCTTAGCCACCACTCACCTTCCTTTGAAAGATGTGCCATCAGCACTGACTCAAAAGAACATTCTAGAAACCATTCAGATCGTTCACCGTGATCTTCAGCATAAGTTTGGCATCTCTAACCCAGTGATTAGGGTGGCAGGACTCAACCCCCATGCTGGTGAATCGGGTTATTTAGGGCGCGAAGAGATTGAAATAATTTCACCTGCAATTCAATTGGCTCAAGGGGATGGCATTCAAGTTACTGGACCCTATCCTGGCGACACCATGTTTGAAGCAAATAGCTTAGAGCATGTAGATGCTTATATTGCGATGTATCACGATCAGGGCTTAGCCCCATTTAAATTTGTGACATTTGGCGGCGGCGTTAATGTGACCTTAGGATTGCCGATCATTCGTACTTCAGTTGATCACGGCACAGCGCTGGATATTGCTGGAAAAGGGATTGCAGATCCCAGCAGCATGCTTGAAGCATTGCGCTTGGCCTATCAATTAGCAGTAAATAAAAAAGTTAGCAACTCTTGATACATCACGCACGTAAACGCTTTGGACAAAACTTTTTGCAAGATGCTGGAATCATCTATTCCATCGTTGCGCTAATTAATCCTAGCACTGATGCGCATGTGATTGAGATTGGTCCTGGACTTGGCGCCCTGACGAAACCTTTGTTAAGGAATTTGGATCATCTGGATCTCCTAGAGATTGATCGAGATTTAGTGGCTTACTGGAACCAGCAAAACCTGACGGGATTGTCTGTTATTGAAGGTGATGCATTAAAGTTTGATTTCATGTCCTGGGCTAAGAGTCGCCCAAAAAATAGTGGCTTGTGTAAGGTGGTAGGCAATTTGCCTTACAACATTTCTTCTCCACTCTTGTTTCATTTGGTGTCTGCAGCAGCAGTGATTGATGAGCAGGTATTTATGTTACAAGCGGAAGTGGTTGAGCGCATGGTTGCTCCTGCAGGTAGCTCTGACTTCAGCCGTCTATCAGTCATGCTGCAGGCTCGATATCATATGGAGCAGGTGCTTGAAGTTCCACCTGAAGCATTTGATCCACAGCCCAAGGTCAATTCTGCAGTAGTGAGGATGATTCCTAGGGTAGATTTCAACCTAAATGATGCCCAGTGGGCTTCATTGGAGAGGGTAGTAGCAGCAGCTTTTTCTCAAAGAAGAAAAATGCTCCGCACGAATCTACAACCTTTTGCTGAAAAATTATCTTTAACAGAGATTGAGCTGAAGTCTCGCGCTCAAGATATTTCTGTTGATCGGTATATCGAGTGGGCTAAAGCATTAGCTCAATAAAACGTTGCCTCAGTATTACCTCAAGTCTTATAAGCATCTGGATCGATAACGCGCATTTCTGCTTCAATCCACTTTTCAACTTCTTGATGAAGTTGACCGCCTGTTTTACCGGCTGAGGCAATTGCAGGTCCAATCGAAAAAATCACCGTTCCAGGCTGCTTTAGAAAGCTATTCTTAGGCCAGCAACGCCCTGCGTTATGGGCAATGGGAATGACCATTGCATCAGTAGCGCTTGCAAGTCTAGCCCCACCTTTGCTGTAAGGCTTATAAGATCCAGTTGGCATCCTGGTGCCTTCCGGAAACAACATGATCCATTTGCCTTCAGCAAGACGCTTACGACCTTGGCTTGCTACTGAGAGTGCGGCAGTTTCTTTGCTGGCACGATTGATATGAATCATTTTCAGTAATGCCAATGCCCAGCCAAAAAATGGAATCCAAAGAAGTTCACGCTTAAAGACAAAACAGAGTTGCTTTGGAAGGAGTGCGATGTAGGCGATTGTTTCGTAGGCTGATTGATGCTTACTGAGTACTACGACCGGTTGATCCAGTACTGCGTACATATTCTCCATCCCACGGATCTCATAATGAATTCCACACAGCGGCTGCAATAACCAGATGACCACTTTGTTCCAGAGGCCAATAAAGCGGTAGCGATTTTCAGGATTCAGGAATGGAAAAGCTAGCAGACAAAGAATTGACCAGATCGGCGTGAAGACCAGTAAAAATAAGGTGAAGAGAGCTGAGCGTAAAAAGATCATTTTCTAAACTTTCTCTTTTAAAAGGCTAGTGGCAAACGCAAGCAAATCTTCATGAATTTCAGTGCCATCCGGAAGCTCGCCCTTAGCTAAAGTTTGCTTACCTTTGCCGGTCAAGACTAAATGTGGCGAGGCGCCTAGGACGATGCCGGCCTGTAAATCTCTCAAGGAGTCCCCTACGATAGGCACTCCCTCAAGCGGGTTCTTACTATGATTTTTCTTGTAGCGAAGGGCGATCTCTTTCATGAGCCCGGGCAATGGTTTGCGGCAATCACATGCATTGGCATCCACATGAGGGCAGAAGAAAATACTGTCAATGCGGCCACCAAGTGGTTTGAGTAATGCATCCATCTTGCTATGCATGGCGTGCAGGTCGTTGATATTGAAATAACCTCTTGCTAGACCTGATTGATTGGTGGCAATGGCTATTTGATAGCCGGCTTGATTGAGTAAGGCGATAGCTTCAAGGCTGCCTGGAAGTGGAACCCACTCTTCGCTCGACTTCACATAGTCGTCTCTGTCTTCATTGATCACGCCATCGCGATCGAGGATGATTAATTTAGAGGAGCTGGTGCTCATGCCAATTTGCCGAGGTCGGCAATGAGATTCATTTTCTGGTGAAGTTGTTGCAAGAGCGCTAAGCGGTTATCACGTAACTCAGGATTTGGATCCATCACCATGACATCTGCAAAGAATTGATCAATAGGTTGACTCAAGGCTACAAGAGCCTTTAAGAGTTCAACAAATTGGCCTTGTTCGTAGGCTTCATTGAGTTTTGGAGTAATGCTTTCCAAGGCCTGAAATAGGGCAGTCTCTGCAGGAATTTGTAATAACTTATTGGAGCAAGTCGCTGGAATCGCGGTAGTGGTTTTCTTGAGGATGTTGCTGATCCGCTTATTGGCAGCAGCAAGTTGGGTTGCTTGCTCAAGGGCGTTAAATTCTCGTAAAGCAGTCAAGCGACCGATGAGGTCATTTAACTGTGCGGGTGATTGGCTAAGAACAGCATCTATCTCTGCACTGGTAAATGGCTTTCCAGCTACTGATTGGTCACGCAAGTAGGCGCGGAGACGATCAATGATGAAGGCATAAATATCTTCAGCCTTAGCCTTTTCTTGCACGTCCTTTTGAGAAAATTGAGCGCGGGCTAATGTAATAAGGTCGGGCAGACTCAATGACAGATTTTTTTCCAAAAGCAAACGGCAGATGCCTAAAGCATGACGACGCAATGCATAAGGGTCTTTATCGCCAGTAGGAGCAAGGCCAACACCCCAAATACCTACCAAAGTTTCTAATTTGTCAGCAATGGCCAGGATGGTGCCAGTCTGAGTTTGCGGTAAGACATCGCCAGCAAAGCGTGGCATGTAGTGTTCGCTACAGGCTGCAGCCACTTCAGGATTTTCACCGTCATGTGTAGCATAGTAGCGACCCATAATGCCCTGCAACTCTGGAAACTCACCAACCATGTCAGTGAGCAAGTCAGTCTTGGCAATTTCGGCGGCACGACCAGCAAACTCTATGTTTGCTTCGATGCCTTTGTTTTTTAATTCTTTTGCAATGCCAGTAGCAATTGCAGCAACGCGCTGAGTGCGCTCAAGTTGATTGCCTAGTTGGTTGTGATAGACCACCTTACCCAGATCGGCAACGCGAGACCCTAAGGGACGCTTTTGATCTTGCTGGAAGAAGAAGCGCGCATCTGAGAGGCGTGGGCGCACAACGCGCTCATTGCCTGAGATGATAGCTTCAGGCTTATTCGTTTCAATATTAGAAACAATCAGAAAACGGTTGCGTAACTTGCCTTGCTGATCAGTCAAAGCAAAATATTTTTGATTCGTTTGCATTGTCAGAATTAAGCACTCTTGCGGCACTTCTAAGAACTCTTGATCAAAATGGCACTCGTAAATGGCTGGCCACTCAACGAGCGCAGTCACCTCATCGAGTAGGCTGTCCGGCATCAAGACGGAATCATCGCCAGCCGCTTTTAATAGCGCAGCTTCGATATGTTCTCGGCGCTTGTTAAAGCTAGGCATGACTTTAGCCTGGCTCTGTAGCGTTGTTTCGTATTGATCTGCTGATGTAATTGAAATCACGCCAGGCGCTAAGAAGCGATGGCCATCAGTTTGATTACCAGCATGAATGCCTAGCGCACTGATTGCTAAAGGCGTAGTACCGTGAAGCGCAATGATCTTGTGGGCTGGGCGGGCAAATTCAACATCGGCTAATTGACCATTCTTCTGCAATACTTGGTAATGCATCATTTTGGCAATTGGCAACTTGCTCAATGTGCTCTCGAGTGCCACTTGAGCCGTTGTCTCAAGTACCGCACCTCTCGCAATCACATTTAAATACAAAGCTTCATTTTTACCTTCGCCCGATTTTTCTAAAGTGGAAATATCGAGATCTGCATAGCCAAGTGCGCCCAATTTCTTTAGAAGGGGTGCGGTAGCTTTGCCTTCAGCATCAAATGCAATACTCGTCGGTAATAATTTTTCGCGTACTGGATAGTCAGGAGCTTGACCCATGACATCCGTCACATGCACTGCTAAGCGGCGGGGTGTTGCATAGCCAATCGCTTTAGAGTCAGCACTTAATAGGCCCGCAGCTTTTAATGTGTTAAAGATGCCGTCGCTAAATGCATCCCCGAGGCGACGTAATGACTTCGGTGGAAGTTCTTCTGTAAATAATTCAATCAACAAGTCAGCTGATTGAGGGGACATATTGGATGTGCTCATAAATAGATTGGAGTACTTATGCTTTAGCTTGACGCTGGCACATTGGGAAACCCAGCTTTTCTCTAGACTCAAAGTAAGCTTGAGCAACTGCGCGCGAAAGATTGCGAATGCGACCAATATAGGCAGCGCGCTCGGTTACTGAGATTGCGCCACGGGCATCTAACAAATTAAATGTATGAGCGGCCTTAAGGACCATTTCATAGGCGGGTAAGGCAAGCGGTACTTCCATTAAACGTTTTGCTTCACTCTCAAAATTTGAAAAGTTAGCAAACAACAAATCGGTGTTGGAGTGTTCAAAGTTGTAGCAAGACTGTTCCACTTCATTCTGGTGATAAACATCACCATAAGAAATACCATCAGCCCACACTAAGTCATAAACGTTGGAGCAATTTTGAATGTACATTGCCAGACGCTCAATACCGTAAGTGATTTCGCCTAGTACGGGTTTGCAGTCTAGGCCGCCAACTTGTTGAAAGTAGGTGAACTGCGTGACTTCCATGCCGTTGAGCCAAACTTCCCAGCCAAGACCCCAAGCTCCCAAGGTTGGATTTTCCCAATCATCCTCCACAAAACGTACGTCGTTTTCTGCAAGGTCTAGACCGAGGGCTGCAAGAGAGCCCAGATATAGCTCGAGAATATTTTCTGGAGCGGGCTTTAAAACAACCTGATATTGGTAGTAGTGTTGAAGACGGTTTGGGTTCTCGCCATAGCGACCATCTTTAGGTCTGCGTGAAGGCTGAACGTAGGCCGCTTTCCAAGGCTCTGGACCAATGGCGCGCAAGAAGGTAGCCGTATGAGAGGTGCCCGCACCGACCTCGAGGTCGATAGGCTGCAATAGGGCGCAACCTTGTTGGTCCCAGTAATCTTGGAGTTTGAGAATGATTTGCTGAAAAGTAAGCATGATTAACCTAGCTAAGCCGTTGATTTTACATGGCTAAGCCGGCTAAGGACTAAAACCGTTTTTGCCTGATGAGACCTAAGATGAGCAGAAGGCAGGAAATACTCAAAATCGGAGTGTTTCCCCAAGCAACGTAAGGTGTTTTTCCTGAATACGCTTGCACCTTGGCGGTTAATGTACCTTGTGTAAATTCAGGGAGTTGTGCGAGCACTTTGCCATCAGGCCCTAATACAGCGGTAATGCCAGTATTCGTGGCTCGCAGGGCTGGCAGGCCGGTTTCTAGAGAGCGCAATTGCGAGAGTCTTAGCTGTTGAGCAGGCGCCTGAGAAGCGCCAAACCAGGCCAAATTGGTAATGTTGATCATCAGGTTTGCTGGTTTATTGCTTTCACGAAGTCGTGAAGCTAACTCACTCCCGAAGACGTCTTCATAGCAAATAGTAATCGCCGCATAAATGGGATCTTGCCCAGATCTTGTGATTGGAAAAAATGCTTGATCTGTTGCGCCCCGTGCAAAATCGCTCAGCGGGACGCTAAAAGCTTTAATGAACCAATGAAATCCAGGAGGAATA
>Ga0194040_1000316_pt1 | contig 14056 bp, 8 predicted proteins | sample JunL2210m_MetaG_FD_148973 | JGI IMG/M metagenome (GOLD analysis project Ga0194040, IMG submission 148973) | Anoxic zone freshwater microbial communities from boreal shield lake in IISD Experimental Lakes Area, Ontario, Canada - Jun2016-L227-10m | ecosystem: Environmental > Aquatic > Freshwater >... | reverse complement strand
TTATTTGTAATTAATTCTTTATAATCTACACAAGGGATTTTTCTATTTGATATTAAGTATATTTCTTTCTTATTATTTAAATTATCAAGTATAATGAAATATTCGAGTCCACTTTTTACACTATTATATACAACATTTGTTGATTTATTTTTAAATATACATTTATTTATTACTGTATAATTATCATTTACATGAGGATATAGATTATCTACCTCTTGTGTTTTTGTGCATTTAAAGAATTCACTTTGATGTAATGGTCTGGCTAAATTACATAATTCTGCTTTAACTTTATATATTGATTCTAATAACTGTTTCATGGGAATACGGTTGTAACGTTCAAAGTCAAATACACTAATATTCATATCAGGGTTTCTTTCGTAAAAATATATATTATCAACATTATATTGTATTACGCTTTTATTACCATAATTAGAATTTTTTTCTTCTTTTTTCTTATTATATGGTAATATAAAATCTATAGAATTTTCTTCTATATAAATAATGCCCTTTAATTTTAATAATTTAAATAATATTGGAAATATATTTTTTGTTTCTGGAATATGATGCATAACACCAGAATCTATATATATAGTATCAAATATATTATTACAATCACGACAAGCAATTATAAAATCATAATTTGGCGGGCTGTATAGTAGATCTGATTTGGCGCCAAACCAATGATGTATATTATTAACTTTATGTTCAAATATATGTGTATAATCCCTCTGATATTCTAATGAATCAATTGTTATAAAATAACTATCCATATTTTTATACAATAATTTTCTTATATGTTTTTCTCCTAATATACCTCCTATAAATAATATGGATTTTTTATTTCTTAAATCATAGGAATCTGCTATATTTTTTAAAGAATTTATTCCATCTGCGGTATATACTCTGTATTTTTCTAAATATTGTTTTAATATTAAATCATTATTTTCTTGGTTTGCTCTCTTTATATTATTTTTACAATATATTTTATAGTTCATTATATATAATGTATAAAATAAATACTAAAAATATAATAAAGTCTATTAACTTAGATGTTAAATATTTAGATTATGTAATTAAAAGTAAATTTAGATTTTGGTATGGTAAAGATTTTAATAACCGATTTATGCCACATATTATTAAAGATGCTTTAAAAAATATTGATAGTTATCATAAGTTTATATCAGCATTATATGTACTAAATATACCTATAATGTTTAAACAATATAATCTTGCTGATTTAAATTTAGTAACTATTTTTGATTATTTTAATTTTGATTATATTATTTATCATGATATTAAAAAAATATTAGTACGTAACAATAAAAATAATAAAGTCTATTTTTATATAGTAGAAGTTAATGGTATACTAAATCTTAGGCATCATGTTAAATTTAAACCAGATTATACTATGGATAGACTTGATTATTTATATTATCTTAATAATAAAAATACAATAATAAATAATGATTTTATTATTGAATATTTAGAATATACTGAAAATAATGAAATGTCAATTAAAGATTATATTACATATTATAAGAATTATTTACCATATAAAAGTGTCATTTCCGTTAATAGTTATTCGTTAAATTTAAAAGATATGAAGAAAAAACAAGTTATAACTCAGATTGATAAAAAGAAGAAATCTTGATAGATTTAAAGTAATATATTAAAATAAATTCCAAAGTATTTTAACTACAATAATAAATTATATACAAAAAATTGTTTAAAAATTTTAAACAATAATTATGATAATTTGTATTATATGATAATAAATAAAAGACTAATAACTAAATGCTTATACGAACAAGGAATATTAAACATTATATCAGAATATGAAATACATAAAAATAATTATACTGAAATAAAACTCGAATATATATACTATTATATAACTATGATATTAGGATATCCATTTAATAGTAAATTTGTTAACACAGATTTTAATGTTAGGTTTGACATATTTTTAGATATTTTACATAAATTAAATATACCATTTATAGCAAAAATAAAAGTATCAAAAAATAATAGATTATTATGTGTATCTAATTCGTATTTAAATTTATCAAAATTATTAATTATTTCTGAAGATATTGGTTATAAATTATATAATATTTATGAATCAAATAATGAAATAACTACTTATACTGACTATAATTATTATAAGACAAAAGAACCAATTGATAATTTTAAATTATCAGAACCACTTATAAAATTAGTTAAAAGGCTTTCATTGAATAAATTATTAGATATATATCCAAATTTACCAACTGTATATAAGACTGTTTCAGAAAAAGAATTTAAAGAATATATTTCAGGTATAAACCATGGATATTTATTAAATTATAATAGTAATAGTGAAGGTGTAAAAATACAAATATCTATCCCTTCTTTTAATTATACAAGATTTGGTAATATTGTTACTCATATAGAATTAAGAGTAAGACAATTGCATTATATAATGGAAAATAATCCATTTGCTATATTAATTTATCCTACACTGAAAACAAATTTTGGAGATTATATTATAGACGGAAAAATTAATGTAGAAAAATTAAATGATCCTAATACATTAATGAGTTTTCAAACACTAGGAAAAGGATTAGGATGGGTTGATGATAATGTATATTTACTTAGATAAAAAATTAATAGATTTAGCTATTAAATATTATGATAGAGTATTATTTAAAGAGATTCCTAATGAATTACAAATAAATGAATATTGCTTATGTGGAGCTAATTCTGGTAATATATATAATAGTAACGGTGGCAGTAATCAAGCTGGTGTAATTAAAAAGATGATGGATAATACAGAAACCACAGGGCACGATTTTGGAATAGTAACCATGACTGATAATAATGGCATGGTTTTAAAGATTAGTTTTTAGTACATTTCATCCAAGGTAAATCAGATAAAACATTTTTATTTTTATCTGCTGTATATCTTTTTTTAAATAAAGGGTCTACTTTTTCTACCGATTTTATATTAAAATGTTTCTTTAAAATAGCTTCTATTACTTGTATATTAGAATTTAATATTTCATCTTTATTGCAATTAAAATTGATAACAATATCATTTTGCGCAAACGTAAGTAGTGTATCAGTAATAACAACATTTTCTGGAAGTTTAATCAGACTTAATATTGGATTTATAAAAAATATAACAAATAGTATATGTTCATATTGTAAAACTTGTATATAGTTACTATATAATACGTTTTTAACTTTACTAAAATTTATATCAAGCATATTTCTAAATACTTCTAGGCAAATATCATATGTTTCGAATGGTATATATAAATTTCCTCCAGATTTTAATTTATTTATTATATTAGTTAAACTCTGCTCAGACTGTTTAGGCAATACACCTCTGCCCCTTATAAATTTAAAAACATTATTATCAAAATATATATTATCTAAACTATTATTCTCGTACGGTAATTCTCCTAAAACAAAATCAATATTTTTTGATAAATTACTTTCACTGTTGTCATATTTGTGCATGCCTTTTAGGTATATTGTATTAAATAATTTATCTGGATTACTTAAAATAAATAAACCTATATGTGGATCTTGATATTCGGCACCAATAATTAAATCAGTTGCTGGTTTAGTCTCAGTATTTAATATAGATAAATTTTCATAAAAATATTTAATAATATTTTTAAGATGTAATTTTTTAATCATATTATATATAATTATGAATAAAACTAATATTAAAAATATATTAAAATATATACACACTAATAATTATCAAATATCATTAAATAAACTAAGAGATTGGTATAATAGTAGAATTGAATCCGATAAATTGTACTTAATCATAGGAGCAGAATTATCCGAAGAACATGTATTTATGTTTCTCTTAAAAAATTTAGATAAAAGATTTGAATTAATATCACATTGTTGTAAGGATAAAACATATGATAGTATTAATAAAAAAATAGAGTTTAGTGATTTATATAAATATAAAGAAAATCTTATAGATGAAATATATTTTGATTATAATGTAATTAAACATTTTGTTGATAATAATAATCCTGTAGACTCTGTTTTTTATTTTGCACTAACTAATCTAAAACTAAATGGATCTTTATATATTCCTTTTGAGAGCATTACTATTGAAAAATTACAGAAATTATCAATTTATGCAAGAAAGTTATTATCAATAGAACGTAGGTTAGTTAAATTTGACCAAACAGATCTACTTGTTTATAAAATATATTTATATAAAAAAGATTTATATGAAAAAGATATATCACGCATATCTTTTTATGAATATAATACAGCAGATACATTAAATGTTATAAATAATGGCATGAATATTACTAACCATGAATTATTTAAAACTTCTACAGAACTATATTTTACATATTTTAAAGTTAATAATGATATAATGGAATTAAATTTTAACGCAATAAAATTAGCATTAAAATTAATACTACGTAGAGCATTCCTCGCATATGAAATTAAAATACCAGTAGATATACTAGTAAATATATCACATGAAATAATAGATAACGGATTATATAGAAAAAAATCACAGTCCAGTATATTTAATTATAATAAGTATCCGTATAATGTTTGGTTTAAAATTACTAAACTTTCGTAATTTTTAACCATATAGATTTTTTTATTGTAGCAAACAAGGGCGGAGGTATTATAACTACATCTACTTTATAACAATCCTGTATCATATAAATAACCTTTCTTACAGTATCTTCATTGCTCTTCGGTTCTTTATTTTCATAATATATTCTAACATTTTTATACTTATCTTCATTTTCTTTATACTTTAATGCTCCATAATTTTTGGTTAAGTTAATATACTTATTAATTACTATTTGTGTGATATAGTTATGGGTATATGTAAATTCTAAAATTATACTGCCTCCTATTTTTAATATACTTAATAACCCACCAATTAAATTTTCTATTTTTATATTTGCTAATTTATTTTGGTAAATATATATTGTGTCTAAATTTTCATAATCCGGTAATGTTTGAGTGTAATCGTGAGTTGTTATTAATTTATGATTAAAACTATAGTCTAAAAATGCCATTGATCTATTATAATTGTTTAATAAAAAATATAAAAACTGTTTAGATTCAAATGAAGTTTCGTCTACTCCTATAACAATATCTTGTATATTTGATTTTGGTTTATAATCATTCAGTAGATTACGTAAATTTATATTTTCTTTTAATATGTTTTTTAAATTTATTTTTTTATTCATTATATAATTAATTAGAAATAATAATTTTAAAAACATTTATTTTCGAAAATTTTCGAATCTATAATTATTCTTGGAAGAATATATACGGATATTGGATAATTTTTATTAAATGAATTATCTTCATTAATTATGTAATATTTTTTTACTGATTTACTAATTCCATTATCTTGTCTTTCATGTTTATCTACTATTAATTTTACACATATTTTAAATACAATAGCATAAGAATATATCAAATTGTATATATTAACACTAGACTCGCCTCTATTTCCCCAATCGCATTTTGTATTAGACAAATTACTTACAAATTTACTATATATATCTATTATACACTGTCTAGAATATAAATTACCAATTATACTATTTAAGATAAATCCAATATTCATTAAATTAGTATCATTATGACATACTTCATATTTATAATTTACATTTATAGAATTAGTTGTATAATAATTTTTTATTAAATTTTTGCAGTATATTTTATTTAATTTTACATAATTATTATATATATCTTTAGATATTTCTTTTAACGGTACATTAGCAAAGTCTAAGTTTACTTTATTAAATCTTGTAATATTATTAAATAGTTTATCAGTATTTAGTTTTCCAGTTAATGATAATATTTCCGTTATTGGTTGTGATATAGGTACAACAATAGTTTTATTACATACCTCAATAGGTTTAATTAATAATTTTGATATATCTTGTTTTAGTAAAGTTATATAATTTTCATTAATTACCTCAATTCTATATATGCCCGCTAATATTATATAATTAGATAATAAAAATAGTGCTATTTTATTTATATTATTAAGATCAGTATTTAATGATTTTGACCTAAGTCCTAAAATATATTTATCTAATCCTAATATAGTTATATATATTTGTTCAAGTCTAATTTGTATTGTAGTATTATTTAAACAATTTCCCATAAAATCATATATATTAATATCTGTTATATTTTGATAAAACATTATTGCTATATACTCTATTTCAATAAGTATGAAATCGGTAAATTCTACAAAACATAATCTATAATTACTATTATCTATTCTATCAAACTTAGAATCTATTGATTGATTAGATTTATTTACATATAATGATAGTAGATTAAAACTTATTCTAACTTGTTTCTTTTTTATTTTATAGTTTTCTTTAAATAATTCAACACTTTTATTTATTTTACATATATTACATTCACAATCAAATACAAGAAATCCAGTTTCGTTAAAAATAGCATTCCTAACTTTTAAATGACTTAATAATTCAATATCTAATTTATTTTCTACTGTTTTTTCCGATTCCATTTCTGATAATTTTTCAGATTCTTTAGAAATAGATATTGTTGATTTATTTATTCCATCAGTAAATATTTTTAATTCATCTGAAGTTAATTTTTCGCATACTATATTCCCTTTTAAATAGTCTTCATATCTAACATCAACTGTTTTATAAAAATATGATGGGCATAAATTTGATTCTAAATAATTTTTACTTATTTCTCGTTTTGATGCTTTTAATATTTGATATTTTATACCTACTTCTTGGTCTTTATTATAATTGCTCTCGTTTATTCTGATTAAATCTTTTATTTCATTAATATTAAATTTTTTTGAGTTAAAATAATCCTCTTTAAGAGCAAATATTTGTTTCTCATCAACAAATTTTTTACAGTCCTTTTGAATTTTAAAATTAAAACCAGACAACCCATCTATGTCTTTAAATATTGTTTTTACTAAATTACTTTTAACAGTGTCTTCTAATGTAATCTTAAATAATCTTGGTATATCTTTCTTATGACTAGTCCAAACATATATAATTTTTATATAAGTACCTTTATTTATATTTCTAAATCTATATACTGCTTGTAGAAATTCAGATTCTTTAGTTTCGTAATTAATTAATATACACGCACACCCAGTTCTCGGTTGATTTTTTAAATCAGTACCTAATATATGTGTTTTATCAAATATATAAAAATATTCATCCTTGCCTACGTCATATTTAGTAGGGTCGTCTACTCCTACCATTGCAGTTTCGTTGTTGAAATATACATTATTTTTAGTTTTATAACCAGAACCATTAATTATTGTAGCTACCTCTTTATTAGGGGTGTTTAAATAATAACCTGCTAAATCTACAATACCTCTATTAACTTTTAGTGTACGTAATAAGGCTACTAATGGATCTGGTGATTTTCTTTCAGGGTTATAATTTATAATATCAACTAATATATTATCAGTATCAATTATATCCGATCCAAATTGTTTATATATATTATCTAATTCATATTTATCAGTTTGTATTTTAGTTTCATCTTTATTAAATTCATCCATAACTATATCTTTAGAATATGAATCAATTCCATTTAGATTTAAATACACAGTACCAGTATATCCTACTTGCCACATTTTATTTGCATTATGTATAATATCTTGAAATGACATATTTAATTGTTGTTTAGCAATTTTAATTTTATCTTTATTACATATGTATACATATTCTTTAGCAAATTTTAAATATTCAGTAATTTCTGTATATCTAACAGCATCATTATCGTCTCTATTATATAGGTCTGCTACCTTTTTAATATCATTATTATCTAAATATTTTATTATATCTTTATAATTTAGCATATTGCTAATATCAGATGATTCAACTAGTATACTACCATTTGTAGTATCTTTAATTGCTTTTTTTATATGAAAATCTAACGTATACATTATGCTTAAGATAATATCTGAAAAATTAGAATTTTTAATAGGAGTATCCTTTCTATCAAATGGTATACATAATCTATATTTTTTACCGTATTCTTCCTTATCAAATCCATATGTATCATTAAATTTTGATGATTGTATAATTTTATAATTCTTTTTAATTGTATCATCTAAAATTGGATTATTATAAGAGGTAGTAAAAATAACAGAGGTACCGTCTATGTTATATTCAGAAATTAATCTGCTAAAAATATAATTATATATATCTTTTGTTATCAATTCTTCTTTATCTATAACATAGTTAAACATAGATTTTAAATAATTATGATGATAATCAAATTCGTCTATAATTAAGTTATAGTTAATATTACTGTTACTAGTTATTTTATATAGTTTATCATATAACCATTTTTCTTTCATTTCATAATCATTTAATATTTCTATATTTAAATCATATAATTTAGATATAAATTTAATATAATTTTCAGTAGGTTTTTTTAAATGAGTAGTAGTCATAATAACAGCAGGTTTATCCTTTATTATAGTTGATGTAAATGCTAATAAAGGGGTCAATACAGAAGTTTTACCTTTGCCCATAGATAATTGATATAATATTGAATTATCTTTTGGATCATGACCTATCATAGTGTTTCTTATTTTTATATATTTGCCTAATTGTTCTGTATTAAAGATATAGTTGTTAGATAACATATATAATATTTCATAATTATAAATAATTATATCTTTTGTATTTATATATTTAATAAATCCACTTATACTAATTAATTTTTTATAATATTCTTGCTTTTCCCAATCTGATTTACCTGTATTGTATTTTGTTACATATTCTTTTATTAAATTTATAATCATTATAATAAGTGAATTAACAAGTATATTATCCCCAGGAGTATATTTAATATCTGGTGCGCTCTTAGCGTCCTTATCTAATTTCATTTTATCATATATATAAAAATTAACATTGGGTTTTATTGTAAATAAGCTCTCTATTATATTAATAAAATCTAGTCTATTTATATAGACTAATGTTTCTACCGTATTAAATCGTTCATTTATATTAACTTTAATATTATTAATAAATCCATTAGAATATAAATCTATAATTGAACTATAATCATCCATATTATCTTGATAATTTAAAAATAATTCAGATGGAAGAACTTTAAACGTACATAGTTTATAAATACTTGAAATTCCTTTCTTTTTAATAAAATCATTATCATAAAATTTACTGCTTATTATTACATCTACATATTCTATTCCATCGATATTATATCTATAATAAGGGAATATAAAGGGAAGATTATATATTGATTGAGTATATTCAAAATTTATTAATACAGGAGTTTTATTTTTAATAATATAACACTTATCATTAGTTATTTTTATTATAGTTTTAAATTGCTTATTTATTAAATATGTATTAGTGCCTGGTGCGTTTTGTTTTATTAAGAAATTATTAGTATCATTATTATTATAACCAAACTTTGATAAAAATAAAATAGTAGCTGGGTCTGATGTGGTTTTGTCAGTTAATGGTTCAGCCTCAGCCGTATATATGTTAGATGTAATCCAATTTGTATTTACATTTAATATACTTTTAAAATATTCTTGAATATCGTTTTTATCTTTTTTATCTATTAAAATTTTATATAATTTATATACATCTTCATAAATAAAAACATTATCAGTCTCATATATATATTGAGTTACATTTTTATAGTTAATTAATGTATTATTTATTATATTACTAAACATAATATTAAAGTCAGTTTCTTTATTAATTATAAATAAGGTATCTTCTGACAACAAATGCATTATTATTGTTAAATTCTTATTAAATAAATTAACAATATAATTTTTATCTATATTATCATCAGTTTCTTCATTTACATTAGGATGATTATTATCTTCTTTAGACTCTTCTACAGAAGTTAATTTGGATATATATTTAGGCAATAATAATTCGATATCATATTTAGATTTAATTTTTGAATTATTAGAGAATAATTTACCAAATAAATTTATAAACCATTTTTTAGCATTACTAAATATATAATTATTATCAGAAATATCATTTATCTTATTTATTATAAATTGTCTATATAGTGAATATATTTCTAAACTAAATTTATAATTAATATTTGTTGTAAAATAAGATAAATCTAATTCTATTGGATCTAAATCAGTCACTATATGATTAGTTATTATTAAGTGTTGTTTAAATGAAAGATTTAAATAAAAAGGGTCAATATACAACATATCCATATTTCTTTGGTGTATTATTTTATCTTTTGTAATATTAAGCATCTTATTTACTGGTCTACTATATATTGAATATATTTTCATATTAGTATCATGTAATACTAATTTACTTTCAGATTTATTTTTTAAACATATATGGTATTCATTATATAATGTATTTAACTTAGAATGTATTTTTTCAGTATTTATGCCATATAATTTAAGTAATATATTATCTATTTGAGTTTTATCCTTATCAGTTAAGTTTATATTTTTTTTATTAAACATATTATCTTTAGTATTAATGTTATGTAATTGTATATCATACCAAATATCTATATTAATAAATTTTGGTATAGTAATAGAATTGGTTTTACTACTATCTATATCTTCTAATAATAATGGTTTTGGTTGGGTAATAGACAAACTAAACTTATGTGACTTTGGAATACATATAAAAGTATCTATACAAAAAGTATATAAGTCGGATTTTAAAAAGTAATCTATATATCTATAATATTTATATATTTTTGTAATATCATTAGAGTTTAATTCTGATAAAAATAAATTTAAATTATTGGTTAAAAAAGTATTAAATTCTTCAGTAGATATTAATTCTGGCTGTATACGTAATTTATTTAAATATAATTCATAGAAAATATTATAATAGATACAAGTAATTTGTCTATTTAATAAATAACTATATTTATAAGTACTTTTAATATTATTTTTGTTAATTGAATCTAATGGATTATCTACTAATTTACTAGTAGAATGAATGCTTATTTCAAAATCATCTATACTAGTAATATTAGTTAAAATAGAATCTGGAATAATTTGGGTATTATCTATAAAAGTAAATGAATATGTATTTGCTGAATAATTTTTAAATTCAGATCTAACCTCTTCCACTATTTCATTGCTAATATCTCTTATATTTTTAATATCTGGAATATCTAATAATAATATTAATTCTTCTGATTCAGGCTCGGCTAATTTATCTTTTTTATTTAATAAATATAGTAAGCGTTCTTTATGCGAGTATACTTGCTGATCTTTATCTGTTATTAATATTGTAATATTTTTTATATCCAAGGTTTCATTTATTTTAATTATTTTTCCGTTTATTTCTAAATATTTTAAATATAATTTAAAAATATCTAAATAACTGTCATTATCGTTTGGTTCAGATATAATAGTTTCCATATTTGGGGCTTCCTCATCTGGAAAAGAATTGTATATATATAATAAAATAAAGTTATACATTAAAGGGTTAGTTCTATATTTTTCATTAATAACTTCGCGCATATCTTTAATATATTCGACATCATCTGTTTCTTTTGTTATGTCTGTATTGTATTTTTCTGATTTATACTGTGCATTAATTAATTTTTTTTCATCTTTAATAAGTTGTTCTGCTAAATATAAATCGTGTATAAGATAACTATTACAGTCGTCTGATTTATCTTCATTTAATATATTTAATATATAAGAAACCATATCTAATACATCATTATTAATTAATTTATCCTTTCCGACTACAATATACATATCATTTATTTCATACACTAGATTATTTTCGCCAGGGATACTATCCTTTGCTAATATATTTAGTATATTGTAAGAAGATAAATAATCAAAATAGTTAATACCAATACGACTATCATTTATTTTTATAATTATACAATCATTTGATAAATATCGTTTATAATACTCTTGATCGTCGTTATCATCATCTTCGTATTGTAAAAAATTTAATGCTGATATTATATCCATAATTATATAATATATATTTAATAAACTATATTTTATTTAAAAGAATATTATTAATTTTAATAACTAGATCAAAATAAAATCCGACGAACGGTTTTTGTTTATTTTTTGTTATATTTGTTTGTTTATTATAATATAAAACAATAGGATCATTTGGATTAATACATCTATCAGTTGATGTTATACTATTAGTATATATTAAGAAACCATCTAACTTTTGATTGTCCTTTATTATTATAATATTTACATTATAGTTAGTTATATAAAAATTAATAAGATTATTAAAAAAGGTTTTATTAAGTATATATATTTTACCACCAGAAGGCGCAATTGTAATTTCAGTAAAATAGCTATCGTTTAATGTAAATTGATCCCCTAATGTTAATGGTAATATATTTTTGTAATATAGACCTATATTTATTAAATTAATAAAATCGTTATTATTATAAGGCTCATATTTTAAACCATTGAGGTAATAACTTCTAATATATGTATTATATCCTCTTACGGCATCTATATTAATAGGTACTCCCTTCGTATTGTTTAATATTGTTTTATTTTTTAAATATTCTAATTTCATATCTACATTATACGGTAATTTTGACTTAATTTTATTTTTTAAATATATCTTATTATTTTTTGGTATTGTATATGGTATTTTTATGTTTACTATAGTATGTTTATATGGATATAAATAATATAAACGTTCTATTAAACTAATCCAATAAGCATACTCGACTAATAACTTACTAATACTAGTTAATTTTATTTTAAATATTGATATATTTTCAAAACAATTTGTTAGATTCTTGGCAGAATATAGATTAAATCCATGCATTTTAATATCATCAGTTGGATGTGTGCCATCAACTATCGGATTAATCTTACTCTTAATCAATTCTATAGTTAATTTTTCTATATCAATATCAACAAATGGATTAATAATTTTATATAAAAGTATAAAAATATAATAAATATGTAATATTAGTTTGTCCTTATTAGATTTATTATAATAATTTACATCTATACATATAATATTATTAGAAAATTCTTTATCTCCTATTTCTCCAAACATATTTTCATATATATGTTTAAGTAATAGTTTATACTGTTCAGCCTTATTAGGATCATCTGCTAATGTATATGCTAGCTCTTTTTCTATTTGTTTAGTATATTTATGATCTGAAATTAATAAATCTATATTTCTTAAAAAATTAAATATATCTTTGTCTTTTTTTAATATTTTAATAATATCATTTTTTTTATCTTCATTAATGTATTCTGGTATCATTTTGATATATTTTTCTTTAATATCTATATCTATATCTATATCTATGTTTTGTAATATATATTTTTTAGGGTCTTTATTACTAAAATATAAGCAATCTAAATTTGTTATTTCATTTATATAATCAATAATAATTCCTTCAATATTTAATTCTGTTATATTAAACTTATCTTTTTTAAACATTTGGGGACATTCACTCGTTAAATTTTCTATTAGTAATAAAAAATTATATTTACCAGCATATCGGTTAAATATCATTTTTGCATCTTCAACCTCCTCTATACGACTACAATCTTCTATAAAATTATACACATAGTCATAATTATAATACATATTTTATTTATTTATATATATATAAATATGATTATAATAATTTTATTAATTCTAATATTCATATTTTTAGAAACAGTAAATTATCATACATCAATACCAGATGTAAAGCACGATATAGCACTGTATGAAGGAGGATCTAAAGATAGACATAAATGTATAATGGGCGGTTCTGATAGTGCTGACTTCGTACATCTATTAGAATCATTACAACCTATAGGAGATCCAGATGATTATAGTGGTGGTAAATTAACATTAGAAAATTTACCAACTGTTTATACCTCTTCGCATAATCACTATACTGATAGTAAAAAATTCGACGAAGAGACTATTAAATATGAAAATGATTTACAGCCATTTAATGTATTGTATGCTCAATATTTAGATAAAGGTAATAAGCGTTTAGATAAAGGTAATAAGTGGACTGATTATAAAACTTGGGAAAG
>Ga0194040_1000311_pt1 | contig 14170 bp, 9 predicted proteins | sample JunL2210m_MetaG_FD_148973 | JGI IMG/M metagenome (GOLD analysis project Ga0194040, IMG submission 148973) | Anoxic zone freshwater microbial communities from boreal shield lake in IISD Experimental Lakes Area, Ontario, Canada - Jun2016-L227-10m | ecosystem: Environmental > Aquatic > Freshwater >... | reverse complement strand
CCCCGTCCCAAGCTACTCTTCTACGGCGACTCCATTTCCGGCGGTTACCGCCAATATCTCATCCCTGCTCTGGAAGGCAGGGTCTATGCCTATCACTGGAGCCACTTCGTCGGAGGCATCGACCCGAAGGTGGATGCGCTGATCAAACAGGGGGCTTCTATCGCCGACTTCAACCTCATCTTCTTCAATAACGGGCTGCACTCGTTGTCCTGGACTCCGGAAAAGGCCACTGATCAGCAGATCATCGACACCCAGCGCGCCATCGTGCGGGGCTTCAAGGCCGGTGCGCCCCAGGCCAAGCTGTTCTGGATCGCCACGACGCCGCACACCGCCCGCCGCAGCGAACCCAGCAAGCCGGTCGATGCCTTGGGTGACAAGAACCCCGTCGTGCTGCGCATCAACCGCCTCTCCGAACAAGTCATGAAAGAGGAAGGGGTCGAGGTCATCGACATGTATACCCCGCTTGCCGCCAAGCTGGAACTCGCTGCGGGTGATGAATTCCATTGGTCTGGCCCAGCCTACAAGATGATCTCTGACGCTATCGTGGAGAAGACCAATGAATCCCTGAATCTCAAGCCTGCGGGCAAGTAATGGCGTAATGCCAGCACCCGCCGAATATTGTTGGCGAGGATTGTCATCATTTCAAATCCATCAAACGAAAGCATCAAACATTGAGAGCAATTATCATGAGTGTTATTCTAACCGCGGCGGCTACGACGAGTCACGGCGCTGAGGCCATTGCCTCGTCCCACTGGTCCCCTCACCCCGGCGACGCTCGTTACCGAGGAGCAGTTCCAATGGCTCACGGAAAAGACCCGACAGATCATAGGGTTCGCGCGAGTTCAAATGGACGACGCCCCGGCAACTCCCATTTACCGCGCAGACGCTGTCGGGAATACCTGCAAGGCCCCCGATCTGTCGACCTACCATCCTGGAACTTGGATTTATAGCCCCGGCGGCTATGGAAAACGCTGCTGGCCGCGCGACTGCTACTACATCATTCACGGTGCGCCTCAGTTCGTCCCTCCCGAGGAAATCCGTGGCATCGTTCGTCTGCTCCTTCATTGGCAACGCCCCGACGGAATGGTTCCCAAGCATTTCTCCGGAGGCGGCGGGGATTTCGTTTGCTGGGGTCCGCCGCCAGAATCTGACTCCGCACAGTTTGCCGTGCAGCTCGCCGACGAATATTACCGGCGCTCGGGCGACAAGAAGTTTGTGACTGAGACCATCCCTGCGCTCAAACGGGCGATGGACTCGATGCCGCGCGATGAGCAAGGCCTGAGCTGGATCGATCCCTCTGCGGCCCACACCCCCTATGGCTTCACAGACCAGATCTACAAGACCGGAGCAGAGCTTTTCAGCTCCCTCCTCTACTGGGAAACATCGCGCAAGCTGGCGGACATGGCCGCCGTTGTGGGAGAAAAGGAAATCGCGCAGGAGATGACGGCTCGCGCCGATCTGATCGAAAAAAACCTCTCCTCCCTCTGGGATGAGAAGGCGGGAATGTACCTGGCCGCCAGCCAGGATTGCCGCCAAATCGATATCTGGGGAAGCTCCTATGCGGTTTACATCGGATTTCCAGATCAGAAAAAAAATGAAAGGATCTCCAGATACCTCGTCGAGAATTACTCAAAAATCGTCTATGCAGGTCAGGTCCGCCACCTGCCTGCAGGCGAGTATTGGCAGAAGACCAGCCAGCCGATCCCGAAGGATGAATATCAGAACGGTGCCTACTGGGGAACGGCGACCGGATGGGTCGCCTACGCCATCGCCCAACTCGACCCCACTCTGGCCTCCAACATGCTTGGAGATATGATCGACTATTACCGTCGCTACGACGCGTTCGAATGCGTCAACGACAAGGGCCAACAGAGAATCGGCGGCTACGGTGCCAGCGTCGGCAATCCGCTTGCCGCCATCCGCCGTATGCGAACAGAAAAATAACTATGAGGTTTTCCTTCCAAATCGCGCAGGCGTTGCTTGCGTTCACCTTCTTTTTTTCACCTTTTGCCAACGCAGCCAGCCCGGCAGATCAGGCCCCGCGCAGCACAGTCAGGCTGCTGACCGTTGGCAACAGCTTCGCCGACAATTCCACTCATCTTTTGCCAAAGCTTGCCAAAGCCAACGGCAAAGAACTCATCCTGTTCCGCGCCAATCTGAACGGTCACTCGTTGCAGCAGCATGTTCGATATATCAAGGCATTCGAGGCCAATCCCGAAGACCCGAAGGGTCGGCCTTACGGGGCGAAAGTGGATCGGGGGTCACCAAGGAAAAGACCGGGGGGAGGAGCCTGCGCGAAGCCCTTCAAAGCCAGCCTTGGGACGTGGTCACTATCCAGCAGGTCAGCCATCTCAGCCCCCGATATGAGACCTACCAGCCATATGCCGGGACGCTGATCAATTACATCCACCAATACGCGCCGCAGGCCGAGATTCTCATTCAAGAAACATGGGCTTATCCCGAGGATTGTCCTCGTTACGGTGACCCCCACTATGCCGGCCTGAAAAACCCGCAAACCATGCACCAAAACGTCCAGGCGGCATATCGTCAGCTTTCCGCCGATTCCGGACTTCGGCTCATTCCAGTGGGCGATGCCTTCCAATCGGAGCTTTCTTCATCCCACCCAATCCGATTGCACAACAAAGCCGACATCCATGCCAATTTCAACGGGGAATATCTCGGGGCCGCCATGTTTTATGAAATGATTTTCCACGAGCGCCCCAACGCCTTCGTTCCGCCGGGAGTGACTAAAGAGAATGCTGCCAGGCTACGGAAGGCAGCGCACGATGCTGTAGCGAAAGCTGCCAACGCTTGCTCAAAATAGGACGAAGCACGCACGATTTCCCATGAAGAGACTCTGAAAAATCATGAAAATCCAAAATCCGATTATCCGCGGGTTCAACCCGGATCCTTCGGTTTGCCGGGTCGGGGCCGACTATTATCTGGCCACCAGCACCTTTGCCTATTTCCCTGGCGTGCCGATCTATCACAGCCGTGATCTGGCTTGCTGGCGATTGATCGGTCACGCCCTTGACCGTCCGAGCCAGCTTGACCTCACCAAGGCGGACAACGCAGGAGGCATTTTTGCGCCGACTCTTCGCTATCACGATGGCCGATTTTATATGGTTACCACCCGCATGGGCGGAAAAGGGAATTTTCTGGTCACAGCAAAAAATCCGTCTGGTCCCTGGTCCGAGCCGATTTGGATCGATGCCGAAAATTTTGATCCGTCGCTCCTTTTCGATGACGATGGCACGGTTTATTATACCCGTCGGGCTCACCAGTCGGTTGTTCAGGCTACGATCAATCCCGTCACGGGCGAGCTGACTTCTCCCTTGCAAACGATCTCCGGAAATTTCGTGGCGACGGATATCGAAGGGCCTCACCTCTATCAGATCAACGGCTTTTACTACCTGGTTGCGGCCGAGGGGGGAACCCGCAGCGGGCATTGTGTGACTGTCGGAAGAAGCTCCTCCCCATGGGGGCCGTTTGAATCCTGTCCCGCAAATCCTGTGCTGAGCCATCGCTCGCTTTCCGGAAACCCGATTCGGGATACCGGACATGCGGAATTTATTCAGACAGAAGACGGTTCCTGGGTGGTTTTTTTCCTGGCTGCCCGTGCCAGTAACTACGAGGGATTCCCCCATCTTGGGAGAGAAACCTATGTCGCTCCACTGGAATGGCGCGACGGCTGGCCGGTGATCAATGGCGAGAAGCCGATCACTTTTGACCTGGATATTCCGACAGGTTCGCTGGAACCACATCCTTGGCCCACCGAACCTTCGCGCGATGAGTTCGATGCTCCGGTGTTGTCGTCGGGATGGATTCACTTGCGCAACCCGCCCGAAGGGAGCTTTTCGCTGACCGAACGTCCAGGATTCCTCCGTCTTCACGGAACGAAGCATGCGCTTTCCGAGCCCGCCCCGGTGGCGTTTGTCGGCCGCCGGCAAACGGAATTTGTTCAACGTTTATGCGCACAGATCGAGTTTGATCCGCTTCGCGAATCCGACGAGGCCGGCATATCGGTTTTTATGAACGAGCGCCACTTCTACGCGCTGGCAATCACCGGGGAAAGGGGCGGCACTCGGCGCATAATCGTCCGCCGTCGCGTGGACGATTTTTACATCGTGGCAGCAGAGTCCCCGGTTCCAGCAGGCCTCGTCACTCTGGCGATCGATGGGGAGCGCGGATGCTATCACTTCCGTTATCGGGTTTCCGATGGCGAGTGGCAGAGCCTTGGCTCCTTTGTCTCCAAACATCTGGCTCCCGAGATGGCCGGAACCTGGACGGGCGTCGTTTGGGCGCTCTATGCCACGGGCAACGGAGAGCCGTGTGCCGCTCCTGCCGATTATGATTGGTGCGAGTGGCCGGTTTGAGTTTGGATATCGCACTTCACCGACCGCTTGAAAAAATCATCCCTATCCGCATTTAAAACCTATGTTATTTCCTCAGCAGAATTCTATCAGGCGCACTCAAAAGCTCGACGGCATCTGGGCCTTCCGCACCGATCCCGAGGGGGTTGCCCAAAACCAATGCTGGGAAAAAGGAGTTCCCCAAGCAAGGCAGATTGCCGTGCCTGGAAGTTGGAATGAGCAAATCCCCGATCTGTCGAACTATTTTGGCCCGGGCTGGTATGAATGCGCTTTTTTTCCCGATTCGGGATGGGCCGAGATGCCGCTGAGACTCCGCATTGGAGCGGTCAACAATAACGCGCGGATATGGGTCAACGGAATCTTCTCCGGCGAACACCGCGGTCCGTATCTGCCGGTTGACATCGATGTTTCCGGGCTGGTGAGTTTCGGAAAGGAGAACCGCCTTGTCATCTGCGTCGATGCCACGCTTGATCCGTGGATGTTCCCGCCCGCCAGCCTGGTGGAAAACGAGGGCCGGGTCGGCTTCATGAACTCCTATCCGGCTGTCTCCTACGATTTCTTTCCCTACGGAGGGATCCACCGCTCGGTCTATCTCTACGCCACCGGCGCTCCCCGGATCGAAAGAATATCCGTCGTGACCAAGTCGCTTCAGGAATCCCATGCCGAAATCATGGTGACCGTCGAAATGGCCGACGATTTTTACGGCACGGTTGAATGTAATACGGAAGAGTTTTCCGCCCGTTTTACTTCCAACGGAGGACGGACTCTTTCTGGCACGCTGCACATCCCCTCTCCTCGAGTCTGGGAGGTCGGCAAAGGGGAACTGTATCATCTTGAGGTGCGCGCGGAGGACCTGAACGGCGCGGCCGATTCGTATCGTCAGACGTTCGGCATTCGGACGGTCGAGGTCAAAGGCGATCAATTTTTGCTCAATGGGAAAGCGGTATTTTTCCACGGCTTCGGCAAGCACGAAGATTTTCACATCATCGGCAAAGGCCTGCTCGAGCCGCTGATCGTCCGCGATTTCGAGATGCTCCGGTGGGTTGGGGCCAACTCGTTTAGAACCTCACACTACCCTTACGCCGAGGAGTGGCTCGATTATGCCGACCGGGAGGGCGTGCTGGTGATTGATGAAACTCCTTTTGTCGGCTTGGGCGATCGTCTCTATACCGATGAGCTGCTGGCAAAGGCGAAGACGGTGGTCGCCGAGCTCATTCACCGTGACAAACATCATCCCTCGGTGGTCATGTGGTCGCTGGCAAACGAGCCGAACTGCACTCCGGGAGACGCGGCCGCCACGGCTTTTTTCAAGGGGATGGCCGACTGCGCGCGCGACCTCGACGCGAGCCGCCCCATCACCTATGTGGCCCACCGTGAGCCTGAGGAGAACGAAGGGCTCAAATACTACGACGTCGTTTGTGTGAATAAATACTACGGATGGTATAACGGTCCCGGGCTCATCGAGGAAACCCTTCCCGAATTTGAAAAATGCATGCACCGATTCCACGACGCCTTTGCTAAACCGATCATTCTTGCTGAATTTGGCGCCGACGCCATTGATGGGATGCACCGGATGCCCGCCGAGCTATTCACTGAAGAATATCAAAGCGAGATCATCGAAAAGCAATATGAGATGATGCGAACCATGCCGTGGTGCATCGGCACCCACATCTGGGCCTTTGCGGATTTCAAGACATCTCAGTGCATCACCCGCATCGTTTTCAACCGTAAAGGGGTCTTCACCCGCGACCGGCAGCCGAAGATGGCCGCCCATACACTTCGCCGCTTGTGGAATGGAAAAGATTCCCCTTCACGGTCCAGGATGGAGCCCCACTAATGCTGTACGGCACTCCAGAGAATGTTGTAGTGTGACCACCTATGAAATCAAACTTTCCGCGTATTCCTTTCTTGGGTGGCTGGGCGCAGGCCAAGGAAATATTAAACGATGAGTTCACTCAATCTTTGGAAGAAGGCCGGGAGCCGGAAGCGGTAGAAAAGATTCGGGCCCAAGTTGAAGCGCTGGACAAGTCGGAACACGTGCGGCTCTCCGACGTTTGGTATGAGCTGCAGGCGATCCCTCAGCGGGCAGATTTCCCTTTTGTTAAAAATTCGATCCGCGGCGAGCGGGCACAACCGGACGCCGCATTTCCCCTCCCCTACGGGGAGGCGGGATTGCTCGATCGGATGCTCGGGGCCTGGCAAGGGCGATGTGTCGGCTGTGCGCTCGGCAAGCCGATCGAGGGGATGATGTCCCCTCTCAACGGGCTCTCCAGCAAGGAGCGGATCAAAACCTATTTGACCGCGATCTCTCCGGAGGAATACCCGATCCGGGGCTACATCCCCGCCGCCTCGCCCGCTTCGCAACAGACTGGGGAGGCTTCGTGTCCCCCCTCCACCCGGGAGAAGATTGCATTTATGGAGACCGATGACGACATCCGATACACGATCATCGCTCAGCGGGTGATGATGGAACAAGGCTCGGGATTCGCCTCATACGATGTGGCCCAGGCGTGGATGAACTATTTGGGCTATTGGCATGTCTGCACCGCCGAGACCCAGGCGTACCGCAACATGGTGATCCGCTACCGGTTCCCCTGGGCTCGCAACTTGATCATGGCTATCGACTGGGATTGGGTGGCAACCCATCACAACCCGTATCGCGAATGGATCGGCGCGCAAATTCGTGCGGATTCGTGGGGCTATGCAGCCCCCGGCAATCCCGAACTCGCTGCGGACTTTGCGTGGAGGGACGCCCGGTTGAGCCATGTCAAAAATGGGATCTACGGAGAAATGTTCTGCGCGGCCATGATCGCGGCAGGCTTCGCCATTGCCGATCCGCTCAAGGTGGTGGAGGCAGGACTGGCGCAAATCCCGAGCCGCTCCCGGCTTTACAAAGACATGAGGGAAACCGTCGAAATCTGTCGCGAACACGGATTCCTCGCCATGGAGTTCGAGGCCGTCTTGGACAAGATCTACGCTCGATTCGGGCATTACAACCCGGTTCATACCAACAACAACGCCGCATTGGTTGTCGCAGCTTTGCTGCTCGGCCAGGACGATTTCGAGAAGGCGATCGGCATCGCGGTCATGGGCGGCTGGGACACCGACTGCAACGGCGCGCAACGGTCGGCTCCATCTGGGGCGCGATGTACGGCGCGGCCCGGGTTCCGTCAAAATGGACGGCCCCGCTCCATGACACATTATTCTCAGGAGTTCTCGACTACCATCCCATCGCCATCAGCGAATGTGCCCGGCGCAGCGTCGAGATCGCAAAAGAAACAGGTCTCCCTCTCCCGTCTTGAACCGGCTTAGTTTTGTTCCGACAAATAGCATTTCTCGAATCACATTGCGAGATGGCATAGGTTGATGAGAGAAGAAACCCTGTCGAGCTTCAACCGGCTATTCCTGAAATGCTTTGGCGTGTCGCCTCGTGCATGGCGGTCAGGAGCAGGCGAAAACTAAGCCGCTGGCGAACGCAAGGAGGTGGCTTAGGAATGGGATACGTGTTTCCATCATGGAAATTCACTTTTCCTCCAGGATCATGATCGGCCAGAGATCCGGGCGATGGTCGCAATGCGCGCCCGGGATTGTCGCCAGTGAGAGGCCCTTCGGCGGCCATTGTTCCTCGAGCTTGTCCTTGTCGTGGACGTAAAGCCCGAAGCCTGCCAGCGGGGATATACCGCTGAGGCAGGATCATCACATAGGAGTAGTTGTTCCCATCGCGGTGGAACAGGCACTTCACTCCCTTGGCCGCCTCATCTTTCTTGGGCATCTCCAAGCCGCCTGCGAGCTGATGATACGGCTCATAGAACCGGTAAACCGCCCCGGGGCCGTCACCGGCTTTGTCGTTGCCGTAACTGAAGTCGTAGCGGTAATCATCCTGGTCGTAATCCTTGAACGGATTGCTCCGGCCATTCGCGGCGGTGTCGAGATAAAGCTCGACGCAGCCGTCGTGCATGTGGAGTTGCTTCTTCTCAACGGACTCCTTGTAGCGCTCGGGCTCGGTGGCGACAAAGTTGTTATCGTTAGAACTTATGCGCAGATAGAGGTTGTCCTTGTCCCAGGCGAGCTGGAACGTGGCGTCGAGGTCGCCCGGACCGCTGGATTTGACAGTCTCTTTGCCGGGTTCGCTCTTTCCTAAGAAGAGGTTTGTCATCTTGACGGCCGGAATCGCGTCCCAGTCCGCTGATGTGGGATCAAGCGGGAGCGGCTTGGCGGCGTGCGGCACGAAGAAGAACTGCATGTCCCACAGCGAACGGTCTTTTTTTCCGTTTGGGAACTCGGCGACAATGTCGCCCTTCCAAGCGTTGAGCTTGCCGGGGACGGGATCAACCTTCTCCTTCAGCTTCGATACGCAATGGCCTTTGGCCTTGATGTCGAAGGCGCATTCGTTGTCACCGACCTGCAGCTTGCCCTTCAACTCCTTGCCTGTCAGGTTGGCGGCCACCGCCTCGATGGTTCCGTCAAGGGCTGGCTGGACGGAAACCTTCAAGGAGCTTCCGGCGCCGGAAACGTCCGCCGCGTTCAAGGCTGCTGCGAGCTTGCCAGCCCCGCCCTTGGCACTTCTCATGAAAAGCGGTGCCGGCGTAAGCGGAATCTCAACGCGGCCCTTCTTTGCGGCGACAGGCCGGACGTTTCCCATCAAATCAATAAACTCGGGCACTGCGCCACCGAAGTTGACCGACATGTCGGGGCCTTTCTCAAGGCCTTCCTGAACGGTCGCCGTGGTGCACCAGACTGCAGCAACGCCTCGGCCCTGCTCGTCCTCGAACACATAGCCTTTCACGCCGGCTGCCGGCAGCACGTCCGCTTTGAAAACCGGCTTGGGCAGCAGATGCCCGAGCGTGTTAGGCACTTTGCAGAGGGCCAGCGGGGTCAGATACTGATCCATGAACGGAGCAGAGACCCAAATGTTGAAGGAGCGCACCTGCGGCCAATCTTTCAGGCAGGCGAGATAAATACGCGCCGCATTGGCGGCATGAAGATATTCGTGCCAGCCGAAGTCATAACTTGGCTTGCCGCCACCGTAGTTATCGTAGCAGCCATCATCACCCCACTCCGGGATCTTGGTGTGCGTGCTGTTGAAGCCTTCCGTGTAATCGATGGGCGTGGACTTGTCATAGCCATACTTTGCCATGATTTCATTGAGCATGTCGGTGCATCCGTCGATAGCATCGACAGCGCCATAGGGATGGACGGCCATGGCATCCCACTTGACCTTGCCCTGGGTCGCCTTGAGGTAGCCATCCATCTCGCGGTAGCCGCGCAGGCGGCTGAAGCCGGAGGTGCCGCCGTCGGGCAGGACGATGGCGTTGGGGTTGGCCCGTTTTATCCCGCGCCAGGCGGCGAGCTGAACCTTGGCCCACTCGTCGAACCTGCCGGCGCCGATGATCGGACTGCCTTCTGACTCGGTTGACCACGCCCAGGAAGTTGCCCACGGGTGGCTTTTCACGATCTTGTATGAGATTTCCTCAACGCGCTTCTCGATCTCGGGAGTTATCTCTTTCCACTTCTTGGTGCTGTCGGTGAACTCGCGATCTTCCTTTTCGGCAAGGTCGCCGATCAGACACAGGAAGTTGGATATGCGGTATTTGTTGTAAAGGTCGAATTCCTGCTGGGTATTCCAGCCATAAGTTACGGAACCGAACCCCCAGCGCATGTAATTGCGCATCAGATCATCGCCGCGAGAGATGCGTGGGGCAGAACAGAGACTTCCAAAAACATCCTTGTCGGCATGTTTGTTCTTAAGAAAATCCATGCCCCCGAAAGGCGGTAGTATTCGCGGATGGCTGGACCTTCCTTCGGCTGGAAGTCGGCCTGCATGACAAAGACCCCGGTTCCCAGGCGTTTGCCTTTGAAAGGCAGCTCCAGCTTGGCCGAACCCGTGGCATCCAGCGCATACTTCAAGTTGAGATCATAGAGCTTTTCACGGTAGTAGTTGAAGAGTTGGAGATGGACTTCACCTTTTGCGTCCGGCTTGCCGGAAAGCGAGAAGCTCGCGTTGACTGGCTGTCCAAGCGATAAATTGTTGTCGGGGTCGTATGTCGCCAGGAATCCCTCGACTTCAGGCGCGACAAAATCCGTCGCCGTTTCGCCTTCCTCGATTTGGAGTCCGTCAACAAGGAGATTCTGCCCGGAATGCAGCAGCAGGCTGATGCCGGCGCAGTCGGCCGTGAAGGTGAAGGACTTGCGTTCCCAGTCCGTCGTGGAAAGCTTGTGCGTGAGTTTCAAAGCTGTCCCCCAATTGAAAGCCGAGCCTTTTACGCCTTGGACTCCCAAGGAAAAGGTCATGGGCTTTTCTGCTTTAGCGTAGAAGCTGACTGTGTAAGCCTTCCCCTTGACGACAGGGACAATGAAGCTGTTCATGGGCTGGGCACCAATCCCTGGACGTATCCAAAGGGCGTTTTTTCCGAACTTGGCATCGGGGCTGACGGCGTAGGCCGGCACGTCGGAGGGGTTGAATCTGCCGCCGCCGCCCCACCAGGCCCAGAAACGAAGCCCCTGCTCGAAGCTGGGATTGGGCATCAAGTTTTTGGTCGTGGGCGCCGGAACGCAGAAGCGGTCATGCCCCCAGAAGTCTATCCCAGCGACAGGCGGCGGGGCGTCGGTCGCCCTTCCGATGACATCGCCGAAGTCAACAATGAACTTGTCCGAAGCGAGTCGCTTCTTCGTTCCCACGCGGATGCAGATATTGCAGGTATCTATGCCCGCGATTCCCTCGCCGATGCCATACTCGTAGTAGCCAGGGAATTTTATCGAGAAGCTCCGCAAGGGCTTGTCGGGAGCGTAGGTCAGCTCGAAACCATCCGTTCCTCCTGAGACCGGAGTCTCCTTGCCTGTGACAAGAGCGCTCTTGTCGTTGAACTGGATCATCTTCCCGTTTATCGAAACCGGCTCCTGCCGGTAGGCGTCGGAGGACATGAACCACGGCGCCACTCCGGCATAGTCTTTGGGATTGGCGTCGAATTTATCCTGCGGGATTCCAACGTCCCAGCTTACCTCGACCTTGCTCTCTCGCCCGCAGGTTTCAAGGTGTAGGAGAAGGTGGCTGACTCGCCGTTCGCCTGGAGATACTCCTTGGAGTAGGTGATGGAGTTCGCCGTCTTGTCGCAGGTTAGTTTGGGCGTTGTGCCCTCCTTGGTCTTAAAAGGATAGCCAAAATTGCCCGGGCCAGGAAAGGAACCGCAGAAATGGAAACTCAGGATCTCATGTCCATCAATCATGATTTCGGCCGCCTGGTCACGGTGGGTCGCACCGACGCCTTCGCGGAAGCCGATGCGCTTGTTGCCCATCCAGAGGGAGGGCTGGTCGCAGGCGGGCTGGCCGTACGGGGTGATGCTCATGACCTTGAGTTCCGGAGCCTCACGCTTGCCGGACTCGGCAAGAAACGGCGGGGGCGGATTGGGAAGTTGAGATTCGACGGCGCACGCCAGCAACGGCGTCAAGGCCAGGGTGGAAAGAACAAGCAATGGGTGGATTTTCATAAGAGAAAAACAGGGGAGGCGACGCCCACCGATATGAGGTTCCTCGTTGGAAGTCCAGCGAAAGAGCAGCACCATTCAGAACTGGAACCATTTTCTGGGATTCCATTTTTTCAGGCGGTTTGTTCTTTCATTCGCGGGTTCCGTCGCCATGATCCTCGCCCTACCCGTTTTGAAGACATTTCTCCTGCCGGCCGCCATTTTTCTTTTGCTCGTCACCTCCGCTCCGGCGCAATCTTCTCCCTCTCCGAAAGTTTCTCCGCCTCCCGCTGCGGCCCGGGCGGCCGCCAAGCCCGCCGACGCTGGGCGCTCTGGCCGGGAAGTGATCATGGAGCGTTTCCGGGCATCCGGAATCACCGGGAAAATCCAGATTCTGGTTTCGGTTTTCGGCGGCACCTTTGCCCTCGAACGCTTTGTCCGTCTCCGGCGTAAAAACATCTCGCCGCGCGGGCTTTTCACCAAATGCCAGGATTTGTGGCGCGCCGGGAAATTCACCGAGCTTGAAGCCCTCGAGGATACCGACCCGAGCACGTTCGCGCGGGCCGTTTCCTTCCTGACAAAATACCGGACCCATCCGGTCGCCGACCTTTCGGTGACGGTGAACGACCTGATCGCCCGCGAGATGGATGCCAGCCTGCAGCGCGCCTATCCGCTCGGCGTCGTCGCAACGATCGAACCGCTCCTGGGGCTTTTCGGAATGATTCTCGGGATGATCGAGAGCTTCGAGACCGTGGCGCTGGCCGGAGCCCTTGGGAATCCCGCTCAGCTTGCTTCCGGGATTTCGCAGGCGCTCACGACCACCGCGCTCGGCATCGGCCTGGCGATCCCGTTTCTCGTGCTCTACCACTATTTCAAGAACAAGACGAACAGCTACGCTCTCCTGCTGGAGGAGGAAGTTTCCGTGCTGATCGTGGAATGGTTCATGCAATCCAAGGGCACTTCCCGGTGAGAACACGCCGCCGCATGGACGACGAGTCGTTCGATATCAACCTTGTGCCGATGATCGACTGCATGCTGGTCCTCCTCATCTTTTTCATGGGTCGCAACGACCATGAAGCACATGGAAAAGGAACTGCCTCTGGAACTGCCGGAATCCACGGCCGCCGTCCCCAGGGATGCTGAGGAAAACCTCCTGGTCCTCGCGGTTGACCGGAGCGGAAAAAAATACATCGGCGGCAGCGCCGTCACGAAAGACGACCTGATCCGGACTCTGGATGATGCCGGGAAAAAGCCCGTCAAACCAAGGATCCGGATCGATGCGGATCGCGATACGCGCTACGAGGATGTGATCGAGCTGGTTGAACTCTGCCAGTTCAACAGCCTTCGCGACATCGGCCTCCACACCCGCGCCGACGCGCGGCCCCGGTGAAACCGCGTTTCCAGGCGGAACAGGGAGCGGGCCCCTGGTGGATCGTCTCGTTTTTACTGCATGCCGCGGCGTTTGCCGCGCTGGTCTTTTTTTTCTCCAAAGATGCCCTCGCGCCCCGGTCCGCCGAGCGGTCTTCCGCTTTGTCCGCCGCAAGCCCGGAAAAAATCAGGCAGGTGGCCGGGGACATCCGCGAACGCGAAACCGAATCCCTGCGCACCAGCGTGAATGAGCTTCTCCGGCGCAAGGAGGAGATGGACTCCATCCAAAAAGACGCCTTCGAGCGCCTGGACGAATTTCAGAAAATGAATCCCGGGGAGGCTGAAAAGAGGTTGGCCGAGGCACAAGCACGCGCCCTCAAAGCGGAGGAAGAATCCGCTCGCAAACTCGCGGAAAACAACCCCGCCGCCGCTCGCGAAAAACAGGAACTGGCCGGGCTGGCTCAAAAGGATGCGCTGCGGGAACTCGAACAGTTGCCAAAGCCGGAAAATGCGGAAGCCCTGGCCGCACAGAAGGAGGCCGTCAAGCTGCAGCAGGTGGCCAATGCCGCCCGTGATGTCGCTCTCAAAAGGTCTCGATGGAGGCTGAGAGAAACGCCGCACGCCTCGCCGAAATTGAGAAACAGATTTCCGAAGCACTCGAAGCGGAAAAGACCGCACGGGCGGCCAGCGAAGCTGTGACTGCGCAGGAGGCCACCCTCCGCGACAAGGAAATTCCTGCCGCCGAGAAATCCGCCGCCGAAGCGGCCCAGGCGATTGTTTCTGCTCCAGACGAGGCCGCAAAATCCGCTGCGAAAAATCGGGATATCGAAAGCGGTCAAAAGGTCGCATGGCTTCGAAAAACTTTGGAGGAGCGGCAACGCTCGATCTCACGGGCGGGCCAGGATCTTACCGCTGCGGGAGAGCGAGTCAGGCAATTGAACGCCGATTCCCAGGCGGTCCGCTCCGGGG
>Ga0194040_1000304_pt1 | contig 14400 bp, 9 predicted proteins | sample JunL2210m_MetaG_FD_148973 | JGI IMG/M metagenome (GOLD analysis project Ga0194040, IMG submission 148973) | Anoxic zone freshwater microbial communities from boreal shield lake in IISD Experimental Lakes Area, Ontario, Canada - Jun2016-L227-10m | ecosystem: Environmental > Aquatic > Freshwater >... | reverse complement strand
TCGGTGATATCGCTTGTGGTGCCAAAGACGTTGAATTGGCCATAAGCCGAAAAGTTGGAACGAACCCAAAGCGTGGTGCCGTCAGCCTTTCGAAGACGGTATTCTGCGGTTTTATCCTTCCCAAGCGTTTGTATCACTTCGAAAAGTGTCTTCTGCATGGCTGGCAAGTCATCAGGATGGACATAGGAGAAGTATTTTTCGAAGCTATCTCCGATGGTGCCGATAGGCAGGCCCAGCATCCTGTCTGCAACCGGCGAGATGTAGGAACCTACATGCTCTCCTTTGGTATTGAGATCATAACGCCAGACGATATCGGATATCATCGATACTGCCTGCTCGTACTGGGCGTTACGAGCTTGCGCGGCTTGCTTTGCTTGCTCGGCTTCCCGCAGAGCCGTCTCGGATTTCTTGCGCTCGATGGAGTATCTGATGGAACGATCCAGCAATGCGCCATCCATCTCACCTTTGATCAGGTAGTCCTGTGCCCCTTCCCGGACAACTCGATAGGCCAGTTCATTATCATTAAGTCCGGTTAGTACTATTATCGGCTTGTCTGGGAATTTTGCATTGATTTTGGTGAATGTCTCCCGGCCCTGGCTGTCCGGCAGATTCAGATCAACCAGAATTACATCCACATCCGTCCTTGCCAGATATGCGAGGCCCGCGAAAAGCCCCTCTTTCCATTCCAGATGGAAATTGTCAAGAGCGTCCCGGAGACTTTCCTTAATCAGCCTCGCGTCGGCCGGATTATCCTCAATCAATAGAATCTTGATTTGATTCAATCGAAATCTTCTCCGGGAAGTCTCACTATTTTTAACCAGAAATCTTTCAATTGTTTTATGACATCCATGAATTCATCCAGATCCATGGGCTTGATTATGTAGCAATTGGCATGCATGTTGTAGGTATGCATTATATCGCTCTGGGCATCAGAGGTCGTCAGGATGACCACAGGAATGGTCTTCAACTTTGAATCGCTTTTGATCTCTGCCAGCACCTCACGGCCATCTTTTCCGGGAAGGTTGAGATCAAGCAAAATGAGATCGGGCATCTGTGCCTCTCTATGCAAAAACTCCATCGCCTCTATTCCATCCCTGGCGACATGGAGCCGGATGGCTATCCTGCTATCTCGAAGAGCGATTTCGGTCAGACGCACATCTGCCGGATTGTCTTCCACCAACAGGACATCGATCTGCCTTTTGTTATCCATCTTCAAGGGACCACCTTCGTTTCAACTTCAACTTCTATCACGGGAATGGTGAAACGAAATGTGGTGCCTTTCCCGGGTTCACTGTCCACCCAGATACGCCCCCCATGTCGTTCCACTATCTTTTTAGCGATGGTCAGGCCAATACCGGTGCCCGCGTACTTTTCATGGGTATGCAGACGCTGAAATAGCTCAAATATGCGATCCTTGTATTGGGTATCAATTCCGATGCCGTTGTCTCGAACGGAAAAAATCCAATCATTTCCCTTGCGAGCGGCTGATATCTCCACTCGGGGGGCCTCTTCTCCATGAAATTTCAGGGCATTCCCGATCAGGTTTTGAAATAGTTGAGTCATTTGCGGTCCATCGGCAACGATTGAAGGCATTTCATCGTATATGACACTGCCCCCGGACTCCTCCAGAACATACCTGAGATTTTGCATTGCTCTTTGCAGAGCATCCTCAATTTTCGTGAGGGAGAGCGGCTCTTTCCTGGTGTTTACCCTTGAATATGTCAATAGATCGTTAATGAGCTGCTGCATTCGTTTCGTTCCGCCGACGATAAAATCTATGAACTCGTCTGCGTCTTGATCGAGCTTGCCTTTGTAACGCTTCTCCAGAAGCTGCACAAAACGGGTTATGGTGCGAAGCGGCTCTTGCAGATCGTGGGAGGCAACATAGGCGAACTGCACCAGGTCTGCATTAGACCTGGCCAGATCTTCCGATGTCTTGAGCAGCGCCTGCTCGGCCTTTTTGCGTTCGGTGATGTCCCTTGATATAACCAGAGTACTGGTCACTTTGTTATGTTCATGCATGGGGACCACATAATCTTCATATTCGTGCATGATGCCATTGTCTCCCATGGCAGTGTGCTCAAACTTGCGTATTTTCCCGGTGTTTTGGCACTCGGTAATTTCCTTTTTGAATACCTCTTGGGACTGCTTTGAAATATATTGGTATACACTGCACCCAATGACCTCTTTTTCTGTGAATCCCTCTGCATAATGATTCAGGAACAAGAATCTGCCTTCCAGGTCGAGCAATGAGATATAGTCTGGCAAGACACTTACAAGAGAACGCCATCTTTCTTCGCGGCTGCGTATCACCTCTTCCGCACGCTTACCCTCGGTTATGTCGCGGAAATACCAGACGCGGCCGTAGTATTGGTCGTCCGGTCCGAACATCGGTGCTGAGTAGCGGTCAAAGACCTGGCCGTTCGCCAGGATTAGCTCATCCTGGCTGGTTTCTGTTCTGTGCTTATAGAGATATTGAACTCGCTCGATAAACGAACTGGAGTCCTTCATCCGGGTCGCTGCAAACTGCAGGACGGGTCCATCGACTTTGTCTTCGACAAGCTTTGCCGGTATACCCAACATCTCAATAAACCGATGGTTGTAAGAGATGATGCGGTTTTCTTCATCCACCACCAGGATTCCGTCGATCGAGACTTCCTGTTGTGTGGACAGAACAACATTTTTGAACTGCAGCGTTTCATCAATCCGCTTACGCTCGGTGATGTCGCGAATGGATTCTATTGCTCCCACCATGTTACCTTTGCTATCGTAAAGAGGCGCAGCAATGCCCCAAAGATAAGCACCTTTGCCTTTGTAAAGCGAGGGGGCGAAGACTTCTGCAATCAGTTTGTCTCCCTTTCTCAAAAGGAAGTCATACTCTTTTTCAATATCCTTTTGGTCCTTGAAGACCAGGTCGATGAGGATGGGTCGAGCATTGCCATAGAACGGAATCGCGTAGGCAAAACCTTTCTTGCCCATAATCTCATTCTTGGCGACTCCGGTCAACTCCTCGATAGCTCGATTCCAGGCAATGATCTTTCCTTCGCTGTCAATTGCAAATGTGGCATCAGGCAGGAAATCAATGATGTAGGCCTGTTGTTTCTCTGATTCTCGCAGCGCTTCCTCATTCCTTTTTTTCACCTCGCGCAACTCTCTTTGCTCCAGAGCCCTGACCACGGCCTGGCCCAGACGGGCCATGCGGTCCTTGAGCAGGTAGTCGGAAGCTCCTCGTTTCATGAACTCGACAGCCGCATCCTCAGTTATGGCCCCGCTGATCACAATAAAGGGTATATCCAGCTTCTGTTCCTGCATGAGCTGCAGGGCCAGAAAGGCATCGAACTGGGGCAGATTGTAGTCCGACAGGATCAGGTCTGGACCTGATGCGAGGGCAGTTAGATACGAGTTCTCAGTATCGACTCGTATCCAATCCGGCAAAAAGCCCGCCTTCTTCAGCTCATGGACCATCAGCTCTGCATCTGACGCCACATCCTCCAGTATCAGGACTTTAAGTGGACGATTCATGGTCAATCCATCAGCGGTTAGCTCTTCAGGGGCGACTGGTTGAGGAGGAGCCAGTAGTGTCCAAGATCTTTAACCGCCTGGTTGAACTGGTTGAAGTCCACGGGTTTCACAATGTAGCTGTTAACGCCCAGAGCATAGCTATCCACAATGTCCCGGTCCTCTTTGGAAGAGGTAAGAACTACGACCGGGATTCTCTGGGTTCGAGGATCTTCTCGGATCTTGCGCAGAACTTCTTTGCCGTCCACCAGGGGAAGCTTCAGATCCAACAGTATCACCTTGGGACCGTCTTCGATATTTCGGTCGGCATACCGATCGCTGCAAAAGATGTACTCCAGTGCTTCTTTTCCGTCGTGCACAACATGAATCCGGTTGGTGATGTTATTCCTCTTGAAGACATGCAGTGTCAGCTCTACATCGCTGGGGTTGTCTTCCACCAACAAGATCTCAACCGACATGCAGATAGAATTATCATTATCATTCATAAAGATTCGCCTCCCTCCAGAGTGAAATAGAATGCTGCACCTTTATTTACCTCTGCCTCTGCCCAAACGCGTCCTCCATGCCTGTGCACTATGCGCGCCACCAAGGCCAGCCCTACTCCCGTGCCTTCGTAATCGCTTTCCGAATGGAGGCGCGAAAAGACGCCGAAGAGCTTGCCTGAATAATTCATATCGAAGCCTATGCCGTTGTCTTTGACGAAATATGCCGTCTTTCCTTCATTATTAATACTACCTATATCGATATGTGCCACCTCTCTCTTGCGGGTGAACTTGACGGCATTGGAGACAAGATTGAAGAAGACGCGCTTCAGCATAGCCGGGTCTGCCTGGCAAGGAGGAAGCTCGCCAACGATCACCTCCACATTTCTGCCTTGAAGCTCGCCTTGAAGCTCTTCTAGGACCTGTTCCACGACCTTTGCCGGGTTCACAAGGCACTTCGACAGCGCCTGCCGGCTGGTGCGAGAGAAGGTTAGAAGATCGTCTATCAAGTGACCCATCTGCACGGCGTTGCTTCGCACCAGACCAAGGTAGTGCTGAGCATCGGGGGAAAGCTCTGCTAGGTGCTCCTCCAGGAGAATACGCGAGAAGCCGTCCACGGCACGCAAGGGTGAGCGTAGATCATGGGAGACGGAGTAGGAGAAGGCCTCCAGCTCCTTGTTGGCGGCCTGGAGCTGGGCGGTGCGCTCCTCCACCTTAACCTCCAGATCGGCGGATTGCTTTTTTACCAGGTTGTAGAGACGAGAGTTCTGGAGCACCAGAGAGAACTGGTCAGCCAGTTGCACAAGAATTTCGAGATCCTTTTCGCCATAAGCGACAGGTTGCCGGCTGGCCAGGTCGAGCACCCCAGTAACCTCACCCATTGTGATCAAAGGCAAGAGCACCCTGGATCTTAGACCCTCCTGACGGAGAGGCTCAGACTCGGTCCAGTCGCCCTTCTCGCCTATTTCGTTCTCGACCAGGGGCAGCTTTTGTGCGACCAGCCACTCAATCGCTGAGCCTTTGACATCTCTCCATTCACCCTTACCGATGATCGGCTCGTGCCCTGTCCACATCATGGCCACGGTCCAATGCTCTCTTGATTCATCCAGCACGATTACGGAGGTTCTGTCAATGGGTACCAGCTCTTTCAGCACTTCCACGAAACGGTCATACACCAGTTCGATATCCAGACCGGTGGTTAACACACGATCCATACGGTTGAGGACGGCCAGGCGGCGAGCATAAAGAGCAAGCTTTTTTTCCGCCTGTTTCCTGTCTGTTATATCCTGTCCCTGGGCAATGGTGGCCTGCAGCTCGCCGGATTCAGAGTAAATATTGGCCGAGTTCCATAAAGCAATGCGTTCCTCTCCCTGCGCATTAAGTACGGGAATTTCCACAGACATCCATTGCTCTCCTAAAACGGCACGATCGATCTTCTGGAGCGAGTCCTCACGGCTCAAATCTGAAAAGAGCAGGCTAAGATCGTTGCCAAGAACCTCTTCCGCGTTATAACCAGTTAGCTGCTCGAAAGCCTTATTGAAGCGAACAATTTTCCGCAGAGGGTCCCATACTATGATGGGCGCGTTGGCATAGCCAATGAGCTTGTCCAGGTAGTCCCTGGTCTCCCTCAGAGCCTCTTCGGCCCTCTTGCGCTCGGTGATGTCAATGATGGTGCCTTCTGCTAAATCATGTTCTGGGTTGAATCGCGCGCTAAACTGTCCCCAGAAGATTCGCCCTGTGCTCCTGTTCCTGAAACGGACGATATAGTCGTCAATATGACCCTGCTGGCGGAGGATGCGACTCACTTCTTCGCGATCCTCAGGATCGACATAGGCAGAAAGAATATCCTGCCCGATCGCTTCTTCAATCGATGGAAATCCGAACAGTTCGCAGTAACGCTGGTTGCAGGCGATGATTGCCGCGTTACGAAGACTTGTCTCGAAGAGCCCCACCTGAGCATAGTTGTAGAGGTTGCGATATTTCCGCTCACTCTCTAATAGTGCGGTTTCTGTCCGCTTTCTTTCTGTGATATCGGTGAGCATAGCAAGAGAGCCGGAGAACGTTATGTCGCATTCTTTACGGGGCGCTGCGGAAATATGCATCCAGCGTTCCCTCCCATCGGGGTGGCAAAACCTCCACTCATAAGTGTCGAGAAATCCTTGCCTGCGTCTTTGCATCTTCTCTTCCAGGTCCGGCAGGTCTATAGAGTACATAAATTCAGTTACATTGTGCCCCAGCATCTCTTGGGGAGCATGTCCAAGCATATCCGCCATCTTGCGGTTCACAAACGTTGTATTGTAAGCACTGTCCGTTAACCAGATGCCTTCATTGGCGGTCTCTACAATGAGACGGTAACGCTCCTCGCTTTTTTGCAGCTCTTCGGTGGAACGTTTTTGTATCTCGTCCGTCGCATCCAAATTGCGTGCGTTCCACCACAGGATACCAACGAGAAGGTAGACCGAGACCAGGGTGGTAAGGGCACGGCCAAAGCTGGGCTCAAAATAACCGGCATTCTCTCCTATTATCTCCGCAAAACCAAGGATGATGAGCAAGATGCTTAAGGGGAAAAGGAGGCGGCGTATAATAATTCCGCCCGGTCCTTTGCTTATGAAGCGGGCCATAATCCCCTCTTCGGGACGTGAGGAGAGAATACCCGTCGAGAGGATCAAGAAGGTCAGCGAACTCAAGAGAGGCATCTGGGTGTAAGACAGAAATCCAAAGGTTGACTTGGATTCGTAGTAAAGGAAGCTGGTTATTCCCGTTAGCGCCAGGAAAATGCCCAACGAGGCCAACATCTGGGCCATTCTTGGCCGGGATTTCAGAACGAAAAGAGATGTGCCCAAGATCACGAAGTTCAAGCATGCCTGAGGAGCCATGCGACCAGGGTAAGACGACAACGGCAGGGAGTTATCGCGAATCAAGATCTGATCAAGCCATAGGTTCCAGCCCAGGAGGTGCTCTGCAAAGGTTAAGAGAGAGAGGAGGATCGCGACCGTTGCCAAACCCTGCGCCAGGCGGCCATCTCGGCAGCTATTGGAAAACCAGAGCGCTGCTCCACAGAGGATAAAAGCCAGGGCCGCGTTGACCTTTACCGCCTGCAGGCCCGGAAAGCCGCTCTTTAAGAACGGAGCGTCAAGTGCCCATCCCATCAAGATGAGGCAGCCGATGAGAACCACTGCTGCGGCCAGAATGCCAGAGATGCGCTCAATTCGGCTTGCATTGACGTTATTCACCGCTTGATTTTTAAAGCAATACCCCGATGCTTGCATCGGGGATAAAGGGCATGCGTATTCAGCTTAGGTTTGGATCAGCTTAACCTGGTTCCACCTTCATGCGGCGGCGCCTTGGATGCCCCGCAGCTTGCTGCGCGGGTGCGCCGCCGCCGTTTCACTCATTTAAATGGCTCCCTTGAGATTCTAGGAAATTATGAAGTACACCGTGCATCCTTTGTTCACAACCGATTCTGTCATTGATGATGGTTCTGATAGATACATCTGTTGGAATATTTGCCAGAGCTTCAGTCCCGGCGGGCCAGCATGTTACACGCATTGCCCCATGAGGCGAGGCCATTATTATCGGTAAGCAATCGTTATCATTAGATTCCTACTCAGATCGACCTCGTGCGGGGTTCTCATCCCCCGCACGTAATCGCCGATTCAGAACCAGATTCTATAGGCATTGTCCTAGCTGGCATAGCCTCCAGTAAGATCGCCAGGGCCGTCGCCTTCCTCGCCCTAGCCTTCTGTAAGGCGGCCTCAGCATCCAGCTTCTTGCAGCTCCCTCATCCTAGGCGATCTGATCTTAAAAAAAATGATGTGGGATCGGGGCAGAGTTCTATTCACCTCTCAAAAAACCTGGAAGATCTGGATTTTTACTTTCCTCTGTTAATGATTCGAAATCTTCCACATTTATTGAGTATCCAACCTCACAGCCAAAGTAATAATCCAGTGTGTGAGTCTGTGCTCCATCATCGACGACGATTACATGATTTTCCAAACATGGAAGATTATGTATTAAGAAGGTACCATCAAGGGCATCGCCATCTTCTCCGTCGGCTCCTACATAATTTCCATCTAGATATACCTTATATCCGGATTTTCCATAACCCAAAAACAATTCTGTCATTGTCGTACCTGGCTTCTGGGATGCAGGCTTAAGGCAGAAAACGAGTTCATCTGGTCCATTGTTTTCACCGCAAATCACTGTATATCCGGTTAAGCTCGAATCCTCAGATTCATCAATTGATAGTACTCCACTTGAGCCATACGTCAGCACGTACTTCATGTTTGCCTTCATATCTAATTGGTTCCAATACTGCCAATCCCAGTTGCTTTCTGGCCCATGAGCCCACTGTATATCATAGGTTCCAGGGGACATCATATTTTCGCAACCAGTTTGACCCATGGGGTTAGGTTCATACGGGCCATAATAATTCGGACATATTCCTGCTTGGGCTTCAACAGACGGGAATAAAGCCCAAATTAGCGATGCAAATAACAGTATCGATAGAGCTCTAGTTGTTTTCTTAGATATTATAATTCCTCCTTATTTGATATAGTTTCTTACTTATATGTTAAGTTAATGATTACGGAATGACCCAAAAATTGTTTCGTCTCAGTCTCCATATTGGTCACCATTGTGGCCATGGCCGCAAGTTACACGTACTGGCCAATGTAACCCATACGATCGCTTCCGGGCCCGAAGATGATTTTATAAATATGCATTCGCCCTAGTAAGGTCTGATGTTGCGCTCCGGGTTTAATTTCATATTTTGGCGTTATGGGTTGCGATTTTTCGATAACGGGCAATTGTCGATAAATCATTCCATAGTGTACTGGAATGGGTTGTTTGCCAGAAGCGATTTTGGAGTTGTTAAGTAATAGCCAGAAAAGAAGGAAGCATCCAACAAGTTACACGCACTTTACTTTCATAATATCCAGTTGGTCGGCCAGGGTAGAGACACATATTTTAGGTGATCTTGAGGCCATGCTGGGCGCACCGGAAGGGGCGAGAGTAGCATGCTATACTTACCACAGCATAGCCATGAGAGAAGTAAGCTTGCAATAGCTAATATGGTTAGCGACTGGCATCAATTACTGGCAGCATCACCTCCCGCCGCCGGGTGTCGTGTTCTGTGGAAATACTGCCCTTAATTCTCGTGAGCGGTTCAATAAGTCAATATTAGTTCTATGTCATTTTAGAAAATAATAAGAAAAATGTCATAGAACCATTAGATACGTCGGAGCATGGCGAATAAGTGGAGGACGGTTAGGCAAAAAGTTTTAGAGTGCTTTCAATCTTTCTCGAAGTTTCCTGCACTCCTCAAGTCCACGCTCATCAAGCGCATAGGTCATCTCGCTACCGGTTGGATGCTTTATGATATAGTTCAAAGCTGTAAGATCGCGTAATGCCTTCTCAGCTTTGTGGCCCTGAAGCCTGGGTTTGCCCATAAAGTATGGCTTCGGAACGTGAGACCCTTTCCCGCCCTGAGTCGCTCTACAGAGGCTATAGAGTATTAGCTTCTGAATCTCAGTAAGCTCGATATCGTTCTATAATTTACCCTCCTGATGATTGGATCGATTGGTATAATATCAGGGGATTGTATATAAGATTTCTCCTTAAGAGTATATTTTTTATCGATATTTTATCTGATAAAAATATCCCATATAGCTCTAAATTTGCTAATAGCTCATTTATGATCAGATTATATTAGATTTATGCAGTTTAGATAGTTTTAAATAGATTTGATGCTTTTGAGTACTGCGAAATAAGGAATGATCAAATTCATTATAGCCTAACATACAGGGAGGTGTGCAGAGCATGAACCAAACGAAATCGGGGACGAACGTAATGCGGGCGGCGCGAGATGCCAGGGTCCGAGAAGGGCTTGATACTGACTATGAGCTCTATAAAATGATTAACAGAAAGCCTGGGACTAGCGTGTACGAATTGGCTAAAGAGCTGGGATGGTCAAGCGGCAAGGTATACGGGTCTGTTCGACGGTTAGAAAAAGATAGCTTGATACGGACAGAAAAAGCAGAAAGGGATGGCAGGTCTGTGTTAAAGGTAAAACCAGTCGAATGGTTTGAGTTCTTGACGCCTGAAGAGGTTGAAGAGTTTAAAAACATGGATTTTTAAGTTTTTTCAACTATCCTGATCTCCTCTTCCGTCAGCCCGTACAGCCTGTACACCACTGCATCGATCAGCTCATCCGCCTGCCTGATCCTCTCCCGCAGCGGCCCCAGTTTGCCCAGCGACCCCTCGAACTCGGCCCGCAATGCTTCCGCAGGCTCCCGGCGCGACGGATCGATAGCCAGCTTCTTTCCGTTCTTCTTGAGCACCGCCAAAAAGCTTTCGTAATCGTGCTCGTAGTAGCCCTGCAGCTTTGTCTTGGGCGTGAGGTCCTCCACTTTGGCCCCCAGGTAGCTCTCCATCCAGCCCAGGAAGCCCTTGACCTCCGTTTGCTTCTGCTTGTTCATCTCCAACATCTTCTCCGCCAGGAAGGCCAGGAGATCGTGTACTACATCCGACCGTTCCTGCTCGGCGATGAAGTTGCCAGCCTCGTCTTTGGGCAGGCAGGCCTCAACCTGGGCCAGAATTTCGGCGTGCTTGCCATCGGCGTAGAGCTGCCGCAACTCCGCCTCCAGGCGGGCACGCTCGGGCGCGGGAGTGGTAAAGGAGATGGCAGGAATTGGCAAAGCCTCTAATTCGTATCCGTTGATATTGTTGTTTGTGCTTGTTAGATTGAATCGCCAGTCCAACAACGTCGAATTCAACAATGCTAATAGGAATTCCAAGCTGTAATTCTGATCTATACCATACAGATAACCCACTGTATGCGAACAAAAATAATTTTGTGGCAATATCGTTGCGATAAGACGCCTAAAATTATCTATTGCAGCATATCGTTGATAAACGACTCTTCTTTGGAGGTGATGAAATGCTTTTTTGCTATTTGCATGATTGGAGAGATATTTTTCTCGATTGAAGTACAGTGGTTCACCTTGTTTTGGCTTGATGAGTTCATACATCCCTATGTGAGATCCACGTATGACCTCTTCACCATTTTTTGCATCAGATAGGTATGGATCAAACTGATGGTTGATCATTAACTCGCCTGGAGACGCTTTTGCAGCCCCACCAAGTGGCAAGAATTTCTTGCTTGCAGCAAATTTTAGAATCATATCCCAGGAGGATTGTTCTAAACCCGGAATAGAAAGATTCTCTCGATCAAAAATAAAGAATTTTGATTGAGATGTTGTGTAATTTGGGGAATTCAAAACTATTTCACGTCCCGGATGACTCCTTACGTGAACCTCATTTTCTATTGGAATTTCATTCTTAACGACGTACAGGCATGTTGATAGCTTTGCATCGAAAAACACGCGATCATGAGGATCATCTTTCTGAGGGAACTGCTCGATCAACTCAAATTTAACCATTTCGAGCAGATATCTACGGAGGCTAAGTGTAAATTGATCTGCCAATAAAGAAAGAGGAACAATAAATCCTTGCCAACCACTATGACGTGTCAATTTGTATTCGCCGACTCAATTTTGACACCCCTATATAAGGAAAAGCCGATTCGTTTTTGACCCCCCCCTAAGAAGGAAAGCCTCCTCTCACCAAGTATGCTGAGAGGTGGGCTCTAAGGTGAAAATGATGGCAGATATACGTAGAATCCTCGATTTGTACGAACTCTATGGTTCCTACAAAAAAGTAGCCCGCGAACTGAGCATATCCCCGAATACCGCGAAAAAGTACTTGCGTCGGGTCAAGGATTTACAGGATGGAGAAGCTGAAGAGATCCTGCCGAAGAACCGGAAGATCATCCAGCCCTCGCGCGTTCTCACCGAGACCGTCCGCCAGAAGATCCACCAATATCTTGAGTCGAACCTCGAACATCCCCGAAAACAGCGACTCACTGCCAAACGAATCTGGGAACTGCTCGTCAAGGACTGCCATAAAATCGGATACACCAGCGTCAAAGATGAAGTTGTCCGCTGGAAACGTACCAACAGCCCTAGAGAGGTGTATATTCTCCAGGAGCCGCGCGTTGGTCAGCGTGCTGAATTTGACTGGGGTGAAGTCCATCTCCAAATAAGAGGGATTTCGTCGAAATTCTATCTTGCCGTGTTTGTATTGCCCTTCTCCCTCTATCGGTTTGCACGACTCTATCCTCGATCGACCCGGCTGGAGGTGATCCAGGCACACATCGAATTTTTCCATGAGATCGGCGCGGTTCCTGAAACAATCTTCTATGACCGGATGAGCGTGGTTTATGATTCGCAAAAACAAAAATTGAACGAGAAGTTTCTGGAGTTTTCCATGCATTCCGGTTTTCGTCCGTGTGTCTGCAATCCCGCCTCACCTCATGAGAAGGGAACCGATGAAGAAAGTGTCGGCTACATCCGACGGCTTACCTTTGGTGAACGAAGTTCGTTCGAGTCCTTCGATGAGGCGATCGAATGGCTCAGTACGTGCCTCACCGGGATTAACGCCAATCCTGTCTATCGTCGTTCGGACGTGCCGGTTCAAGGTCTCGCTCAAGAGCGAGATATGATGCATCACTTGCCAACACTTGAATATGAAAACTACGACCTGAAACGGGCAACCATATCTCGCTACTCGCTGGTGAAATGTGAAGGAAACTTCTACTCTGTTCCGGACACTTATCGTCCCAGGCAGATTACCCTGAAAATAATGGTTGACAGAATCATGCTCCTTGATGGGAACGACATCATTGCATCCCATCGTCGGTTAACCGGGAAACAGCAGTACTCGCTGGACATAACCCATTACATCAAAACCTTTCATCGCAAGCCTGGTGCACTCCCGAATGCCAGGGTTATGGCTCAAGTGGATGAGCAAATCCTGGACCTGTTCAACCGATATTACCTTGATGACCCGAAGGGATTCCTGCCGATTCTTGATCTGATGCGGGAGACATCGCCTGAGGCGCTCTCCTACGCCCTGACCATCCTGGACGGACAGAACATCCATCCAACTTATGATACGCTCCGGTTCTTCCTTCACCAGACGATGGAACAGAAGGTTGAGCCGTTTGCCTGTCTTGGAGGATTTGCAGTCACGCAGCCGGATCTCGTAGCTTTTGACCAACTGATGGTGGGATAAGCTATGGACATGACGCTTGCAGATCTTTGTAAACAGTTGCGGGTGAACGGTGTATGCGCCTACGTAGAGGAATACCAACCAGATAATCCAGATCTGGAACGGTTCTTGACCTCGGCACTCCAGGCAGAACTCGACAAGAGGCACATAAACCGCCAGATGAGGCTACTACGTCAGGCTGGTTTTCCAACAAAGAAACGGTTCGAAGACCTGGTGACCGATACCCTACCACAGGATGGAAGGGAGGCTCTTCCCGTACTGAAAGCCCTCACGTTCATCACGGAACGAAGGAATGTCATTCTCATCGGAAATTCTGGAACAGGGAAGACGCATATGGCGATTGCAATCGGGATACTCGCCTGTGAGGAGAACTATCGGGTATCGTTTCGTACGGCAGCAGGTTTAATCAATGAGATGGTCGAGGCGCGAAACGAGAACCGGCTCTCCCTTTATCTCCGGCAGTTCAAGAAGATCGATCTCCTGATCCTTGATGAACTCGGGTATGTCACATTCGACCTTGCCGGCGCGGAACTGCTTTTTCAGTTGCTGGCAACGCGATACGAGACAATGAGTACTATCATTACGTCGAATCTGGGGTTCTCAGACTGGGTGAAGGTGTTCCATGATAGAGCGCTTACTGCCGCAATTCTCGATAGGATTACCCACCACGCAATGATTCTGAACATGAACGGACAGAGTTTTCGGAGAAGGTAGAGAGACGTGAACTTTATACACAAGGAGATTGGTTAGCTTAAATAGGGGGTCAAAATCGGATCGGCGTGGGGGGTCAAATTTGGACCGGCGAAAACAAACGAAAAGCAACTTTGCATGGTTTATATGTGGCCCCTCTTGATTTAAACCTTTTTGCGAGAGTCGAGGCTCGTGTGGGTGGATTATGAGGCTGAAGCAGCTTAATGTCGAATATCATCGACCTTTTAAAAATAGGAGGAAAGCGCCCGAAAGGAAGGGTTTTTCTGTGCTGACAGGAGAATTCGTATCTCAAAAGGGCATCAGGCCGCTATGCTGGCCAGCCCCGGTGCCTGGCCGTTGGGGGTGAGCTTATAGACCTGGCCGCCATTATGAACCTCCACATAGTCGCCCCTGGGAGATGCATCGAATCCGTGAGTGGCCAGGTAGAAAGCCAGATCTTGAGTGTCCATGTGGGGATCATCGAATGCCGATATAGATGACTTCAGATCCGAGAGGGCTTCACTGGAAGCGTTGACAGTAGGCAGAGCCAGCATGAGTACGATCGATAGTAAACTTA
>Ga0194040_1000278_pt1 | contig 14869 bp, 11 predicted proteins | sample JunL2210m_MetaG_FD_148973 | JGI IMG/M metagenome (GOLD analysis project Ga0194040, IMG submission 148973) | Anoxic zone freshwater microbial communities from boreal shield lake in IISD Experimental Lakes Area, Ontario, Canada - Jun2016-L227-10m | ecosystem: Environmental > Aquatic > Freshwater >... | reverse complement strand
GAAAAGATGATCGTCTGGCCCTTGTACCCCTTGGAGGAGATGTGGGTATATTCCTCCTCGGCCAGCTGCTTGATCACCGGGATCTTCTCCTTTTTTGCCGTGAACATCAGGTACCGTTCAAGTGCTACCGGCCGTTCGTCGTACCTGACCAGCGTGGCCCCGAGTTTTTTCGCCAGCAACTTCGGGGTACCGATCGTCGCACTCAGGTACAGAAACTGGGCCTTTGGTGCAAGGTATTTCAGGCGGGCGATCATCCCGTCAAGCCGGTGTCCCCGTTCGGGGTCTTCGAGCATCTGGACTTCGTCGATCACCACGGTGCCAATCTTTCCGGGGCTGTGCCAATCTTTCCGGGGCTGCCGCCGCAGCGGACCATGTGATCGAGGCCCTCGTAGGTGGCGACAAGAAGCGGGGAGTTGGTGTTCCGGTCCCCGATCGGCCGGTTGTCGGGCAGGTTTAACCGGCTCTTACCGATCAGGATACCGGAGCCGAGAATTGTTCCGTACCGCTCATCAAACCGCTGGTATTTCTGGACAGCGAGGGCAACAAGCGGGACGAGAAACAGGCACTGGCCCCTCCCTTCGAGGTAATTCTTCACGCCTGCCATCTCACCGATAAACGTCTTCCCGCTAGCCGTGGCCGCAACGACGAGGAGGTCTTTTCCAAACAGGAGCCCGGCGTCTACCGCCAGCTGCTGGGCGGGAAAATCAGTTTGTCAACCATCGCGAGATCCACGAATTTCCGTGGCAGTGCCAGTTCTTCGAGGGACTGGGTACTGGTGACCGGGTGGGCCTCGAGCCGGTCAAACAGGGTCTGCCCGATCTTGACGTTCTCAGGCTGGATACTGGAAAGTACCCGGTCGATATCGCGGTATTTTTTTAAGAGTTCCTCCATGTGCCCGAGTGCACCCCGGCCGACATGGCCCATGTGGGCAACTTCCCGGCGCAGTTCACGCCGCGCACAGTCATAGCAGATCTGCTCACTCGAAGGACCGTACCGGACTGACGTGCCGGGGTCAAGCTTCGTAATCCGGTCTTCAAGGAGGCACATCCTACAGACATCGGTGTAAGAAAAGACGACCTGGAAATCGTGGAGGAACGATTCGAACAGCGGGTCAGGCCTGGTCAGCATCACGCGGGCCTGGCGGAACGAGAGGAGCAGTTCTTTTGTCGGGATGTTCCGGTATATCTTCTTCCCACCCCATCGCAGGCGGTAATGGTCAGGGCGGACACCTTTTGGGGAATCGCTGATATCGACGATCCCAACGCCCCGTATATGAGACTCATCATAAAACAGGATACGGTAACTCCCTTTTACGGGCTGGACGAGAACGTTCATGGCACAATCAGGTCGTGGACCACATAGGTGAGCTCCACGCTCTCAAGCCTCTTTAAAAAGTCAGTAAATTCCTCGTCGACGATGACAATCACGGATTCAATCCCATGAAAGGCGGCCTCGATCACGCCCTCACGGGCACCAAAGAACATGTCAGGCATACGCCCAATCTGCTGGAGCGAAATATAGGCCTCAAGACCAACGGCAGCAACCATGCCGACGCGCCCTGTTATCTCACGCAGGAGGTCACGTTTCACGTTCCGTGAACCGCCCCGCTGGACCCGCGGTACTTTGCAGACATGGATCAGCCCTTCGCTATGGGAGATAAGACCATTCAGCCGTGAGATCCCCACATCCTCTCCCTTGCTGGCATCCATTACCGCGTTCCCCATCGCGTTCCGGGGGACCTTCCCCGCATAGAGCCAGCCGCCCTCCATGTACACACCGACAGGATCGCCGGTCTTTAAGTCTTCTGCAGCAATTGCAGTCCAGACCGAGACCTGCTGGATAATATCACGGCGAATATGGCGTGCATAGGACTCGAGTGCCTCCGCATTGTTGAGCACCCATTCGATCCCGTTCCGGGTGACCTCGTAACGGCCCCGTCCTTTTGCACTCACCATCCCGTCATCGATGAGCTCCCTGATGTATTCGGATACGGCCTGGGGAGTCACCCCGAGTTCGGTCGCAATCTCCTGCTGCCGGACCGCCGGCTGGTGCTCCGCGATACCGACCAGTATCTGGAGACGGGTGACTTCGCGCTTGCTTCTGAGAATAATATAAAGAGGGTCTTCCTCATGTCCTTTCAAGCAACACCAGTCCCTGCCCCTTCACATCGAGACCGGGCATCCGCTTTGCAAGGCCCTTGATAAACACCGGGCTGACGTTGAATTTTCTTGCAATATCAGCAATCGATGTGTTACCGGTTTTCAACTCGTTCTCGAGATGCTCGACCATCTCACGAAGGGACTCATCGTTGGATATGGAAATATAGATGAGGTCCGACAGGTCTGAAAAATTGCACTGGAAATTCGCCCGGAACTTGCTATAGGTAGCCCTATACTCCTGGAGAGGTTTCTGGCCCGATGCAGGCATCCGCCACTGCTCCTCGATGAGGTTCCCCTTTTTCAGCAGTGTAAGACACTGCTCCAGTCCATCCTCTTTAACCTGCGATTGCAGTTCCTCTTCGGTCATCCACGCTTTATTCAGAAGGTCGTACACCTTCTTGTATGAAACATTATGAAACGTGATGAGAAGGGGAACCAGTTCGACTGGATCGTTTACAATCCTGATGTGGCCCGACAATGTAACACCCGATTATTATATTGTGGTATAAATCAATAAAATTATTGGAAAAATAATGCAGGCTGCCGGAATAATCATTGTCAGGGGAATTGTACAGGGGGTCGGTTTTCGGCCTTTTGTCTTTGGGAAGGCGATAGAATTCGGCATCAGCGGAACGGTTACAAATTTTGGTAGTGAAGTTCTGATAATCGCTTCCGGGGCACGGTTTTCTGAATTTTTACGGGAGGTCTCACGGGGTCCGCCGATGTCACGGATCGACACGGTGGAAGTCCGTCCGGTTACCCAAATCCCCCCCACAGGTTTTTTTATTGAGCCCAGCCGGCAAGGGTCACTTTCAGGAATGATCCCCCCTGATATTGCGACCTGCGAGGAGTGTATCCACGATATTGACCATAAGGGCGGCCGGTATGAGGGATACTGGGCAACCTCCTGTGTGAACTGTGGCCCCCGGTACAGCATCATCCGTTCACTCCCCTACGACCGGGAACGGACTTCAATGGCGGCATTCCCGATGTGCCCGGCGTGTGAAAAGGAGTATGGCAACCCCGGGTCCCGGCGGCACCACGCCCAGACGATCGCCAGTAAAGAGTGCGGCCCCGGGATCAGACTGCTTGATCCATCCGGCAACGAGGTTGCGTCATCAGACCCGGTGAGGGAATCGGCCTCGCTCCTTGACCAGGGTCACATCCTCGCTATACGGGGGATCGGGGGGTTCCACCTCGTCTGCATCGAACGCTCATCAGGCGAACTCAAACGACGGCTGGGACGGACTGAACAGCCGTTTGCCATCATGGTAAGGCCTGATATGCTGGACCAGATCGTCCAAGTAACCCCCGAAGACCGCGTGATGCTTTCAACGGGCCTGAGCGGCCAATCGCGGTGATGGCTAAACGGGACCCCACATCACACCGTGAGATCAGCAACCTCCACACCCTCGGGTGCATGCTCCCTTACACCGGGCTCCACCACCTTCTCTTCCATTACCTGGAGAACCCGATCCTGATCATGACCAGCGCGAACATGCCCGGGTACCCGATGGTGACGGACCTCGACCAGGCGATGGCGAAGATGAACCGGGAGGTGGACTATTTCCTCACCCATGACCGGGTAATTGTCAACCGGTGCGATGATTCGGTAGTCAGGGACGGCCATATCATCAGGCTTTCCAGGGGCATCGCCCCGAAGAGGACGAAGATCGATCTCGGTGACCGGACCATCCTCGGGGTCGGGCCCGAGTTAAACTCCAACGCCACGATCTACAAGGATGGATTTACCGTCACATCCCCCCATGTAGGGAATGTGAGGAACCCACAGACATTTTCGTACCTGCAGGAGACGATTGAAAACCTGGGACGGCTGCTGGGTACGGAGTATGATCTGATTGCCCATGATGCCCACCCGCAGTTCCTGTCGACACGCTATGCACAGCACCTCGCGAAAGAGTCTGGCGCAGAGCTGGTCGCCGTCCAGCACCACCGTGCACATATCGCTGCGGCAACGACCAGGCCATGTATAGGGATTGCGATTGACGGTGTTGGCTATGGTGATGACGGGACGGTCTGGGGCGGGGAGGTTTTTGCGCAGGCCAGGCCCCGGATTACCAAAGGGTGGGCCATCTTGAAGTTGTCCCGATGCCCGGGGGAGACCTGGCGACACGGTTCCCGGAGCGGATGCTCTACGGTATCCTCCCCGGGAACGGGGTCCTTGACCTCCTCGCCACCCGTGGCTGGACGGACATTGAACTTGGGGTACTGACAAAACAGCTGGGCCGGAAGGTAAATATCCCGTACACGAGCAGCACCGGCAGGGTGCTTGACGCCGCCTCGGCACTTCTTGGGTTATGCCGAGAACGGTCTTGGCACTACAACGTCCTGGGACCTCGAATTTATCACGACCGGCGGGGCCGGAGTCCTCTCAACCCGTGCACTCTGTCGTGAAGCGTTCAGCCGGTTGAGCAGGTTGTCCCGGGATGACAGGCGAGGGTTGCACAACATCGCCGCTTCGTTCCAGTACAACATGGCAAGAGGGATTGCGACCATTGCCATCAATGCAGCAGGTGAACGGGGACTGGAGGATATTGCCGTCTCGGGCGGGGTGGCCATCAACAGCGCAATCAGGAATACCATAAGGGAAGAGATAGTAAAGTCTGGTTTTAATTATGTCGTAAACCGGGAGTACCCCCTCGGTGACGGGTGCATCTCGTTCGGCCAGTGCATCTGTGCTGTGCCGGGTAAAAAATCGTAAATTAAAGGTTTCAGAAAGAATTACCTTGAGGGGATAATTCTGGTCCATTGTTCGTTGTGTTACCCGGAGACCCCAAGGGTAGACACCAATAAAAAGTCCCAATGACGGACCCGAAATGAAGAACCAATTGAAAAAAGAGTGATAACTCAATGATATGAAACTAAAATTATGTTTTTTTAAAAAATGAGGATAATGATCATTAGAACGGATAATAGGGTTTAAACCATGAGATGGCACCGTCAGCTTGTAAAGCCAATCATAAGGACCATTTGTTGGTACTACTGTGGGTACTACTGTGGGTACTACTGTGGGTACTACTGTGGGTACTGTTGTGGGTACCGTCGTAATGATTTGCGTGATTGTTGTCCTGGGAACTGTTGTGACAGCCGTGGTCACGCGTGTTGTTGGGATAACACTTGCCCCAGGTGATAGCCGCCTTGAAACCGTGGCCATAGAACTCTGTTGAGCGGTAAAGCCCGCCTCTAAATCATTATATCCGGCAAGTTTGAAGACAACCTGGTGCGTGCCCACCGGTACTGCGATGATAAACGGGGTAACCGCATTTGTACGGGCACCATCGATAAAGATTGCCGCCCCCTGTGGTGTGGTGGAGAAATATACCTGCCCTGTTGGCCCTATCGGCACGGGCATTGTTGGGACCGGGGTTGGGGTAGTTGGTACCACCGTCGTCGTTGTTGTTGTCGGCACTACCGTGGTGGTTGTAACTGTCGGTACTATGGTCGTTGTAGTTGTTGTCGTTGTGGTTGTTGTTGGAATTGTACCTTGTACCAGAATTGAACCGGGTACCACAGCGCCTGCGGGGGACTCATAGAAGACTGAATCACTCAGCTTGTTACTGGTCACCGTCAACTGGGTCGATCCTGCCTTGAGACCCTTAACAGTTATCGTGGCTAAGGGGATATTTGATGCTCCCGGGGGATTCGCATTTCCAAGGTCAAGTGCGATGAGTTCCACGGTTCCGGCTGGAAGGCTCCCTGTACTATTCAGGGTCGCCCATGGCGGATAGGTCACTTTCACAATATTTGCAACCGACGGGTCAGTGGATGCTACCGTCATCTGGAAGAACGAAAGCCCGGTAGGGGCACTATCCAGGGTAACCGGGAGATCTATCTGGTCACCCACAGAGGCAATCGGTCCTCCGCCGATGGTGATCGTCGTTGCTGATGCAATTCCTGCCAGTCCGGCAAGGAGTATGCAGATAATTCCTACAATTTTACATGTCTTTTCAAATTTCATAGTTGTTCACCCCGGATTCCTGAAAATGGATGGAATTATTTTCCCTCCATTAACCATAGATTATCCTGAAGAGACCGATGGTATCACCAAGATCGAGAACTCCATTGTGGTTGAAGTCGAAGAACTCCCAGTATTCAGGAAGTGATGATATATAGCCATAATTATTGAAGAACCATATGACATCTAGGTAGTTCCGTTGATGATCACCGTTGACATCCTCGTAGAGATTGTCCAGGTCCATATCCGTCGGATTTCCATTTGGATTGCTTGCAGGTATGGGATACAGATTCCTGACCACAATTGTTACGTTTTGGTAAGGAGTGAGGGTGATACCATTATACCCATAATCCTGGAGGCTGTAATTTTTTAAGATTAATACTGATTCTCCCTCTTGTGTCCCTTTAACCTGGAAACATCCGAGGCTCACGTTGAAGTTGCTCTTTGTCTGGTTGAAGTCAACGCCGGAAAACGTCACATTATAGACGGGTACACCGAAACTCATCGGGTTAAAGATGAACTGGGGGGCTGGCATCCAGTTAGGTGGATATACACCGGTGAACGTTGTGTTACGGGTATCGTTAAAGCCCATTGTTACGTTATACGTGCTCAGCCCGTTTGCAGTGTTCCACAGCAGGAGAGACAAGGTACGCGTGCTGTTCGTTGCAAGAAGCACCCGGGTAATACCAACCGTGCTGTTGCAATTGGTAATCTTTGGAGCGGGTGGTGCGCTGACAATAACTGGACCCCCTATTTTAGAGTTCGTACCTATCGCATTCGAAACAGTCAACGTAACGCTAAAGGAACCCGGGGCTGTATACACGTGGGTTGGGTTTTGCACTCCGGTAAGAATCGGGGTACCGTCACCGAAATTCCAGGACCACGCAGTCGGGCTTCCTGTGGATGTGTCGGTAAAGTTCACCGTAAGGTCGAAGCTGCCAGCCCACTTGTCAGCGGTGAAGTTAGCGCCGGGGAATGCCGGGGTCGGTGCATTGTTGATCCGCACTACGAACCCGTCAACCCAGCCTGCAAAGTGATTTCCAGATATGTCATACATGGTGTTGAATGATTTTTGACACCAGGATAATTTAGTGAGGTGGGAAAGTCGAAGGAGGTCGTGAACCCGGAGATAAAGATGTTCTGTGGGTCCATCACGGCAATACCAGTACCCGTTTCATCGAGGGTACCACCGAGGAAGGTTGAGAAGTTCAGGCTTGCCATGTTTGCGTTCACCATCGTGATGAACACGTCCTGGAAGGACTTTTTATATTTGAATCCCGGTATCGGGTTGACACTCGGGAAATCGGATGAACTGGTGTATCCGGTGATATAGATGTTGTTGTTGTCATCCAGTGCAATCCCATTCCCGCCATCGCTATTTAATCCGCCAAGATACGTTGACCAGTTTATCTTGCCTTCTGGTTCGAGTTTCGTAATAAATGCATCACCATACGATGTGGTGCCAAAATTTCGATATGCCCACGGTGCAATTATTGGTCCACCAAACCTTGTAGGGGGATATTGCGGGAAGTCGGTTGAATAGGTGACACCCGTGATATAGGCATATTCTTTGACGGAAATGTTTTTGACAGCTATACCTTTTCCTTCGTCATTGCCAGCTCCACCTAGATATATGGAGTAAACATTGACCGGTGATATGCCGGTAGCGTCGAATTTTGTAACAAATCCATCCTTTCCACCTTTCAAAGTGGTGGTAATGCTAGGATATATCGGGAAATTGGTAGACTGCGTCCAGCCGGTCACATAGAACGTACTATTCACACCGTTAAAAAACGATGCAATACCGAGTCCCTGATCGTTATTGCTGCCACCGAGGTAGGAGGAATAATAATATCCTAATGCATGACGGTCAACCGGGGTTCCGGGTTTATACCACACCGTGAAAGCATCACATGCGGTTGTGGGTAGTCCCAGATTTAACAATTTTTGAATTGCATCGTCACTTATGGGGAAGTTATCTGAGTTCGTGAACCCGGTCACATAAACATAGCCCTCATCCCCGGGCTCCTTGTCAAGATAGATTGAGGTCCCTGCATCAGATAAATTTCCACCTAAACAGGTTGAATAGCGGAGATTACTGCCATCGGGGGTTATTACCGATACAAATGCATCTATATTGCCAAAACATCCTGGGAACGGACATGGGGAAAGAGAGGTCTTATTGTCGTTTTTCGGGGTACCAGTCGGATCATATGGGAAATCCTCCGATGCAGTATAACCGGTGACAAATGCGTACCCTGTTGAATTCACCGCTATTCCATTTCCAACATCGGATCCATTACCTCCGAGATACGTTGAATACACGAGAGATTCCCCATCGGCACTTAATTTGGTAACGAACACATCAGAACAGCCGTTGGAAGACTGGTTAAACACATACCCAGTTATTGGGAAATTTATTGAATCCGTGTACCCTGTCACGACCGCCTCTCCCGTGATATTATCAACTGCAATACCATTGGCTGCATCATTATATGCACCGCCAAGGTAGCTCGAATAGAGGAGTGCAGGGTCAATTACCAGGGGATATGTGGTATCATACGATCCGAAACTGAACCCAACCCTGCTATCGCCAAGGATTTCATATTGTGCCGGGACCCCGACATTCTTTCCGTTAATCACCTGGTAACATACCGGTGCGGTCTCAGTTACGATACCGGCCGGCGTCTCTACCTGCAGTGTGCCACCAGGGCCGTACGCGAGTCCGGCAATGTTATCATAGACAATGACGATGCCGGACGCATCTGCCCCCGGGGCCACGACGAACTCACGCTTGAGGACCCCGTTGGTGCCGCGATATGTCAGGTCGATGCCGGGAAGGACATTGTTGTATTCCACGCCACCGTAGGTCGCAAGTCCAGTTCGCCAGGATGCCGGATCATTTCCAATCAAAAAATTGGCGGTACCGGGAAGCGGGTCCACACCCACGACTTCAGCAGCGGGATTTGCCCCTGCAACCGTTGTTGAGAACACGAACGGCGTCCCGTCGTTATCTGTAACGAGGACCACATCTTCATTCGTGAAGAAAATCGTATGGCCTTCTGCCTTTCCCCCTGGAAAAGGACTGCGGGGTCCGCCTGGCCCTGGTTCGGGATGAAACTGAGCGGCAGTTTTGAAAAATCTGCTCGCACTGCAGTCGCCCCGCCTGCACTTTGTTCACTCGCACAAGCCGCCCCGGAAAGGACGAGCAGGATAACGAGTATAAAAAGAATCACGTTTACTGAATAGGATCTCATGAGACTATCTCCACCGGCAACAGGCGTCGTTCTGTGCCGGACTCATTCAAATGTTCCACATCCCTGTGTACAGAAGACCGTTCCAAAACAGCCCACGACATCGTGGAGCCGAAGATGAAGTCGTCCTGTACGCGATAAGATGATGCCACCATCATGCACTCTACCCCGGATCATCAGGAAAGGGGTAATTTTCCTGGAAACCCTAGAATGATAAAAGATCATCCTTTTATACTTATTTATATATTAAAATCCGTCGTACCATTTCATGGATATGATCACGGTGCTGCAGAGTCCCCCTGCCTTTTTTTTTCAAGACGCGCTAGCCCGTAGAGAAATTCCACAGGAATCTTTTTCCTGGAACGTTTCAGAAAAACCGGAAATGTCCTGATAAAAACGCCTTGGGGTCCCAGGTATAATTTCCTTCACTCCAGAATGACCGACAACCGGAAATGAAGAGGTTCAAAAAAATTCTGTTTCTGAATCACCTATTTGACGTCAATCGCAGCTGTTACAACGAACCGGATTAGATCACAACCTTTTGTTGTTGTAGCACCATGTTGAGTTGCACGGTACGGTATAGCTGGGAGGGCAGCCCATAGGAGATATTATCGTATGTTCCATTACCTAATCAGCCCATTTTACGCCCGTTTTATCACAAAATAACCAGATCACCCCTTGTGGGTCACACCCATACACCACCACGATCCATAAACTCCCTTTACGTTCGTTTAAATCGCCCGCATTTAACCCCGTTCTCCTCTGCAGCCTAACAAGGGCATTTTCATAGCGACATTAGTCCAATTCCCCCAATAATCAGCCCGTATTTTGCCATTATCATTTTCGGGATCCCTCAAACATCACCGTTAATATCCCAAAATCGCCCCTTTTCCGATGTTTCGCGATTAGTCAGGTGATCAGACAGGTAACCGTGACGGTGGAAACAGGCCCGACACCCCCTTTCAGCTGATCCGGGCACCCTGACTTTTCCCGTTCCGGAATGAAGGATACCATATGAATCAGGCATTAAAATTCGCCACAGGTTATCTTACGTTTCAGCCTGTGAACGTAATTTTTATCGGATAAAAAAGGTTTGATGCACCTGGAATCCAGAACCATGCCGGCCTGTCACTTGCTGTATACTACAATATCAAGCAGACCTACCGGGATACCCTGGCAGGCCAGAACCATCATTACGGACGATCGTCACAAGCCGCACAGGAGTACCCCACATCGCAATTGTTGAGACACTTGCAGGATATGCGGAGAAATTAATCCGAAGGCCATCTGTTTTAAACGTGTCATCCAGGTAGAGCGGGAGATATTTTTCACCGTTGTCTGCATTGATCCCATAGAAACCGCCCTCGAGATCTTCGTAGTGAATTGTCCCGTTCCCGTCAATCTTTTTATCGATGACCCGTCCTACCTGCACGAGTTCCTGAAGATCAACCGGGGTACCCCAGTTGTGGGGGTCATCCCGGTCATGCCGTTCCATCGCCCGGTATATTACCCGTAACCCATCTACCTGGAACAGTGGATCTATTTTGCCCGGAACATAATGAGTGCCGTCATCGCTTACAATTCCGAAAAAAACACCGTTTGCAGTTACCATGCAGATAGTTCCATTACCCACGATCTCATGGTTGGGCTCGGGAGTTGGAACAGGCGTCGGCAATGTTGTCGCTATTGTTGTTGGTACTGGTGTTGGAACAGGCGTTGGTACAGGCGTCGGCAATGTTGTCGCTATTGTTGTCGGTACTGGCGTTGGTACAGGCGTCGGCAATGTTGTCGCCATTGTTGTCGGTACTGGCGTTGGTACAGGCGTCGGCAATGTTGTCGGTACTGGCGTTGGTACAGGCGTTGGCAATGTTGTCGCCATTGTTGTCGGTACTGGCGTTGGTACAGGCGTTGGTACTGTTGTCGCTATTGTTGTCGGTACTGGCGTTGGAACAGGCGTCGGCAATGTTGTCGCTATTGTTGTTGGTACTGGCGTTGGCCCAATTTCAGGGCCGGACTCCCCTGATGAGTTGTCAAACATTGAATTTATGAAAGACCAGAAATCATCCTGAATGGATCCTGAAGTATCAATTACATTTCCATTATCAAGAGGATTAGCCGTTTCCTCCGGGGTAGGAATCTGGGTAGGAGTAACGGCAGGTGTTGGAGTGCCCGAAATTGTCAATGCCAGGGTCGGGGTTGCAGATGTGGCAGTTATGGGGGGTGAATAATCTGGAGGAATCTCCCCATTGACCGGTGTGGAATGTTGCACAGTGTTGATTTTAATTTCAAACGCTCCCTCAACACCTGCCATCGAGACCATTATAGAGATCATGAGCATGACCGTCATTATCCTGGCAATGTGTTTCTTCTGCAACATATTGTGACCTATAAAGACCTATATACGGAGGATTAAAATAAATAGCTATCCTGCCATAAACAGGGATAAGGCCTGATGCAATGATGCCAATTGGACTTTTGAGAAAGGTCAATAGGATATTTGATCCCAAGTGGAATAGGTCCCGGTTAACACCACCATCCAGTGCATGGAAAATAGGTTTTGATACCCGGAATCAATAGTCTAATTTTTTATTCCTCGTGCTTACGAGCCATTCAGGCTCATAAATCGGTTAAACATTACGATAAATTTATTGTAGTTTCATCCCGGCAGCAGAAGAAAATGAGAGATTTGACCTGTTACCTGCAGATGTGGCAGTAGGCATCATCCAGTTTGATCATCGAATCATTCTCGCCGTTGCTGCCATGTATCCTCCAGTCCCGTGAACCCATAACGAGGCCAATATAATTTCATTTTATATCGCCTAATTTTCTAAACGGTCCATTATTATCAGACTTAAAGAAATATCATTGTTATGTGTTTTATGATGCACATAACGAGGATCCAACTAGCATGGTGGCAATAGTTTACCAAACTGACAAACGATCCGGGATCACCTATGCCTATCAATCCATCTCAAACAGTGACAAAGAAGAGAAGCAATCACGTGCTAAAAGTACCTTGATTGGACTTCTATTGGATAGAATCGCTGTAATTGAATGATTCGTACAGCCGGGCAGTTCACTCTATGTAGGTGAGATCCTTGAACAACAAAAACGGCTGTATGAGGATTTGGGTGTGAGCCCACCCGCCTCGTTATGAGTGGGCGGGAATCCAGGATGTATATTGGATTTTTTATTCTGAACAAGATCACGAAAGGGCATCGACGACGAGAAAGAGTCATGAAGGGCAATGTTGCCGTTGCATTGATCGTTCAGACCCGGTATGATCGATAACGACCCGGTATGATCAATAACATCAATGCATTGATCTAAAATCCCATTTTTTTAGGATCCCGGTGGACAGGTCATGATACTTCCTGGTTCAGTTCACCCTGCTCTCGAAATCCAACGTACAATAATAACATAAAAAAGAGCCTAATGTGGGGGAGATTCTTCCGGGCAGGTATTGGCCCTTTGAGGGAAGTTAAATCCCTTCGTTTCTTACTTCTTCCACAAGTTCTTCGGATTTCACTGCTTCGGGTTTCATCTGCGGGAAGAGGATCACCTCCTTAATCGAGTCGCGGTTGGTCAGGAGCATCACGAGACGGTCAATACCAAGGCCGACCCCTCCGGTAGGGGGCATCCCAAACCCAAGGGCCGTGATGAAATCCGCATCAATCATCTGGGCCTCCATATCTCCGGCCCTCCGCTTTGCGTCCTGGTCCTCGAACCGCGCCAGCTGGTCAAGCGGGTCATTCAACTCGGAAAACCCGTTTGCGATCTCCATCCCATTGATGAAGAGCTCGAACCGTTCGGTGAAACCCTCCTTGACCCGGTGTTTTTTTGCAAGCGGGGAATTTTCAACAGGGAAATCATAGACAAATGTCGGCTGAATTAGTTTATTTTCCACCATTCCTTCAAAGAAAAGGACAAGGAACTCCCGTTGGGTCTGTGGTTTTTCATAGTCCTCGATCCGGTTATTCTTTGCAAGTTCACGGAGTTCGTCCGGGGTATGCGCATGGATATCAACACCTGCGATCTCTCGTACCGCATCTTCCATCGACAACTTCCGGAACGGGGGTTCGAACCGGAGTGTTTCATCTCCATATGCAATATCGTACTTCCCGTGAAGGGTATAAACGAGAACGGAGATGATCCCTTCAGTCAACTGCATCATATCGCGGAAGTCCTTGTAGGCCTCGTATATCTCTACCATCGAGAACTCGGGGTTATGGCGCGTGTCAATGTCTTCGTTCCGGAAATTCCTCGCGATCTCAAAAACTTTCTCGAAACCACCGACTACCAGTCGTTTCAGGTAGAGTTCAGGTGCGATCCGGAGGAAAAATTTCTGTTCGAGGAAATTATGATACGTTGTAAATGGCCTAGCATTTGCTCCGCCATAGATAGGCTGGAGGATCGGAGTCTCAAATTCAAGGAAGCCCCCGTCCTCCAGGTACCTCCTGATTAGTGAGATGACCCTGCTCCGCGTCCTGAATACCTCGCGGCTTTCATCGTTCACAATCAGGTCAACGTAACGCTGGCGGTACCGCTTTTCGATATCTTTCAGGCCATGGAATTTCTCCGGCAATGCACAGACGGATTTGCAGAGGAAGGTCACCTGGTCGACCCAGATGGTGATCTCCCCTAATTTTGTCCTGAAAAGATGCCCGGTTACACCAATGATATCGCCCCGGTCGAGGTTGCTGTTGACAAAATCGAATTGTTCTTCCCCGAGATCGTTTTTCCGAATGTACAGCTGGATCCGGCCGCTCTCGTCTCCAAGGTCTGCAAATATTGTTTTACCGTGGTCACGGACCGTAAAAATCCGTCCGGCAGTTGTGACACCTTCCTCGCTCTTTTCGTGTCCTATTGCATGGAACCGCTGCCTGATCTCTTCGATAGTATCTTTTCGTTCAAATTTCGCCGGGTACAGCGGCACTCCGGCCTCTTGTATTGTCCTGATCTTGTCAAGTCTCGCCTCGTCAAAGTTGAGGGATTCTGGTGTCAAACTCATCTGGTACTCATCTCCCGTTAATCCTTGGGAATTCCCTTGTGCCCCCAATCAGACGGAAAATAGCGAGTTTCCATTTTTGAATGGGGACTACCGTGGGACGGTTCATTTTGTTCACAACAGGGCAACATCATCCGGTGGCATCTGGAGCGAAATGTACTTGTTAAATTCTTCCTCGGGGATAATAATACCTTCAATGCGGGATCTTCATCCTTTAAACCACGGTAAACAGGCTATGACCCAGGTGGCCTTTCACCGGTGGCCAGGAAACGGAGTTTCCAACATTGCAGATATGGTACCGAACCAGTTTTTCCCGGCACTCATTGTTTGGTTTCCTCGTCATCTGCCTGGAGAGGGGCCGGGCAGTTTCGTTCTGCACCTCGTTTAAATTCTAATTCACGATTGTTCAGGTCACACCTGCATGACCAGGGAACCAATGACTAAGCGGCTATGCGTAAGTTTACGGTATTTT
>Ga0194040_1000277_pt1 | contig 14886 bp, 14 predicted proteins | sample JunL2210m_MetaG_FD_148973 | JGI IMG/M metagenome (GOLD analysis project Ga0194040, IMG submission 148973) | Anoxic zone freshwater microbial communities from boreal shield lake in IISD Experimental Lakes Area, Ontario, Canada - Jun2016-L227-10m | ecosystem: Environmental > Aquatic > Freshwater >... | reverse complement strand
TTTTGCCCCTTCCCTGAATCCCGAATCCCCTATCCTTTCCCTGCCCCTTCCCTGAATCCCGAATCCTCTATCCTTTCCCTGTCCCCCTTTCCCTGCTCCTCCCCCGTCTCCTGAATCCTCCATCCTTTCCCTGTCCCCCTTTCCCTGCTCCTTCCCCATCTCCCGAATCCCCTATCCTTTCCCTATCCTTTCCCTGCCCCTCTCCTTCCCCATGAACCTTACCGGCAAACATCTTTTGATCTGCGAGGAGGCACTGACCGACTACAGTGGGCATTTTTTCACATGGATCAAGGCGATCCGGACGATTCATCTCGCGGCCGGTGCTAGGGTGACAGTCGCCGCAAACCGGAACGTCACCCCGGAAATCCAAAAGGAAATCGGGGCGATCCCGACATACTCGCACAACATCTGGGACGACAGCTACTACCATCCGAACCCGGTGATTCGATACGCGGGGGTATTCCTTCACAACTGGCGCGTCTATACCCAAACCGCGCATCTCTTGAAGCAGATCGGCCCGGTGGATCTCATCCTTCTTCCAGCCTGCCGGATCCACCACCTGATCGCCTGGCGTCTGCTCTGTGCGCGCTATCTCGGCAAGAAGTTTCAACGACTTCTCTTCTTCATCCTTACCAGCGAAGCGATCTACAATCCCGATTTCACCGCGTTCCATTTCAAGAAATCGTCACTTCTCCTCAAGGCGACCCTTCGCACATTCGCGGGCCTGACCCGACACGGAGGCGTCGTCCCGGCAGGCGACAGCCATATTACCTGCCACGAATACGAGACATTCTCAGGGCTCCCGTTCCGCGTGCTTCCGAGCCCGGGTGCCGCATTAATCTATGCCAAACTCTCCGCCGGTGCGGGATCGTCCGGTCCCCGCACGCATGACGCCGGCCCAAGATTTGTCATGCTCGGGCTCTCCGGCTACGACAAGGGAACCGACCTCGTGCAGGATGCCGTCATGGGCTACTTGGAAAAGAATCCCGTTTCTCCCGCACGCTTCGTGATCCAATGGTCGAAGCCTGTCGTCACCCCCGACGGCACGACGATCCCGATCCGCGATGCGCTGCGCAACGCCCCGCAGATCCAACTCATTGAGGGTTCCCTTTCTGATGTCGAATACCGGGCCGAGTTTGCCCAAGCCGATTTCCTTCTTCTCCCCTACAGGCGCAGGATCTATTTCAACCGGATCTCGGGCGTGGCCGTGGAAGCCGCATGCTCCGGCATCCCGATGATCGTGACCGAAAATACCTGGCTCTCCTGGGCACTGGAAGAGTTCGGGGCAGGCGTCACCGTCAAAAACGATAGTGCCGCCGACCTCGTCCGCAAGATCACCCATTGCTTCGAGAATTGGAAAGCCCTTGCCCAGCAGGCCAAAGACCGCAAGGCAGTCGCATTGGAAAAAAACTCCACGGATCGATATTTGATGTGCGCTTGGGAATGACTTCCTGCTGCTTCAGATAAGGTATTTTACTCCCGAAAGACTCCACACCACAATCTATGGAAAACACCTTCGCAAAGACACACGCAGTCTCACACAGCAAAGCAGGAGCCCGAACTGGAATGTCACCAATCGGTGCGCGAGAGATGCTTATTGCCGAAATGCCTGAACTTGAGAAACTGTTAAAGGCCGAAAACTTGAGCGGCCTTACTGGAAGGATTATAAAGCCGCGCATGTTTTCAACGATCAATAACCTCTATGTTCTGCGCAGGCTTTTTGCTGAGATCAAACCGGAGCGGACTCTTGAAATTGGCATCGCGTTTGGTGCCTCAGCTGTTCTGTTTTCCTTGCTGCACAAGGCCCATAGTTCCCATCCAGAGGGAGCCCATCAAGGAATTGATCCCTTCCAGATCTCCGACTTCGACGGCTGTGCGGTCAAGTTTCTCAAAGACCACGGGCTTGAGTCTATTTTTCGTTTTCACTACAAACCATCAGGAGAGGTGTTGCCAACACTGCTAACTAACGGAAATCGATTTCAATTGATATACGTTGATGGGTCGCACCTTTTCGAAGATGTCTTTGTTGACTTTTTCTACTCACACCGTCTTCTTGAACCGGGCGGAATCATCGCGTTTGACGACACTCAAGATCCGCACGTTCTCAAGGTGGTGCGCTTTATCCGGAATAATTACAGCGAGTTTTATGAAGAACTTTCTCCTTACGATTATCAGTTTGGACATCCACTGAAACTCAAAGTGAAGTCCGCCGTCGCCCGGCTCACTAGTTCCCAACATCTGACAATATTCCGGAAAACCCATGACGGCGTTCGCAAGTGGAACGCGCGGTTCAACAACTTCTGAGAAAGCAGAACTTATGCACGAAGCCACATAAAAATACTGATATTGAGGGCGTTCCCTATGGTGAATTACAAAAGTGATGCGCAGTTATTTATGACGCTGTGTATAGTTTCATGATGTCCGGACATAAACCAACAACATGGCAGCCAAGCCCGACCACGGGCGAGCCAAGTGCTAGTTCGCGAGCACGCCTCCTCGTGGGTTCCCTCTTGGCCTATATTTACAACGGTTTTGTTACCACTCTCCCGATTCACTCGCTCCGCCGCTGCTACTTGCGCAGCTGGCTTGGCAGTGTTGGCGCTGACACGGCATTCCAGATGGGCAGCCGGTTCCTGAACGGGCGGAAGATTCATCTCGGCAAACGCAATGTGATCAACGCCGATTGTTTTTTCGACGGCAGGTGTTACGAAATCCGCACCGGAAATGATGTTTCTATCGGCCCCGAAGCCTCGATCCTCACGTTGGGCCATGATCCCCGGTCGCCCGACTTCGCGGATCGCGGTGGCCCTGTGACGATTGGCGCACGCGCATGGATCGGATATCGGGCGATCATTCTTCCCGGCATCATTATCGGCGAGGGTGCGGTTGTGGCGGCAGGGGCCGTCGTGACCAAGGATGTTCCGCCTTTTACGATTGTCGCAGGAAACCCCGCCAAGAAGATCGGCGACCGCCCCGCAGATCTGCATTATCGACTCAACCATGTCCCGTTCCTCAGATAGTCTGTTTTATTTCGTCCCTTATAGCTTTGGCGGCTCGGCGGACTATTCGCGATGCCAGATCCAATCGTTACTCGATGAGGGGGTGAGCCTTACCGTGCTCGCGCCTTCTTCCTTCACTTTGCCGTTGCACCCGAACTGCCGCATCCTTCCGCCGCTGATCGAACGGAAGCCCTCCGGCGGTCGTCTGTTTTCGCGCGCTACGAAGTTCATTTGCGAGACCTTGGCGGCTTATCGCCAGTTGGACCGGGCTCTGACAAAGTCCGGCGCACGCACCGTGCTCTTGGGCGACTTCAGCGAATACTTGTCACCGCTCTGGGCCGGGCCTTTTCTCAAACATCAAACCCGGGGCGTTCGCTTCAGCTGCATCCTGCACGACCCCGTGCGCAACTTTCAGCGCGGGCCAGAGTTTTGGCACCGCCTATCCTTGTCGAAAGCTCTCTCATTTCTCGATGTCGTTTTTGTTCATGGGAACGGCCTGACCAGTATAGAAAAATCCCCGCTACCGATCCCCCGCAAAGTTGTTATCCCACATGGGGTTTATGCTTCCGAGCAAGCAGTGCCGGATCGGACCTCTGCCCGCTACGTGCTTGGCCTCCCGGACCATGCCAAGGTGTTCCTTTCTTTCGGATATATACGCGACGACAAAAACCTCGATGCGTTTATCCGCGCCATGCCGTCAATACCAGACGCCTTCTTGGTCGTTGCCGGCGAAGTGATCTCCGGCACGCAACGGGGAATCGCTTACTACAAGGAACTTGCAGGCCAGTCGGGCGTCTCAGCCCGGGTCGTTTGGCACACGCAACACATTCCGTCCGATGATGTCCCTTTTCTATTCGCCGCAGCCGATTGCGTTCTTCTGCTGTATGCGAAAACGTTCCACTCCATGAGCGGTGTGTTTTCTTCCGCGATCTATTTTGGGTGCCCATGCCTCGCGAGTGACGGCGGAGGACCTCTTACCGACGGCATTCGCAACTACCGCCTTGGCGTGGAATGCCCCGCGCTCGATCCCGAGGCGATCGCCTGTGCCGCGCGAACCCTGATCCAATCGCCGCCTGAAGCCGATTGGGAAGGCTACCGCCACGATCATTCCTGGGAGGAGAACGCTCGCCGCGTGGCCGCCGCACTTGGTCTCGAAAACACGTTGCTCCACCACTCCTGATTTTTTTGAAAATCACCCTCAGCACAACGATCCGCCCGGTGGGCTACGATTACGCCCGCGAGCTCACGGCGATGGGCGTCCTGCACGCGTTCGTTTCCGCTTTTCCGCGCGCAAAGTCGCGCGATCTGGTCGCCCGCCTCGGCAGCCGCACTTACTTCTGCGACACCGTCCAGGTGATCTTCCTGGTGGCGCAGCGGCTTTTTGGTGCATCGGGCTTCACCCGCGCACTGTCGCACTTCTCCAAATGCCGTCTCGATCGCGCTACGGTACGCCATTTGAACGGTGCCGATGCCGCCATTTTCTACAGTGGAGCGGGGCTCCGCACGATCCGGGCTTGCCACGACAAAAAAGTCCTTTCGGTCTGTCAGGTCCACCACGCCCATGTGATCGAGCAGGAGGAGATATTGCTGCGCGAAGCCGAAGCCTGCAGACTCCCTTACACTCCGATCTACTCGCCCGCGCAGATCCGCATGCAAGTGCAGGAATACCAGGAAGCAGACCTGATCCTCTGCCCTTCTGGAGCGGTGAAGGATTCGTTCATGGCGCGAGGCGTATCCGGGAGTAAACTAATCGTCGTGCCGCATGGCATCACCCTGCCCGACGGGTTCCCCGAACGATCGCCCGGGCGTGATACGGGCACTTTGCGCGTTCTCTATGTGGGCCAACTTCATTACCGCAAGGGCCTGCGCTACCTGATCGAGGGACTTTCGTTGCTCGGTGACCCCTCGCTGGAATGCCGGCTCGTGGGCCCGGACTTCGGGCTTTCCGGAATCAAACCTCAAGATTTTCCCTTTGACCTGAAAAAAACCGGCCCGAAAAAAGGTGCGGATCTCTGGCAGGAATACGTGGATGGGGATATTTTCGTGCTTCCCTCCCTCGAAGAAGGCTTCGGGTTGGTCCTGCTCGAAGCGATGCGTGCGGGCTTGCCTGTTGTCGTCTCCTCTGCCGTCGGGGCCAGCGATTTTGTGCGGGACGGACAGGATGGCTTTATCGTTCCTCCGGCCGATCCCGCTGCGATCCGAGACAAGATCGCGTGGCTGCGAGACCACCCGGACGCGAGACGCCGCATGGGAGAATCCGCTCGCGCCAAGGCCAGCGAAGTGAAAGGTTGGAACGATTCGGCGGCCCGCCTAATCTCGGAACTTAACACACATCTTCACCATGCCTGACCCAATCCTCTCCGACAGCCGGTGCGTCCTTGCGGCGTCCACACCATCCGACGCACAGCATTACTTCGGGTTTCACGATGTGTCCCCGTGGGATCCCACCGACAACCGGCTGGCATTATTGCGCGTGCCCGCCGATCTCCGGCACACCCCCACCGCACAAGATCGCGCGGAAATCTGCCTCTGGGATCCCGCCCGCGGAAAACCCGAGCCGGTTGGGGAAACCCGGGCGTTCAACTGGCAGCAGGGCTCGAGGCTCCAGTGGCTGCCCGGACCCCGCCCGCGCCTGATCACCAACACAATCGAAGATCGGGTGCCGGCGGCGCGTATCTTGGACTTGGACTCCGGACGATGGGGCGACCCGATCCCTGCAATCTACTCGATCAGCCGGACGGGCGATTTCGCCCTCGCTCCTGACTTTCCGAACCTCGCCCGCCACTGGCGTGATTATTCCTATGATCTGCCCGGTGGCTCCGCCTGCCCGCCGGGCAAAGAAGGCAGCCTGCTCCGCGTGGACTTGGTGACGGGAGAATCACGCGTCTTGGTTGAAGTCGCCCAAGCCCGCGCCCTCTGCGGCCAAGAACACACCGGCGCCGAAGGTCACGACTTTATCAGTCACGTGACCTTCAGCCCGACCGGCAAACGCATCTGCTTCCTCTACCGCCGCTTCGCGAGCGACGGCGCGCTCTTTTCCTTCCTGCTCTCGGCGCGTCCCGACGGGTCGGAGCTCGCGGTTTTAGCGCGGGAAAAGTGCAGCCATTTTGACTGGTTCGACGACGACAGGATTTTGCTCTGGACGCGCAAGCTGCCGGGCAGGGCGGCCGCCCTCCGCGGAAGCGGGATCACGCGACGGTTTCCCTTCAAACAGGTAGTTGCAATGATCCGCAAATTAAACCCAAAACTGAAGCAGAGCCTGTTTGCGGAGATGTATTACCTCCTCGACAGCCGCAACCCCGGCTCCTCGGAGGCGGTAGGCCAGGGGATCCTCGAGCAGGATGGCCACCCGATGTTTGCGCCCGGCCGGAGATGGATGGTCACCGACACCTACGCGTTCGAAGGATTTCAGCCGCTCATCCTTTTCTCCATGGACTCGCGAACCCGCCACGACATCGTGAGCTTCCCCGTCCACGAGAACTTCAAGCAGCCGGCGCTCAAATGCGACCTCCACCCGCGCTGGAACCGCGCGGGAACAAAGATCGCCGTCGATTCCGCCCACTCGGGCATGCGCCAACTTTACGTTGTGGACGCCTCATCGTTCCTGACGAATTCGGCCCGATGAAGCATCTCATCCTCCAGACCTGCGTGCCGCATTACCGGCTTCCGCTGTTCGATCTGCTGGCAGAACAACTCGGGGGTAGCTTCGCCGTCTGCGCGGGCGACCGCTTTTTCGACCCGAGCCTGCGCACAGCCGGAAATGGCAAGCCTTGGTATCGCCCCTGCAAAAATCATTTCTTGCTGGGCAACCGCTTCCTCTGGCAAAGCGGTTTGCCCATTCTTGAACGGGGCTCACTCCTCGTGGTCGAGGGCAACCCGCGCATCCTGAGCACATGGGTTTACCTGGCCCGAGCCAAAGCCGCCGGAGTTAGGACGGCGGTGTGGGGTCATGCCTTCGGACGCGGCGCAATCCGACTGAAGCCGGTTCGCAAACTGCTTTTTTCAATGGCGGATGAAATCATCTGCTATGGCTTCGATGAGAAGGATCGGTTGCGGAAGCACTTCCCTAACAAGCCGATCTCTGTTGCGGGGAACTCCGTGCTGCGGCGCGCTGACCTTGCTCCGCAGGCGGAGCAGACCGCAGACCGCACTAACATCCTCTGCCTCGGACGCCTCATAGCGGAGAAGAAGATAAACATCTTGCTTGAGGCGCTCGCTTTGATTCAGAAGCGCGGCATGAACCTCGGTTGTATTATCGTGGGAGACGGTCCCCAGCGAGCTTTCCTCGAACGACTCGCGCAATCAAGGGAACTCCACAACATCGAGTTTACCGGACATCAGGAATCCCTCGAAATACTTCGAGGGTATGCCTCTCGATGCTTTTGTCTGGCTTCCCCGGGATACGCGGGTCTCTCGATACTCCACGCGTTGGGCTTGGGACTGCCGTTCGTCTATAGCCCGGATGAACCGAATGCGCCGGAAATCGAGATCGCGCAGCAAGGGTTCAACTGCACGACATTCGCTCACGATAATCCCGAGTCCTTGGCGCAATCACTTACCCGACTCTATGAGGATCGTAGGACTTGGCTTTCCCGTAGGGGTGAGTTTTCCGCGCTTGTTTTCAAGCGCTACACGATTGATGGGATGGCGGAGACATTTACCCGCTTCTTCCAGAACCATGAGCATCGTGGATCGGCTGAACACGCGCCGGCGCTCGTCCGGCACCGAGCCGATGTCGCAGGGAAACAACCGACAACCAGTCCCCGATATCTTGTTCTACAGACCTGCGCTCCTGATTACCGTGTTCCATTTTTTGATCTTCTCGCCGAGAGCCTCCGCGTGGATTTCGCCGTGGTCGCGGGAGCTCGCTACTTCGACCCGAGTCTCAGCACAGCCTGCGAGGGTAAGCCGTGGTATCGCTTTTGTAGGAACCGTTTTCTCGCGAACAACAGCCTTCTTTGGCAAAGTGGCTTGCCCGTCCTCGAGCCGGGTTCTCGCCTTGTCGTGGAGGCCAACCCGCGAATCCTGAGCACATGGATTTACTTGGCCCGCGCCAAGGCGGCCGGCATCAGGACTGCAGCATGGGGGCACGCCTTCGGGCGTGGCACGAACCGGCTGCGACCGGTTCGCAAACTGCTTTTTTCAATGGCGGATGAAATCATCTGCTACAGCTACAGCCAGAAAGAGGCGCTGGAGAAAGCGCTCCCAAAGATGCACATAACCGTCGCCGGGAATTCCGTGTTGCAGAAAGCTCTCTGCCAGCCGCTTCCCTTCGCTGCCGAAGGCCGGAACCAGATTCTCTTCCTCGGCAGGCTTGTCGCCGAGAAAAAGGTGGATCTGCTTCTTCGCTCTTTGGGATTTCTACAGAAACTGGGATTGCCTATCGGAGGAGTCATTATTGGGGAGGGACCCGAACGACCCTATTTGGAAGCACTGGCAAAGAACGAGAAACTGATCGATGTCACATTTGCCGGCCACCAGAATCGCATCGAGGAAATAAGCAAGTTTGCTTCCCGGGCATTTTGCGTGGTCTGCCCTGGGACGGCGGGTCTCGCGTTGATGCACGCACAAGGATTTGGGCTCCCGTTTGTCTTTTGTCCGGCGGAACCAAATGGGCCGGAAACAGAAATTGCCCAGCAGGGCTTCAATTGCTTGACTTTTAAGAAGGACGATGCAAATTCGCTCGCAGACGCGCTGTCACAACTCTACAGAGAAAGACAAACATGGCTCGGCAGGGGCTGCGACTTCGCGGAGAAAACCGGCGAACTTTATAGCATCGAAGGCATGGCGGATAATTTTCTCAGGTTTTTCCGTGAGCCTTTTCCTGCGGCGAAATAATCTAAACACAGGGAAATGGTGATGAGGCGATGCGCGCCTCGTGTGTAATGGTGAAATTTAGATTTTGGATGATGAATTGAGGCGCACACGCCCAAGTGCCGCGCTGATCGGGATCTTTCCAATTTCGAATTTCCCATTTCGATTCCCTCACTGCTTGCTGATCTCTGATCTCTGTCATCCTCTTCCTTCTTCCCCATTCCGCATTCCGCATTTCCCATTTCGAGTTTCTATTTTCTTCGATAAATGTTCTTCATCGGCCTTTCATTGCTTTTACTCATCGTCGGACTTTTTGCAGGCTCTGGGCTAACCGTTGTCATTCTGCTGGCTGCATCCCAACTTGCTCTGCTTCTGCGACTTGTGAAGGAAAAAACTGTCACAGGGCTGGGGGCATTCACGTTCATGTATTTCCAGTTTTTCGCGATCCGTCCGATCTACATTTTATGGGAAAAGGATTACAAACTTTTCTCCTCGCCTTTTCGGCTTCAAGTGAACCCGGAGATGATCAGTTCAGGAATGTGGTGGGGGGCCGCCGCATTATTCGCCTTCGTGGTGGGAGGATTTTTCGGAAGACGTTGGGCTTCCGCCCTATTCAACAGAAAGCGGATGCATACAGACAGGGCAATGCCTGCAATTTCTGTTCAGACTGTGAAGAGGAAGATCCCTGTTCTCCTCGTTGTGCAGTTCCTGACAGTAGGACTTGGAGTTCTATTCCGTGGCGCAGCTAAATATGGGGCTGCAGCCGGTGCCTACGCTTACGATCTCCCGATCGTTTTTCAAGGGATCCATCTTTTTTGCGCTCTGGTAATCATTGACTGTTATCTTCAAAGAAAGACACTGGGCACCCTGATCCCCCTTATCATTTCAGTTTTTCTCCTTCTCTGTTCGACATATATGATACGTGAGTTTGCTTTGTTCAGGGGATCATGGGTCACTGGACTTATGATCTTCGGCGTCGGCTTTTTGATGCACTGGAAGAAAAGGGTGCCTTACATCTGGCTGATCCTGCCAATCGTACTTTTATTTCCCTTGTTCGGATTTCTCGGATCAAAGCGCACTGTTGCAGCAGATCAACTTGACGAGGTTATAATTGAACAATCCGATAAAATCTTTTCACCTTTGAGCTACTGGACATTTTACAACAGCAGAGGAGACATGAATATCTTCGATACATTTGTCGCGGCCAAGGAAAGTACGCCAAAGGTGCAGAATCACGTCTGGGTCTGGCTCTACACGTTCGTTCACTGGGTGCCACGAAAGTTTTGGCCTGGCAAACCGGCGAAGGGGATTCTTGAAGACTTCGATTTTACTCATAAAGCCCCATTCAACCCGGGAATTTCGGGTCTCTACCTTCTCGATGGTGGTTATGGCTGGATGCTCTTCAGCATGGGACTACTCGGTGCGATTGTTGGGTTCCTCGATTTTTACGCATTATTTCGTCTGACTGGTTATATCAGGGTTTGTCTCTATGCCGGACTGGTGGTCAATGCCCTTTTCCTTGCGCGTTTCTGCATGTGGCAGTATTTCTATCAACTCCTTTATTTTTTCCTTCCCTGTATTCTACTTGCCAAGTTCCTGAATACGGACAAGCGACGATACAGTCCTGCGGTTTCCGCGAGGCGTCCGGCAATGCGACCGCGAGACATGGAAGAAGATTCTTCAACCACTGAAGGGCACTAAGAAGCACTAAAAAGATTCGGAGAAGCAGTTAACCACGGATTGCACAAATTTTCACGGATAAGCCAAAAAAAACATACAAAACTCAATTTTTTCTCTCCGTTCTTCTTCCCCATCCGTATCTTTTTGGTGTAATCGGAGGTTAAATATTCATTCCCTTTCCTACTCTTCCAGTATCACGTTTCAAGTTTCTTTCCATCTGCCATCTGCCAACTTCCGCTTTTATGTCCTCCTCCGCGCCCTCGCTCCTTCGCGGGAGTCTCTCTGTCTCTCCCATCCGTGTCTTTCAGGTGTAATCCGTGGTTAATATTGTTTCTTGTGTCTCTCCCATCCAAGCCATTTTGCGGTTAACTCTTCTGTTGTTTAAATGAATCATCATCCACGAGACCATGCGCTTGATCTACTCAAGGGAATTGCAATCCTTTCGGTGGTTCTTTATCATCTCCCCCCCTCACGGTTCACCCCTGCAAACTGTTCGTATCTCCTCGATGCGCAGGCTGCCGTATCCTGGTGCGTTCTCGCGTTCTTTTTTGTTTCGGGTCGGCTCTGCACGACAACGGAAAGCTTTTCGCGGGAGTTGGCGGCCCAGCTTTTGGATCGCGCCCGCAGGCTGCTAATTCCGTGCGTTGCCTTCTCCCTGCTTTATCGCTTCGTGCTCGCCTTGTTTTCTGCGCGTGGTTTCATTTCGTCATACTCGTTCAAGTTTCCGAGCGACATCGCTGGTTGGGCGCTCTGGGTATTCACGCCCGCCCCTCCCCAACTCTATTTTCTTCCCTTTTTACTGATCGTACAGGCGCTTGCCATGCTCGCATGGGCAGCCGGGGGACGTTATTCCGTGCTCATCGGGTGTTTTCTTGCGCCACTCCTCTTTTACCTCGCCGAGTTTTTTGGAGTCGCCCGCTTACCTCTTTACGGTGACCGCGCTGATCTTTTTCCCCTCTACCTGGCAATGTTCGCACACGGCTATGCCTCGCGGGCATTCCCTGTGCTCGTGGGCTGGCAGGGAGTTCTGGCTGTTTGCCTTCTTGCCGGTGCGGCGGCGCTCTGCAGGCATTCCCCGCAACTCCTCCTCATAGCGGTACCCTGCGTTCTATATTTGGCGTTTGGATGGATTCAGATGGGAGGGAATAATATTTTGGCAATGCTCGGGCGGCATTCCGCCGGAATCTACGTCTGGCACACACCGATCATCCTGCCTGCGTCCGCGCTCTTCTGGACGCATTTTTTCGGCGGAAATTCCCTCACCTTGGCGCTCACACTCGTGACCACCATCGCACTTTCCCTTCTTGCAGCTAAGGCCGCAAAACAGATTCCCGCGTTATGGCCGTTCCGGATTTGAGCGCGCGATAGGCGCTGCGCGCAAATTTTGAATGTTGGATTTTGGATTCTGAATTGATAATATTCCACACTGAGGCGTGGCACTCGGACGCGTGCGCCCCAATCCAAAATTCATAATCCATAATCCATAATTTCCTTAGTTTTCGCTTTATGAAAGATAATCTGATCGTTAAGGTTACTTACCAATTCGCGCTTCAAGTGATGGCTGCTGCCAAGTTGATACGTGAACGACGGGAGTATGATCTTGCATCACAATTCTGGCGGGCGGGCACCAGCATTGGAGCCAACGTTGAAGAGGCTCAGGCAGCCCAAAGCCGTGCTGATTTCCGTTCCAAGATGAGCATCGCCGCAAAGGAAGCCCGCGAGACCCACTATTGGCTTCAATTGGCCCGCGATGGAAAGGTTCTTTCCTCACAAGAAGCCGACGCGCTATTGGAAACAATTCAAAAGATCAGAAAAATCCTGACATCAATTGTCAAATCAACTTCTGAAAACCCATAGGTTTTGCGCACTTCGTGCGCGATTTTGGATTTTAGATTTTGGATTCTGAATTGATAATCCACCCGCGCAATGCGCGCTTCGCGCGCAATTTTGAATGTTGGATTCTAAATTTTAAATTGATAATAATCCGCGCTGAGGCGCGGCACTCGGGCGCGTGCGCTCCAATTCAACATTCAACATCCATAATCCAAAATCTCTTCAGTCCGCGCTGATCGCGGCACTCGGGCGCGTGCGCCCCAATCCATAATTCAACATCCATAATCCAAAATTACTCCTCCCCGATTTCATGGCATTGCCTATACAAAACCGCGTTTACTATCCGCTTTTGGACACCTTGCGCGGTCCGGCGGCGATGCTGGTTTTTCTTGGGCATTGGAGGAATCTGTTCTTTGCAGACTTTGTGGATCTCCCTAACCCGGGAATTGCGCTTAAGATCTTTTATCTATTCACCGGAGCCGGGCGGGAAGCGGTGATGATTTTCTTCGTCATCAGCGGATGCGTGATCGCCCATGTGATTTACACATCATTTGAGCGCGGGAAGTGGTCATGGAGCGGGTATCTGTGGGCGCGGCTGACCCGCTTGTGGGTGGTGCTGATCCCGGCACTGGTTTTGACTGCCTGCTGGGATCAGTTCGGCATGAGATTCGGGCAGATCGCACCGTCGATTTATGACGGAATCGGATTTGCGAACATCCTGCACAGCGCGGTTGAAGGGAATTCGGGGATCGGGACATTTATTGGCAATGTGTTATTTGTGCAAACGATTCTCGTCCCGACGTTCGGCTCGAACGGCCCGCTTTGGTCAATCGCTTACGAATTCTGCTACTACCTGGCATATCCGGCAATGATTTGCGCGGTCGTTCCCGGCCGGGCCACATGGAAATTGCGTGCCGGCCTGCTTTTCTTTGCCGGCGCGCTGCTGGTCTTTTCCGGGAAAAGTATTGCGGCGGCATTTCTCATCTGGCTGGCCGGCGCGGCCGCCTACTGGCTCTTCCGAGTGCTTCCGGTCAAATCTGTTGCGATCAACCTGGTGGGCTTCCTGGCTGGCCTGCTTGCGATTCTGGCAAGTGTCATGGCAAGCCGGATGCACCTGTATTCCGCGATGATTGGTTGGGATGGGATCATCGGACTCGCCTGCGCGTTTACGATGTATTTCGCACTCGCGATCCGGCCATCCCGGGTCGGCGCCGCCGTGCTGAAGCCGCTTCATGGACTCTCGGCGGTTTCGTATTCCGTTTACCTGCTGCATATGCCCATCCTGGTGTGCGCGGCCTCGTTCTTCTTTCGCAGCGATTCGAAACGCTGGCCGCCCGACCTCCCGCATTTGTCCGCTGCCGTTGTGATCGGATTGCTTGTCTTCGCCTATTGCCTCGGAGTCTGGTATCTCACCGAACATCAAACCGCCAGGATCCGGGGGTGGTTCGGCGCGCTCCGAGCCGCGCGCCAATTTTGAATGCTGGATTTTGGATTTTGAATGAAATGCGAAGAAGAGGACTCCCGCGAAGGCGCGGAGGCGCGAAGGGAAACAAACTTGAACTGAAACTGGACACTTGAACTCCCCTTGGGAGGATTCACCACTAAATCGCACTCGGTTTTTTCCTTTTCCAAAAATATTCGCTCGCTAAACTACGATCCGTGACGAAAACCAACTATGCCTGAATTATCCCGATTTTTTGGACTCATCATCCGGATGTTTCCAGAGCCATCTGCAGCGCATCACTTGCCGCATTTTCATGTCTATTACCAAGAACACACTGCGGTATATTCGATTGAACCGGTGGCATTGATCGCCGGTTATATGCCGCAAAGACAGCAGAGGTTCGTCGAAGCTTGGGGAGAAATTCACCAAGAAGAACTGAAAACTGACTGGGAGAGTTTGATTTCCGGACATGCCATCAATCCCATCAAGCCACTTGAATAAGTCCATGATTCATCCGATTTATCGCGCGACTTTTTGTCGGGCTCTGTCTGCATACAAACTGGAGCTTCATTTCAATGACGGGGAATCCCGGATTGTTGACCTTGAACCGGTTCTTGCAGGTGCTCTTTATGGTCCCCTCCGAGACCAGGCTGTTTTTTCTCAGGTACGACTTGATGAGGAGACCGGTGTGCCAGTGTGGCCCAATGGCGCGGACTTCGATCCCGCGATCCTGCATGATTGGAATCTGCACCTCCCGAATTTTGTAAAAGCCGCTGACAACTGGAGACGACAAGCCGCAACGGCCGCATAGCGGAACAAAGTAATTTGAAATTATTGATTTTTTGCTGAGGGTAATTTCACCACTAAAGGGTGCTGAAAAGCACTAAAAAGATCCGGAAGGTTAGCCACAGAGATCGCAGAGAACGCAGATAAAAAGAACTCCCGCGAAGGGGAGGTTGGGCGACTCGCCTGCCGGACATCCGGCGACTCGCCGGGTGCCAGGAGAATATTTTGGAACACTAATTTAAGAAACATTCCGCCGCCAATCAGGCAGCGAGCTCAGCTGCTCGATGGAACAGCCGAAGGCTGGCCCGCAGGGCGTCACGCCTGGAAAAA
>Ga0194040_1000274_pt1 | contig 14943 bp, 9 predicted proteins | sample JunL2210m_MetaG_FD_148973 | JGI IMG/M metagenome (GOLD analysis project Ga0194040, IMG submission 148973) | Anoxic zone freshwater microbial communities from boreal shield lake in IISD Experimental Lakes Area, Ontario, Canada - Jun2016-L227-10m | ecosystem: Environmental > Aquatic > Freshwater >... | reverse complement strand
GCTGATAGTTCCCGTCAGGAAGACACCATAGGATAAAGAGATCGGTCCTGCCCATACCAAGGCCATATTCCCGTGCTATCTGCCCGCCTCCATTAACGATCCTCTGGAGAAATGCCTGGAGCAAAAGCTGCGGACCTGCTTCCTTGTATGAAAATCTCTCTAACCAGAACTCACTATGCTCCCTGAAAAACTGCTGAAAAGAGATAAGAAGCAGGTCCATCCGAAGTCTTCCAGCTGAATCGGTGTACCATGTCGTCTCTTTGGTGATCGTCAGCTGTGTCGAGTATGTCAGAATTCGTGGAATGATCTCCTGATAGATCGGATTTGCTATCCGAAGATGCCCTTTTGTCGTAATAAGTCCGAGATCTTCAACATACCAGATGTCATCCTCGGGGACCATCTCAGGCTGGCCTTCACCGGTGAGCATTGGCTCAATGACTCTCCTGACACGTTCTTCTTTGAGTTTATCAACCAGCTGGTCAAGGTGCGTCTCTCTCCTTTGGATTATCCGTTCCTTCGCCTCTTCAACCATCAATGACGTGATCGGATTTTTCCTATCTTTCCCTCCCTCAAGTTTGAAACAGACCTCGTACGCAAGAGCGTTTACCAGCCATGGCTGACCGCAGGTCAGATGCCATATATCAGCTAATGCTTCCTCCTCGAAAACCTGGCCGGTCTCTTTCGTGTGCTGCAGGCACAGGGTCCTGGTTTCTTCTTCTGAAAAGTTTCCAAGCCGGAGTGACTCAGCCTTGATATTGAAGGCACTTCCCCCGGTAATGATCTCCCGGTCTTTCTCTGAGTGGATCCGGTAATCCCGGACATCCCGGACTCCGCACAGGATGACCGAAGAAGGAAATGATGAGGGCCTTTCAGGATAACCCGAGCGGATCTGGCGAAGGAGGGAGATGAGCGTATCACCAACTAGTGCATCAACTTCATCTATGCAGAGAACAAGCGGATGATCCAGTTTCTGACACAAGTCCGATAGGACAGTTTTCAATGCTGCATCCTCACCGTACCTTTCAATGCTGCTATTGATTTGGTCCCGGAGTGTTGTATCTCCCAGCGTTCTGTCTGCCTGGAGGGCCAGCTCGCTCAGGATTGCCTTTATCCCCCTCACGACATCGCCTCTGGCAGTCTGGCCGCCTTCCACATTGATATAGAGTGCAATGTAGTCCCCCTCACGGTTCAGGTAATCCCTAAGAGCAAGCATACAGGAGGTCTTCCCGCTCTGCCGGGGTGCATGAAGGACGAAGTACTTTTTCTGGGCGATGAGGGACAGGATCTCAGCCAGGTTAAACCGTGAAAGCGGAGGGAGACAATAGTGGTCCTGGCAGTTCACCGGCCCTGCTGTATTGAAGAACCTCATGGTACGGTATCATAGGAGATAGAGACTGATATCTCTTATTGCGAACACCTGAATATTTCAAAAACTATCATATGGTGTCCTGAAGGGCTCACCAAGGTAAAGGAAGTAAATCGTTGGATCGTTACCGCGGTAGTTGTGTCGTTAGCATCAAGAAATTAATCGGTGCTGTTAAAATGTTCAAATCCCTACATATGATAGAAAAACGTTGATACTATTTCAAATTTCATGGATGAATACTGATGATTGATCTATTAGCTTACCGGGGGCTCATCTGGAATTTTGTCAAACGGGACATCTCCTCAAAATACGTCGGTTCATTACTCGGTATTTACTGGGCCGTGATTAATCCCCTCCTTACCCTTATTGTCTATATTATTGTCTTTGGTGTGTTCCTCAAGGTCCGTCTTCCTGATAGTACAAGCATCTGGGATTTTTCGTTATGGTTTGCCGCCGGCTTTCTCCCCTGGGTTGCATTTCAGAGTTCAGTGATGCGGGCATCCAGCGCGATTATCGATAATAAGAATTATATCAAAAAAGTTCCGTTTCCGAGCGAAATCTTTCCCATTTATACCACCGTATCGGAATTAGTGAACCTTCTCATCGGGCTTGCAATATATTTTGTATTATTTTTTGCATTAAAGGGCACCCCTACAATTTTCATTCTCCTGCTCCCCCTCGCCATCTTTCTCCAGGTGATGTTCACCTTATCACTGGCGTTTTTCCTGTCCAGTGGGGCCGTCTATTTCCGGGATATTCCCCAGGTAGTAGGTGCCGTGTTCATGATATGGTTCTGGGTGACCCCTATTGTCTACACCATCAACCTGATTCCCGTTGACTTTCAATGGATAGTGAAACTGAATCCTGCCTGGTATATGCTGGAAATCTATCGGGATGTATTATTTTATGGGAAGTTTCCGGAACTAACTATCCTGGTACCGTTCCTGGTCTTTTCGGTTGTCATGCTGGTCCTTGGCTTTCTGTTCTTCCAGAAGACGAAACGCGGGTTTGGTGAACTCTTATGATCGCGATTTCGGTCCGGAACCTGGGAAAAAAGTTCAAACTGTATGCTTCGCCGGGAAAACGATTGCTGGAATACATAAGCATCGGCAAAGTTTCCCGTCACACAGATTTCTGGGCGCTGCAGGATATCTCATTTGAGATCCCCGCTGGCACGACCTTAGGAATTCTGGGGCAGAACGGCTCCGGTAAGAGTACATTGTTGAGTATTCTTGCCGGAGTCTTAGGGTCCAGTGGCGGGTCCTTCCAGATCAACGGCAAGGTCTCCGCAATCCTCGAGCTCGGGTCCGGGTTCCACCCGGAATTTTCCGGCCGGGACAATGTCTACATGTACGGTTCGATCATGGGGCTCTCAAAGCAGCAGATTGATGACCGGTTCGGTGAAATCGTCCGGTTCTCTGAACTCGGGGATTTTATCAACCAGCCCCTTCGCACCTATTCTACCGGAATGACGGTCCGGCTCGCATTTTCGGTCGCGGTAAATGTGGATGCGGATATTCTCATCGTGGATGAGGCACTGGCTGTCGGCGATGCCATCTTCCAGCACCGCTGTTTCCGGAAGATCCGCGAGATGCAGGAAGCGGGCAAGACCATACTGTATGTGGGCCATGACACCGAGGCCGTGCGAAACCTTTGCACCCAGGCGCTGCTGCTGGATGGCGGGCGGATCATCGAGCGGGGTGACCCGAATTACGTGGTCAATAAGTATTATGCGCTAATTACCGAGCGGGAACGGACGTATAGCGAAGGGAACCTAATTGAACGTGGACAAGTTCCGGGAGATGAGTATGAGACCGTGTATGATTTTGTCCGGAATCTATCTGAAGCCAAAATTGAGAGTGCAAAAGGAATTCCGGTCCAGCCTCAAACGGTTGAGATCCAGTCAACTCCCCGGCGCGTGATCTTTGCGCACCCACCTTCAAGAATCACGTTTACGGTCTCTGTTGTGCAGGGGTCGTCCCTTGTGTTTGCGATCGGGATCCTGCCTGCAGCCTGGGATAAGATCCTGCAGGGAGTGAAATTCGATATTGAAGTGGTGTGTGATGGCGTTAAGGAAAACATATTTTCCCGGGTGCTTCAGCCGAGGCGGAATATTGGGGATAAGGGGTGGCATAATTTCATTGTTCCGTTGAAGAAATTTTCGGGAAAGACGGTTTCTTTGGTGTTTAGTACGTCAGGATCTGGGGATGATCTGAGTTATGGATGGAGTGCGTGGGGATGGGGGAAAATTATTCTATCCTCAAAAAAATTTGACAACGATAAAGAGTCACTTCAGGAAGGACCGGATCCCAGAAATAACAAAGGATTGACTGATTCTTCAGAGATGCTAACCGGTATTCAATATGGAAATAAAAAAGCTGAAATCACAAAAGTTGAACTGCTGGATAAAGACAGGTCCTCCAAATTATCGTTCCAAAGTGGCGAAGAAATAATAATACGTTATAAAATGTTCGCGCATCAGGATTTTGCTGATTGTTTAACAATTGGATTTATTATTAGAAGCAAATTTACTGATATTTATGGAACACATACACGATGGCAAAATTGTGATTTGTGTGGAGTAAAAAAGGGAGATATGCCTTTCGTGAATATATGTATACGACTTTCATTAGGTACGGGTACGTATTCGCTTACTTCTGCAATTGCGATTATACATCCAGATTCTAAAGTGGAGGTTTTGGATAGGAAGGAAGACCATGTCATTTTCCATGTCAAAAATGATCAAAATATGACAGGGATAATAGATTTAAATGCAAAAATTACGATCGAATAATTTATCCCTATGTTAATCTTGATTACTACACTCGTGAAGTGAGGAGGGGTACAATTTTGATATATGTATATTTATTTTAATTGCGAATTAAAAAACCTTTTGGCGCAAAAGTGAAGCCAAATTTGTGTTCTCTTGCGGTATCAATTGTATAATCATATGGATATCTTATGAAATAATCTTCAATCGCTTCTAGTGGGCCCTCACCCCATCCTGGAAGTACCGGATTGCCATTTACAATTCCATCTTCAACTATAAGATAATCTCCTTTGACAAGAATGTCCCGAAGAATTTCCATTTCCTCCAATACATTCTTTTTTGTATGGTCATCATCCAGAATGACAAAAATTGGCCCTTGAAAAACCATTCGTAATTTCTTAATCCGGGAAATTACTTTATCATCAGTAAATTTACAATTCAGAAGTTCGATATGTTTTTCATTTTTTACCTGTTCTGCGACGTTGTCGTGATTGATATCGATTGATATCACTTTTGAATCCGTGTTAATTGAGCGGAGAATAAAAGAAAAATATAGGGTTGAACCCCCATTTGCGGTACCGCCTTCAACAACTAAAGAGGGGCGCAGAGAATAGAGAATTTCTTGATAGTTCCACATATCACTAACAGATTTAAAGCAATTTATTCCCATGAACGTGGTTGTTGTCCAGATATTTGAATCATAATACCATTTAAGATAGTTTTCGGAAAATATCGGATTATGCATAGTTTTCCCCATTATTTTATTTCATCTTGTTCCTGCTTGATATACCCTATCAATTTACACATCATATGTTTTAATCTTGAATAGATATATGGTATTACGCAAAAATGTCGTTTTTCGGACTTTCTGCAGATTAAAACACTATCATGCCACATATCACTTCCGTCCAAGTACTTCTTGTCCTCCCACTGAGTCGATATTTCAATTATCTCAAAACCTGCATAATTCGCAAGTGCTTTAAATCCATCCGGGTAAATTCTCCAGCAGTCAATCGGATATTTATGCTCCATTCCACTTGACGGAGCGATAATACAACACAGTCCGCCGGGTTTCATTACCCTGAAAATCTCTCTCATTGTAAGCCAGATATATTCAATGTGTTCAAATGTCTGACCCGAAACGAATACATCTGCATAATCTGTAGAGATGCTTTTCCACGAATATGGGTTGGAAATGACAATATCGACATTTTTTCCTTCCACTGCGTCTATCCCAATGTATTTCCAGGTTGGTGAGGAAAAAAGTGGTTTGTAGGTACCATTGATATCCTGACTCCCTAAATCAAGAATTATCAAGGGAACATTTTGTTTTGAATTAAGAAATCTCTCAACAAAATTGGCCATTTTATCATATGAACTTTGGTGCATGATCATTCCAAATTATTCGTACCGATTCAAATATTCACAGCGAGACAATAAAAAATCGACCGGGTAGCAAGGGGATGATATGTCATCATTTGGATAAGGACTCTAACCGGATATTTTTTTAACAACATCTTATAGACTAGGATCATAATTTGTATTCCGCTTACGTAGGGAGTCTGATATTATTGGATGAAAATTTATTATCAAAACGATATGAACCTCTCACAATTGATCTGGAGAATAAGAACCATAGTCACACCCTTATCATTGAAAGTACCGGATTCAATAAAATTGTTCTGGAAATCGGAACTTCAACCGGCTATATCAGTGAAGTACTAAAAGGACGCGGGAACAGTGTAACAGGAATAGAGATAGATCCAGAGGCTGCTTTACTAGCGCAGCAATATTGCGACCAGATGATTATTGGAGATGTTGAGATCCTTAACTTAGATGAATTTCTTACACCGACATCATTTGATGTCATTTTGTGTGGAGATGTGCTGGAACACCTTAAAAAACCTGCAACAATTCTGAAAAAACTACGGAATTTCCTCAAACCGGATGGGTATATTGTTGTATCTCTTCCCAATTTTTGTCATGGGGATGTTCTGCTCAACACCCTAAATGGCGATTTTCATTATACTCCTATGGGACTTCTTGATAATACACATCTTCACTTTTTTGGATTGAAAAATATTTACTCTTTTTTTGCCGACGGTGGTTATCAAGTCGAGGATATCCATACAATTAATCTTAATGTGGGGACTACAGAACTTAAAATTGACGAGAGCAAAATTCCCCGGGATTTATTAAATTTTATTCGGTCATTACCAAATTCAACGGTTTATCAATATGTATTCAAGGCATATCCTTCAGGAAGTGTAACACCACCGGTTCTTAGAGAAACTGATATTATCAAATTATTTTCAGATTCCCTTCAGGAATCAAGGCAAGAGTTACAAGCACCTTTGGAGGCGAAGATTGATTCCCTCAATCAGCAACTCCACGAGGCGGAAACGGAACTCTCACAAATTAAAAATAGTATCATTTGGAGAATCACAACGGAGTACCCAAATAAAATCGTAAATCAATTATTGAAACAGGGAACCAGACGCAGAAAATCATATGATCTCGGGTTAGAATCCATGCATATGATTGTTAATGAAGGGTTCTGGAGTTTTTTCTGGAAACTACGACGATATCTAATGCAAAAACAGTAGGTGATAGGTAACTGTGGGGGACTGATCTTTATTTAAGAAGTCAAAATGCGTCGGTGCACCCCGCTGCAAGCAACGGGGCATGATTCGCACCTCCGCCTTGTTGTTCTTCCGCCACGTTAGGTCGTGGTTCATCTTAATACTAGATCGCCTTCCTTATCCCCGCAGCAAGCTGCGGGGTATTCGGATAAAATAAATAAAACTGGATTTTCCTGTTTTTCATTTGACACATAATCGTTTATCTGGTAAAAAGTATATACTTACTATTAATGGACAATTGTCTATCATTACCATTCGATCAATACCAGCGGTATAAACTCGTTTCTGATATAATCAACAAATTTCGTACCGGAGAGAAAAAATTTAAAATCCTTGATGTTGAGGCGGGATTTGAAGAAAACCTGAAAAAATTTCTCCCGCTGGATGACATTTTTTGTCTTGACAAAGAGTATCCCCCGGAATACACACTCAAAGAAAAATTTATTGCAGGGGATATCTTCAAGGTGGAATTCAAAGAGAAATATGATTTTGTCGTGGCTGTTGATGTCTACGAACACATTCCCAAAATAAATCGTAAAAAATTCATTGATATTCTCATTCCATTATCAGAAATTGCAACGATACTTGCAGCAACGTTTGACCAGGACGAAGTCAGGAGATGCGAGTTTTTTGCAAATGAGGTCTACAGGAACAGTCATGGTTCAGCTTATATCTGGTTAACAGAACATCACGAAAATGGTCTGCCATCTCTTCAATATACTCTGGACCTGGTAAAAAACCATCACCTTAATTCAGTAACAATACCCAATGGATATCTCCCCCGGTGGTTTGAGATGAAATCCACGTATCTGCTCACGGAAGGTAAACCGGAATTTCAATCAATGATGAATGCGTTATCTGAATTGTATAACCAGAATTATTACCAGTATGACAACAGGAATCCCGCTTATCGGCAGATAATAATTATTCCAAAAGGAGATCGGAAAATTGAATTTTCAGATCTTGCTGCTAAAAATGTTAATCCCGATGAAATATTTGATAAAAATCAGTTGTTGGGATCTTTTATTGAAAAAATAAAGCAATCCTACCAAATATACCAAAACAACAAGGAAACCCAAAACCAGGCGATAGTCTCAAAGGACGCACAGATACTGGAACTGGTAACACGCATTCACTCACTGGAACGGGCTGGGTTTACAAAAGATGAGCAGATCCTGAAAATCTCAGACCGGGTCACTAACCTCAATCAAGCGGTTGGATCTAAAGATCAAAAAATCAGTGAAATTTCTAATCAGTGTTCCAATCTCGATCAAATCCTCACCTTAAAAAATCAACAACCCCTGGATATTACCAATCAGCTTAACAACATCAACCAGACTCTCGCAACTGAAGATCTACATCTTACGGTATTATCTACCCATATACAATTTTTGGAAAACGCATTAATGGATAAAACACAGCAAATCCAGGAATTGACTGAAAAAGTGCAACCTCAAGAGGATGAAATTTCGTTCTACAAGGAACACCTGGAGGAAAAGGTTGCTTTTCTCCACGATCTTGAGCAGGTAAAATCCGCTAAAGATTCACAACTAATGGAAAAGACGAGGCAGGTTCTTTACTTGGAACAAAAGATCTCGGCTATTGAAACGAGCATTATCTGGACATTTACAATGATATTTCATAACAAGATTGTCGTGAGGTTACTTCCCTTGAGTACACGAAGACGAAGATATTATGATCTTGTGAGAGCCGGTGGAAAAATCCTGATAAATGATGGGTACCATGCATTCTGTCAATCAGTTCGTCGATATTCCCAGGAGGACCACAAAGAATTAAAGGATTACCATAAATGGATTAAACAAACCGAATCATTATCCTATGACATAGATCAGGTAAAAAAAAGTTGTCAGAATTTTTCCTATCGCCCCAAAATCAGTATTATTATTCCCGTTTGGAATACCGAAGAAAAATTGCTCCGCTTTACTATAGATTCCGTCATTAATCAGACCTATGATAACTGGGAACTGTGTATTGTTGATGGCGGTTCAACAAAGCGGTATATAAAACCGGTTTTGAATAAATATGCTGAAAACAATTTACGTATAAAGGTAAAATTCCTGACAGAAAATAAAGGGATCTCTGAAAATACAAATGAAGCCGTATCTCTTGCAACCGGAGAATTTATCGGATTCCTCGATCATGATGATGAGCTGGCACCATTTGCGCTCTATGAAGTGGTAAAATTATTAAACCAGTATGTCGATGCTGATATTATTTACAGCGATGAAGACAAAATCACCATGAAGGGTACTTTTTGTGAACCCTTCTATAAACCTGATTGGTCACCGGAATATTTCAGAGGTGTCATGTATGTGGGTCATTTATTGATTGTGCGAAAATCCCTTGCAGAAAAAGTCGGATTATTTGATAAAACATTTGATTTTGTCCAAGATTATGAATTCATGTTAAGATTATCAGAAAAGACCCAGAAGATATACCATATTCCAAAAATCCTTTATCACTGGAGAAAAACTCAAGGGAGTATCGCTTTGAGCACTGATTCCAAAGGGGATATCAGTGAAAAACAGGTCAGTGCAGTGAATGCACATTTAAAGAGATTGAATTTACCTGCATCAACTCAACGTGGGCCAATACCACACAGAGCAATTATTAAGCCGATCCTACGATCAGATTACCCATTGGTAAGTATTATTATTCCCACAAAGAATAAACCGAAATTAATAGAACGATGCTTGAAAAGTATCTATGAAATCACGACATATCCTCATTTTGAAGTTATCATTATGGACAATGATACCACAGATCCTGCTGCAAAAAAAATTATTGATGCATATCCATGTAAAAAAATTTCTTTCTCGGAAGAGTTCAACTTCTCTAAAGTGAATAACCTCGGTGCAAAAAATGCAAACGGTGATTACCTAATTTTTCTTAATAACGACACCGAGATCATTTCCGAAGACTGGATTCACAATTTGTTATATTATGCAGAACAGGAGGATATAGCCGCTGTTGGCCCCCTTCTAAAATTCCCGGATAATACCGTTCAGCATGCCGGGGTGGTTCTTGGATTCAGAGGGACTGCAGATCATATTATGAGAAATTTTCCCATAGATAGTGATGGGTATGCGGGGTCATTAACCTGTGCTCGGGAAGTTTCTGCTGTCACAGCTGCGTGTATGATGGTAAAAAAATCATTGTTCTGGGACGTTGGCGGATTCAATGAACATTACTCTATCGTTTACCAGGATGTCGATTTATGTTTAAAATTTATTTCAACAAGGAGATACCGGATAATCTTTAATCCTCGCGTGGTAATTGTGCATTATGAATCTTCTACAAGAGAAAAGGGTCAGTATGATTTTATTGACCGTAATCTTCTTTTGGATCAATGGAGCGAAATTATTGAAAACGGAGACAAATACTACAATAAAAATTTTGATTTGACAAAATATGGCCGGGGTATTACAGGGTACTCGGTTATAGGAAAAAGGGCTTTTTGATTATGAATATTTTATTTATCACCTATCATGATTTTTCCAGTAATAGTGCAATTCAGATACATAATTTTGCAAACACGTTAGTGAAAATCGGTAACAAATGCTGTGTTGCTGTACCCACTAACAAAGAATCCGTGAAGGAGTGTATCGGAGATGATATCCGGTATACACCATTAAATTATACCGATCTGGATAAAACGAAATTATTTCCAGACGGAAATGGACCGGATATTATCCATGCATGGACGCCGCGGGAAAACGTAAGAAAACAATGCATGATCCTGTTAAAAAAATTTATCTGTAAATTAGTTATTCATTTGGAAGATAATGAGGATTTATTGCTGGAAAATGCATTGGCAACATCCATAGAAAGTTTGAAAAAAAATCCTTCGAAAAAACTGAACCGTTTAATCCCGGATACTCTATCGCATCCATTTTTTTATAAAGATTTTATAAACCGGGCAGATGGAATAACCGTGATTATGGATAAATTAACCGAGTTCATTCCCCAAGATAAAGAATATTTAATTTTGTGGCCTGGTGTGGATAAATCACGATTTAATCCCGGTACGGGTAATGATGATCTGAAAAAAGAATTGGGACTCAATAAAAACGAACTTGTTCTTTGTTACACGGGAAATGTTCATGGATCGAATGCCAAAGAGGTCCGGAGTCTGTATCTTGCAGTGGCGCTCTTGAACCGGGAAGGGATTCCGGCTCGGTTAATTCGTACGGGAAAAGACTTTACTAATTTTTTAGGGGACAATCCCGAATGGGCACATAAATATTCAATAGAAATGGGTTTTATTCATCATGAAAAAATTGCGGATCTGCTCAATATTACTGACTGTCTGATTCAACCCGGAAAACCAGACCTGTTTAATGAATACCGGTTACCTTCTAAACTGCCGGAATTTTTTATCATGGGAAAACCGGTGATACTCCCAAAAACAAATGTCGGCCGGTTTATACAGAATCATCAGGAGGGTCTCCTTCTCGAGAAAGGAGATGCACTGGATATTGTTTACAAGATAAAATTAATTATGGCCGATAAAGATTTAAATGACCGGTTATCTCAGGGAGGGCATCATTTCGCCTTGAAAATGTTTGACCTTGATACAAATACAAAAAAATTGAATGCTTTTTATAAAACCATCCTGAACTCTCAAAAAAATAATGAGACCTCAATGTCCGGGCACACGCCCGATAATTCACAGGTATACGTCAATAGTATTTTGGATGATGAACTATCCTATGCCACTGTTAGAGATTTTTGTGACAGTATTGAAAATTTCAAGGACCTATGTTCATTGAATGGTGATTTAAAGAACGTACAAAGACCATGGATTGTCAAAACGATTATCAGTAATTTTCCTAAAGGAAGTAAATTGTTGGAGATCGGTGCGGGAGAGCCAAAAGTAGCAGATTATTTGAATAAACGGGGATACAACGTGACGGTAATTGATCCCTATAATGGTGACGGGAACGGACCAACGGAATTTGATTATTTTAAAAAATGTTATCCAAATATCCGGATAATAAAAAACCATTTTGAATTATGTGCAGATTTACTCAAAAATGAATCATTTGATTGTATATATTCAATATCTGTATTAGAACATGTCCCCGATCGTCAGATCCCGGAAATTTTCAGCGAGATCAGACAACTATTAACGCCAGCAGGTTTTTCAATTCATTGTATTGATCATGTATTATTGGGTAATGGTGCAGAGGGGCATCTTGCCAAGCTTCAGATAATTGCCAATGAAAACGATAAACTCTCCGAACTAGATTCAACAATAACAAAATTATCCAATGATGTTGAAACATATTTCCTGTCTGCTGAAGGACACTTGTTTTGGAAAGGGCAAGTACCATATGATAAATTTCCATTTCGGCGGGTTGTATCCATCAATATAATAAAAAATTGGGGGAATATGCTATTTTAGCACCCAAATCGAAAAAAGATTTATCGAGTAAAAAGTGGCAAAAATTACATGTTGGTCGAATAGGGAAGAGGTGTTACCACCTCTCTCCCTTCCAAGAACCTGACGTGCGGTTTTCACCGCATACGGCTCATGCAATTCATTACCCATTGCTGGGCGGCAAAGCAAAGTAAGATAACGTTGTTTGAATCCATGGTGTTTGTCTTCTCATGCGATCCTTTCTATCCAGGAAGTATTTCCCGTCAAGGCAAGCTTATAATAACTATGAGTGTAGGAAATGTTATGGATAATCTCGTTAAACCACACCGATCCGCCGCCGGAGCATCCTTCGGGGGCGGCGGCTCTATCCTCACCGGGGTTTGGGGCGGAGTCCCATCAACTCAAACATTTTATTTTATTACAGTCCCCCGCTACAAATAGCGGAACTCCTACCCTCTTTGTAAAACAAGACAACTATTTTATGACTAAGAGGGGTCAAATTCAGACCGGCGGGAGGGATCAATTTCTGGCCGGCGAATACAGGAGCAACGACCCCCTACCATCTTTATAAAACAAGACAACTATTTTATGACTAAGGGGTGTCAAAGTCAGACCGGCGGGAGGGGTCAATTTCTAGCTGGCGAATACAACACTATCCGGATACACAAGAAATACTACAACGTAAGGGTGGGATCGTGAGCAAAAACAGGATACTGATGTTCGACGTGATGAGGATCGCCGCGATAGTTGGGATTGTATTAGCCCATATCTGGTATGCACTTGGAATAACTCTTTTATATTCAAACCTTGGAGGATGGCGGCAAACAATTACGTCCAGTATGGGCGGATACGGGGTAGCAATATTCCTGCTAGTCAGTGGATGTGTTATTGAGTATACCTATGGGGAAAAGGTATGGGGCTCCATTAGCAAGTTCGATTTTGTGTCTTTCATCGAAAAACGTATTCTTCGTCTTTATCCAGCGTATTGGTTCTCAATCTTGTTGGGTTTGTTATTTGGATATAATTTTTTAGCTACGCTTACGTCGTTTAACTGGTTGGAATTTATAAAGACAATGACCGGTTTTGTCGTATTTTTTAATCTAGATTTTAGTGGAGGTTATATTAATCCGATGGGATGGTTTATTGGGGTAATTTTATGTCTTTATTTCCTTTTTCCGATGATATCCCGTTTTCTCAAAAATAATGGTATTCAGGGTCTTGTCCTAATATTTCTTTTCGTTTGGTTCGTGAGAATAACAATTCCTGAAGGTGCATCAGGTTTAAACTGGTACTGGTTCCCACTTTCTCGCATGGCAGAATTTGCACTTGGAATTTATATGGTGCAGACTGGATTATACTTAAAAACTATTAACACATCAAAAATCATCCAGTTTGCAAGTGATCTGAGTTTCCCAATATTTCTGGTGCATTTTCCGGTACTTTACATTTTGACAACAACACCGCAGGCATATTACGAGAATTTGATTCTGTATGTGACAGTCGTATTATTACTTGCGTATATAGTCTATCTTTTTGATCTCAGTTTCAAGAAATTCTACGGGAACCTGAAACTTCGGCTGAAAACAAGACGAGAAATGGCGAGGAGGACATGAAACATATTCACGGGTACAGCACATGGGTTCCTGCCGCAGTCGTTTTCAGACTAAAACAGATCCGCGATGTTCCAGAATGGTAGCAACCCAAATAGCGCCGGTCTAACACCTACAGTAAGTCAGTACCTTGGAAAAGATTTTCGAGGCCAATGTCTTTCAGGGTCTTCTCAAGTTCCGGGGTGAGATTGAGAAAAACAGTTTTTTGTTTATTATCAAGTCGAATAGGGAGAGCTGGTTACCCAGTTCTCCCTATTCGACTGAATATGGTTGTATTCCCCTCCCCCCCCCTTATCAGAATATATAATATCCTGAAAGAGCGAAATGGAAATACAAGCATGCATTCTACAACTGACGACACAATTGACGACACAACTGAAGTCAGAAAAGATCCGATTCCCTTCGACATCTTTGCAATTACCTCCTTTATTTGCACCGGTTTTTATGTTTTCCTGTTTTCGATTCTGATTAAGCAGGAATCTTTTCCGCTTACCTCATTTCCGAATAGAATTATTGGGATAGCAATTCTGGAAGGAGTTGATACCGTAGCAAGAACTCAACTGTACATTTATGCCTTAATTTTTACCGGGATTCTCGCATTGATTTGCCTTATAGTTCTGGAAAGAACGATGGACCGGATCATACCAACTATTCATTATGAAAAAGAACGGTTTTTTCTGGCGTTAATATCGATTTTCGGCACGGCTAACCTGATTTTGGGCATTCTTACAAAGAATTCGGTTTTCCTTTTTAATATCTATCTTATTATCTGCCTTCTCTGTTGTATTATAACTCTCATCGGGGCAAAAAAATATGCAGAGATTAAACAGCCTCAACATTTCAAGATGTTCGAGGATTCGGCATTCTTAATTTCATTATTCCTTATCCCTGTACCCTGTCTTTTCGCAATCCAGGTTCTTGAAGGTGATGCATTCGCTTTTTCTCTTATATCTTTTGTGACGTACTACCTGATTTATTCTTTACTATTACTCGCCCTTATAGTACTGAGTCCCGCCAGATTTCCCTGGATTTCAGATAGTACATTCCGGGGTGTTGTGACTACCAGTCTCACACCCCTTTATTTCTACCCTTTGTCAATTCCTCTTACAAATGAATTACAATATACCCTTTCCCAATGGTTCTCAATTTTT
>Ga0194040_1000259_pt1 | contig 15282 bp, 15 predicted proteins | sample JunL2210m_MetaG_FD_148973 | JGI IMG/M metagenome (GOLD analysis project Ga0194040, IMG submission 148973) | Anoxic zone freshwater microbial communities from boreal shield lake in IISD Experimental Lakes Area, Ontario, Canada - Jun2016-L227-10m | ecosystem: Environmental > Aquatic > Freshwater >... | reverse complement strand
AAAATCTCCGCCCGGTGGGGAGACTGCCCCAATGACTGTGACTGAACCACGGGCACCGTTTAAGGTCTTGACAAGGCCAGCACGCTCGTAGAACTCAGACAATCGTGCCGCAAGGTATGCCGGGTATCCTTCTTCACCGGGCATCTCTTCTAAACGCGATGAGATCTCACGCATGGCTTCTGCCCAGCGGGAGGTCGAGTCTGCCATCAAAGAAACATCGTATCCCATATCACGGAAGTATTCCGCAATGGTGATACCGGTGTAAACCGATGCTTCACGGGCTGCCACTGGCATGTTCGAAGTATTTGCGATGAGCACGGTCCTTTCCATCAGTGGCTTGCCGCTTTTCGGGTCTTCGAGGTGCGGGAATTCCGTAAGAACTTCCGTCATCTCGTTGCCACGTTCACCGCAACCAATGTAGACCACGATCTCAGCATCCGACCACTTGGCCAGCTGCTGCTGGGTAACCGTCTTTCCGCTCCCGAAAGGTCCGGGAATTGCTGCGGTACCGCCTTTTGCAATCGGGAAGAGCCCATCAAGAATTCGCTGACCGGTGATCAGCGGAATCGTCGGGTTCATCTTCTCTTTTACTGGGCGGGGGACACGGACCGGCCAGCGCTGGATCATGGGGAACTCGCGCCCGTCTTCGAGGATACAGATGATCTCGTCGATCGTGTAATCGCCGCTCTTGATAGTCTTTACAACCCCCGGCTTTTCTTTCGGGGGCAGCATGACCTTATGGACGATGTTGGTCTCCTGCACTTCGCCAAGGATTGCACCTGGCTCGACCTTGTCGCCGGCCTTGACGAGCGGTTTGAAGGTCCACTTCTTCTCGTGGGAAAGACCGGGCGCAGTTACACCACGCTCGATGAAGTTGCCCATCTTATCCACAAGTACGGCGAGGGGGCGCTGGATACCATCATAGATACTGGTCAGCAGACCCGGACCGAGTTCAACTGCAAGCGAAAGGCCGGTATTCGTGACCGGTTCGCCGGGTCTGATACCGGAAGTATCTTCATACACCTGGATGATAACATCGTTACCTTGGATCTTGATGACCTCTCCCATCAGCTCTTCTTTGCCGACCTTTACCACATCGTACATGTGGGCGTCAAGGTTGACTGCCGTCACGACAGGGCCGGCGATTCTTTTCAGAACCCCTTTTTTCTGTTCCTTTGATTGTTTGGTTTTTACTTCCACAGATCAACACCCACCGATCTCTTGATTCTGTCTCTCATGGACAGACCCCCTTCTTCCTCGCCACCGATCGCAATAACGGTCGGTTTGACAGAATTTTCCAGAGTCTCGCGAAGCCTGCGGGGTACTTTTTCCATGTCGCTGCTGTTGAGTACGAGAATGCCAACCTCGCCATCCAGCAGCACGCTGGTGATGTATTCATTGCGTTTTTCATCATTCTCGGCTGCATACGTTTTACGGATACCCGCAAGCCTGAACCCGAGAATGAACTCACTGTTGCCTATAACTGCGATCTCCATTTACACCACCAGGTATTCCGCTATCTTCTCTGAAGGCAGTTTTGATTCTTTTCCTCTGGCAAGCGCCCGGAGATTAAACACCTCGTACTTCTTCCTCTCGAGATAGACGAGAATCGGATGAATAGAGATGGGATTGCGCTTGGACATTCGTTCCATCTGATCCAGCTGTACGCGGGTGAGCCTGCTCTCAACATCGTGGATCGTTTTTTCACTTCTCAGCTCATCAAGAAGTGCAATGATTGACTTCTGGCGAACTTTTCCCTTGAGTGTATCGATAAATTCGTTCTGGTCCTTCATGGTATTCAGGGTCACAAAATTAGATGCTGACAGCGTGCCTCCCTGAATATACATGGACCGGGCGTCTTCCTCAAAGGTGTCTGCACGCAACCGGAATAAGGTCTTGACATTCTTGATATCAATTTCAAGACGGATGAAATCAAGGAATAGTTTTCCTCCTTTGATTCCACTCTCCGCTTCTGCGATTATCTCTGAGTAGAACTGTTTGTAGAGCTCGTTTTCAAGCTGTGAATAGGAGCCACTTTCCTTTGATTGGGGGTATTCACGTGCAAATACCTGCGGGTACATCCTGTATCCCTTTAGAATTTCCACAATCTTATCTGAACTTTCCTCAGCCAAAAGACGATCCAGTGCAACTCTGTCAAGACTTCCTGCAGGAATGAGGATCTCTTTTATCTTACCGGTCTTTGCACCCTGCAACCTGCCTTTTAGGATTGTGAGTACATTCTGGATATCCCAGCGACGGAGATATGCCCGGGTAAACTGCTTTAAAGTGCCCGGTGTGATCTCCTGAATTTTCTGGTACTCCTTTGCAAGGTTCCAGGAGAGTGCGACTTCAATAAGGTCGATACCTTTGAAAGTTGTACCCAGCTCATCGATCTCCTGCTTGTAATCGGTTTCACCAATAAAACGGGTAATCTCGGGAAGGTTCATGTTGAGCATCCGCATATACTCCTCCCTTGGGAGCAGGGTTGTTTTTCTCACCCGCATTCTTGTACAAATGTAGATGTACGGTGATGCACCAAACCTCATACCAGCCATGCATGTACCTCCTTATACGAACAGGATATCGGATGCATCTTTCAACCCGGATTCCCAGACCTTTGCAAGGAATGTGCGATAACTGTAATCAATCTGCAGCGCTGCTCCTTCACCTTCAATGAGAACCCCGCCATCGATGTTGACCGGGGTGCCCACCTTAAATCCCGCAAAATCCGGATTCTCGGCAATGATGGTCTTTGCTGCTGCCGCATCTCTGGCATTGCAGTAGACCTTTCCTTTCGAGATCTCCTTTTTAGCTTCGGTGAGGAGTTTTTTAATCGCTTCACGATGGAAGCTTTCAGGGAGTCCGGCAATCTCTTTTCTTGTCGCTTCGTAGACCTCGTCCAAAAGCGCCTTTTGCGAATTTAAGATCTCGCGTTTGCCAAGAAGGTTTGCTGCAGAGACGTCCTGACCAATGATATGAACGGTCTTTTTTTCAGACTCGGCCTCTGCGGCAATTTTGATCTCTTCGACCCGCTTTTGTGCAACCGCCAGGATTTTTTCAATGTCCTGCTTTGACTCTGCCTGGATCCTTGCGGCTTCGCTCCTGCCTTTATCCCTGATCTCTTCTACAACGGCTTCCAGTCCCATTGTCTGCTCCGTTTATACGAACAAGAGCAGGAGAGCGACAACCAGACCGAAGATGACGATGGTTTCCGGAATGACAGTGAATAGTAGTGCAAGACCGAATATATCCTTATTTTCGGCGGTTGCGCCAACTGCGGCAGAACCAATAGCCATCTCTGCAACACCTGCACCGATACCTGTAAGGCCGACTGCTAGACCTGCACCAAGTGCCTTCATTCCCATCTGCGATGCCTTGATCATTTCTATTGACATAACAACTTCTGCTGCCATAATTTAGTCCTCCGTAAATCTTCTTTTCATTCCGAATGGAACGTACTTAACGCCTCCACCTTTATAGAATTTGGTGAAGAATTCGACATAATGCAACCTGATCGAGTGGAGTCCTCCACCAAGTATACCTAAGACTGTGTTGAGTGCATGCCCTAAAAGGAACACAACCAGTCCGGCAATGATAATGAAAATACTGAAAATTGAAAAATTTTCCAACTGGGGTTGAATGAACATCCCAATGGATATGAAATTCACAACCATCGCGATAGCTACCGAAGAGAAACCGACCGCAACAATACGGGCATACGATAAAACATGTGAGATGATTGTAGGAATTTCAACAACTTCAAGCATTGAGTCACGTGCGATCAACAGAATACCCAGAACCGCAAAAACTGCCCCTGCAACTCCCCCGATATTAACTATCGATACTACCGAAGGAAGCCCGGTTAAGTTTGGCATGAGAGGCAAGGCGGCAATCGACCAGATTGCAATCAGGACACCCCACATGACCGCAAGCCAGCCGAAATTTGCCAACATTGCCTTGGTCCGGTGTGCACCATGGTCCTGGCGTGAATGGTTGATAATGCCAAGGATACGCCCGAGCGTGATATGCAAAATGCCGATCCAGATTGACAGGATCATCAGTTCCGGAATCATCGGGCCATGACTCCCTTCCTCAACCATAAGGTGGCGGGAGGGCATGATCGGTGGCAGTCCCGGAATTGCAAAACCAAGAAACTCACTGAAGAGCAGGCCAAAGATAATAGTCGATATGCTTGCATTCCTGAGCACAGCAAGCAGATGCCCGGCTTCTTCACCCTTTAAGAATTTCCTGAGTCCCAGTGCCATCGCAAGGAGAATCAACCCGTAACCTACATCCCCGAGAATCAACCCAAAGAAGAGGGGAAATACGATCGATACCATCAGTGTCGGATCAAGCTCAGTATATTTTGGCCGGCTGTAAACATCCATGAGCACCTGCGTGGGTTTTGCAAATGACGGATTGTTATACTCGACCGGGACGCAGTCATGTTCAAAGTCGATCGGCAACACGGTGACATAGATCTTTCCACCGGTGGCTTTGACAAGAGCATCGGTTACCGCGTCAACACGATCAGATGGTACCCAGCCTTCTGCAACGAACGTCTGTTTTGTAGTTGCAAACCGCAGCGGGGCTTCGGTCTGCTCCACTTCAGCCTTTAAAAATTCCTCGCAGGCAACCAGAAACCCGCTGTGTTTTGTCCGGACGGCTTCAAGTTTCTTTTGGATCTCTTCGATCTCCATCTTCATGGTGGAGATCTCAGCGGCATAATAATCAATCCGTGCCTGCGGAACCCCTGACTCTTCAGGGATCTGTACTGGCTGGAATGCCGCCTCCTGCAATACCCGTTCAACCTCACTGCGCTGATCGACAGGGGCGACGATGACGATGAAATTCCTGTCTTTTCCCGGTGAATACGACATTTCGCAGGGCACAGAGAGTTTTACTTCACGTGCAACATAACCGGCGACCGCAGTAAAACCCGAATATCCACGGTACAGATCCATATCCACCGGTACGGTAAGAAACGGTCTGATCTCGGCAATTTTCTGCTCGTTCTCTTTTACCCGGGTATCCAGCAGTGAGCGCCTGACCGTAAGATCTTCAACTTCTTTTTCAAGAAGCGGGAGTTCGCGTTCAATTCTGGATTTCAATTCTCTACTGGTACAGGTCTTTGCTGAATCAATATCATCTCCATGGATAGAGGTGGCATTTTCTATTGCCCGTATCTTGACGAGATCAACAGAGGCTTCGCCTGCTCCTGAAAGAGGCGTGCCGATCTTAAAGCCCTCGTAACCGACAGCCCCTGCTTCAACGAACTCCTCAATATGAAACAGGTGATGGCGATAGAGTTCCGCAACAACCGGGGCCATCCGGTCCCGGGATGCGACGATGAGCAACCGGCTCATCTGCTTAGGAGCTAACATGCAGCTGCTCCTTAAACCGCACAACCAGCAGCTGCACTGCTTTTGAAAGGTTCTTTTTTCCTTTCTCTTTCAATGCTTCTGCGCGCTGATTGCCACTTTTTATGATTTCAGCGTGCTTAAGTGCTGCCTGGTGACGTGCTTCTTCCAGTTTCAGCTTTTTGTATTGTTCAGCATTACTCTGCGCTTTTGCAACCAGATTATCTGATTCTAGCTCAGCCTGGGAATGTTTATGCTTCTTCTCTTCCTGGGCCTTGCTGATCACCGATTGGTACTCTTCTTCAGCTTTCTTGATGTCTTGTAGGACCTCAGTCTTCATCCAACCCTCCTCTCACGGCAGTACAATAATTGGTGAAAAAAGGAATATATGTATTGTTATTTACGATCGGGATCGTGCAGTCCATACAAAAAACTTAAAAAAAAAGGGATGTTTAAGAAAATTCGGTTTTAATCCGGCACTTCACTCTCTGGAGGGATATCCCCGCATGAACCGGGAATATCTCTACTCCCTGCCCGGTGCCTTTGAGGGTGATGCCACCAAGTTCATCGCTCGAACAGATCAGGTGCTGTTCAGGGTGTGTGCCCAGCTGAATCGAGCAATTGGTAGAGATCTCCGGTGCAACGGATACCACATAGGAGATCCGTTTTGATCCCGGATGGCCTTTTTTAAGAACAAGAAGTGGCATATGATACGCTCTTACAAGTTCAATGAGCATCATTGCCGGTTCAACTGCCCCGCCTTCGGGTGCTGAAACCACCACAAGATCCCCCGGTTTGACACCCTGAACATATTCATCGGCCGGAGTTTCTATACACAGGGCAAAACGGGTCCTGCTTTTTGCAATCAGTAAAAAAGAGTGAGTCCCTGAAATGAGCAGCAGCTCATCTTCAAGGGCAAAGATCATATTTCAGTCACTTCTTCTGACTGGCAGCTCGGACAGATGGGATTTTTCCCGATCCCCTTGAATCGCTCACTGCATTCATTGCACCGGTAATCTTTCGGCTTTAAACGATCCGGGGGAAGATCGATATCCATAGGCCCGCCAACACTACACATGTCCAGTTCACCTCACTACGAAATAACTCCTGCATTATTTAACTCTATCTGAAACGGATCTTTTTTTATGGCTCTGTTTTGCCCCTCATATAACGAGTACGATATTGAAGATAACCATTGTGATTATGATAAGGACACATGAGTGTTTTATCCCTGATTCAAGCGACACCTCACTCATCTGCCCGGCAATAATGCCGGAGAAGAGTGCCTGAATAAGACATGCATGATACAGGATCCGGTTGATGGTCTGGATCGGAATGGAACCAATACCCGACATTGCCCCGACCTGTGGGATACCTGTGGTCGTAATATTTGCCAGCACCGGGAGGAATTGGGTGGCCATTACTCCCACGACAAAGAGAAAGACAAAGAACGAAAGGTACACAATCGCCGTGTAAATAAACATCTCGATGAGGCGCTCTTTTTTGAGCACTTCAGTCATCTTCGCATCACCTGCGGCAATCGATAGCACTACAGAGATCTGTCCGCTCATCTCGCTTGCTTTGGTAATCAGTGTCACTGTCCGTGCAATTGATGGTGTGCTGACCCGTTCCTCAAACCGCATCAGGGCTTCGGTGAAGTTGGCCCCCCATTCCATATCCCGTTTGATCTTCCGTATTTCATAGCTCAGGAGCCCTAGGTTGGTATTTACCATGATGGCAATCGCCTGTGCGATGGTGAGTCCAACCTGGTTGATGCCCGCCATACGTTCAAGGAAGTCAGGCATGAGCGACTGGATCCCCATCACTTTCCGGGACCAGATCGCGTAAAAGATCGCATAGGGTACGAGCACAATGAGAAGTCCGATAACGATGTGATCATCAATGACTGATATGTAAAGTTCCTGACTTCTATAACGGGGAACGTTCAACAGTACGACCCCGATATATATGAGAGCAAGGGGCACTGTCACATAGAGGGTATGATCCACATTGGTCACAAAATTCTCAAACGGGTGCTTGAGATAATAGATTAAATCTCTAAGCTGGTCGTATTTTTTTATTTGTGCATACAGTTGCGTTTCGTCTTCCGTATTAACAATGGTCACTTCAGAAAAAGTGTGAAGCCACTTTACTTTTGTGTATCGCTCAGACTTTTCTGCCTTTATCGAGATGAGATCGAGCACAAGAATGAACACAACAGACCCGATGGGAATAATCGCATAGGTTAATATTGCCAGCTGGAGAACTGCGCTCCCGCCCATCATCCCCATAACAACCATAATGATTATTAAAAAAAGGGGACCTGCCACAAAAAGGGTCACATAAGATTCCGCAACAAGGGATAAGACGTTGAGAAACTGTTTTTGCTCTAATTTGGCTTCTTCCTGATATACCCTGACCCGCATGGAGAGAAAATCTGTCATGTCCCCTCCGCTTTCAATAATTGAGAGGAGATCTTCAAGAAAAATTTTTAGTTTTGCGGATGGGGTGGTATCAGACAAATGATGGATCGCGGTAACAACATCGTACCCAAAAAAATCTGCATCTCTTACGATCTGGCGAAACTCTAAAGCAACCTCACCATAAATACTCGCCCGATCAGAAAGCGATCGAAAGATTGTCATGAGCTGAGCACCCCCGCGTCTCATCGCATACATGTAAGCCACTGCATTGTGCAGAGTCAGATTAATCTTAATCGAGCGATTTTTCTTCTCCATTGCGGGTAAGCGAAGCATGAGAGAATAGCCAATGTATGCCCCGATAAAAAGTGCAACGATGATCAGGATGGCCAGCATATACTCTGAGGGATAAATAGAATTGAAAAAAACCGGTAACTGGAGATTAAAGACATTATAGATACCGATTTTCCCATTCGGTATCTGCAGGCCAAACAAAGAGATGATTAAGTACCCCATAAGGGCAAAGAAAACGCCAGCCACCAGTGTGATCCTGGCCGAACGCCAGAGATATTGATCGAGGGTCATGCCGAATCTGGCAGATATCAGATCTGAACGCAGTCCGTCATAATGCTGAGGGTTGCGCACTATCCATTTCCGGAGGTAGTTCCTGACAATCATTGAATTACCATACGAAGATCCGAGATATTGGCTATCACTTCTTTCGCATCGATACTATAGGCATGGAAGAGTGATGCAACCGAGACGTAATCCTTAATCCCCTGTTTTCTCATCTCTTCAAGGAGATTTTTCCGTGTTGCAATATCTGCCTCAAGCTGTTCACGAGTCCAGCCTCGTTTTTCTGCTATGTCCGTATAGATCTGGGAACGCCCGGTAAAATTGATCTTATCGTGTATGGGGTCATATACAAAGACATTGTTGACACGCATATTTCCTGATGATGGATCGATGCCGGCTATCTCGACAACCTCCTGAACGCGGCGGACACGCTCTGTTCCATGGAAAATTAATCCCTGTACGCTGATGATGTTGAGTGCCTGCACCATGTTTCTTGGTACATTCAACGGTTCACTCTCGAGACGGTGGATTGCTGCATCGACACCACCTGCATGCATGGTGGAAAACGTGGTATGCCCGGTATTCATCGCCTGGAAAAGGGTCTGGGCTTCAGCACCCCGCACTTCTCCAACAAGGATGTACTCGGGTCGTTGTCGCATCGCTGCCCTCAACAGATCAAACATTGTGATCGCATTGCTGCCTTCAGAAAGGGCTTCGCGGGTAACGCTCGCGATCCAGTTATCATGAAACAAGGTGATCTCACGCGTGTCTTCAATGCTGACTACTTTTGCGATGGGAGGGATGAAGAGAGAGACTGCATTTAACGATGTGGTCTTCCCGGATGCCGTTCCACCGATAAAAAGCAGGCTTTTATTGTTCTCAATGGCCATCCAGAAGTAGGCGAGTACATCTGCATTGAATGTTCCAATCTCAATAAGTTCAACAGGAGAGAACGGTTCTTCCCTGAATTTACGTATTGTAAACGATGTCCCCCGCGTAGTCACTTCAGAGCCAAACGTCAACTGGAGACGCGAGCCATCAGGAAGTGTTGCATCGATTATAGGAGAACCACTGGAGATGTGTTTTCCCGAACGCTGGGCAAGGGTGATGGCAAGCGAGTTGAGAATATCGGGTTCAAAGGCGATATTTGTCCGGATGTTCCGGTAGTGCCGGTGATAGAGGAAGATCGGAACTTTATTACCATCACAGGAGATATCTTCAAGATTGGGATCCTTCATCAGGGGGTCAATACGCGACCAGCCTAAAAAGTTCCGAACTAAAAAATACTGGATCTTATGACGGGCAGAGCGTGTAAGCGTAATGCCATAATCATTGAAAAGTTCATTCATCTTTTCAAGTAAGACCAGCTTGCGATCTTTTTTGATCTCCTTTGAAGAGAGGATCAGAACACACCGCAGATCTTCATAAAGTCGTTCTAAAAGTTCATATTCAAAATCGGACAGGGATGGTTCGAACAGGAGGTACTCCTGCTGGTTGGTTTTTTTATTCAGGGCAATAATGATGAGCGAACACCCGTTTGTAACCCAATACTGGTCGATCTGCTCATACGTATCATCCACATTCGCTTCTACAAGAGTACCGTCCCGCTCAAAGTCGTATTCGTCTACAACCGGATTTCTAATCCCTTTCAGCAGATGAAAATAGTGGAGAAATCCTGCAACGGGTTTTTTTACTTTAGGTGCGGGAGTTTTCTTTTCATCACCGCCGCCAACGGTTTTTTCTGGTTCAGCGGGTGGCTCAGCTGGTTCCTGTGCCCCTTTATCCGACTTATTTTTTTTAAGCGAGTTTAAGAATTCAGAGATCTGCATACTGCACAAGCTCCCCATCCGAAAAATTATATGTTCCCGAGCTATAATTCGGGAGATCATTCTATATAATTATGTGTCATTCCGGGAAATTCGGGGGTGTTTACCGTTATTCCCTTAGGTGAGTTGATCATTTTTTTAGCTAACAGATATATTTATAATACTATCCATGAGAGTTTCTGTGAAGGAAAATTCTTTGTTAATAATGGGGTTTTATGCAGGAATTTGCCAATAAAAAAATGCCAACCGGGATTTCATCTCTCGACCCGATTCTTGACGGGGGGGTCCCACCGGGTTCTGTCATCCTTTTCCTTGGGGATCTCGGAGCGGGCAGCTACGAGTTTGTGTACAGTTCGATGATAAATCTGCTGGATGCAAAAAATCGTGATGAATTAAAGGATAAGGCCTCTCCAAAAGAGCTCCGGTATATCACCTTTACCAGGCTCAAGGATGATGTGAGGCAGGAGATCGTCAATTCGCTGCATGTTGAAAATGTGAGCCAGCTTGTGGATTCAATACAGTTCGATGATCTCTCTGAACTCTATTTTGACAGGAGTGTTGTTCCGGATGAGTGGTACAGCCACAGTGATATTATTACAAGAATGCAAAAGCGGTCCGGTCATGAAAATGTCTTTGTCCAGCTCTCAAACGTGATCAATACCGCACAACCACAAAGTCTGATCATTATGGATTCCATCACCGATATTGCAACACAATCCAATAATCCCAGCAGCTGGTCCAACCTTACCGGTGTTTTAAGGGGTTTGCAACGGGTGTCAAAACAGCGGGGTCTTACCTGTTACCTGCTGCTCACCCAGGGCATCCTTAATTCAGCTCAGGAGAAAGAACTCTCAGACATTGCAGATGCTGTGATGCTCTTCAAATGGGAAGAGAGCTCCGGTTCACGCAGGCAGCGAGTAATGTATTTTGAAAAGTTCAGGGGGGTTATGTCCCACCTTGAGGAGCAGGATCTGGTGAAATTTTCTGTCCGCATTTCAACAACAAGTGGTTTTGAAGTGAGCAATATCCGGATGATTATATGATTGCCGAACGAGTTAAGGTGGGAATACTTGGTCTTGACGATATGCTGGGTGGGGGATTGATCCCCGGTAGCATCTGTGCAATTATTGGCACTTACGGTACTGGTAAAACAACCTTTTCCCTTCAGTTTGTCTGGGACGGGCTTACACGGGGAGAGCGTGTCATCTACATAAGTCTTGAGGAACGCGAAGAAAGAATCTACACCTACATGAAACAAAAAGGGTGGGACATTACGCCATTTTTGAATAAAGCTCTTTATGTTATCAAGCTCGATCCCACGGACTTCAATGTAGCCAACAACCGGATCAAAAATGAACTCCCAAAACTAATCGAAGAAGTGAAGGCCAGCAGGGTGGTTATCGATCCGATCTCCCTCTTTGAAGACTTATTCGATAATGACTCTGAACGAAGGCAGGAGATGTACCGGTTTATCGAAGGGCTCCGCGATCGGAACTGCACGATCATGATGACTTCAGAAACCAACCGGGACAATGTATTTTCCAGCCGTCACGGGCTGATCGAGTACCTGTCCGATACGGTGATACTGCTCCGGTATGTCCGCCCCTCTGATCTGACAGATGTGCACCTTGCGCTCGAAGTGGTAAAGATGCGGATGTCTGCCCATTCCCGTGAGATCAAGCCGTACGAGATCGAACAGGATCAGGTCATGGTCTATTCAGAAGCAAATGTGTTCTGATATGTAACGGAAAGCAGCTTTTTGGATTTGGGTATTTCACATCAAAACTTTGGAAGTTAGGATCTCTCTTATGATCCTTTACTCTTTTTTTTGCTAATTCAGTAGGAGAAAGTCATTTTATCGATTTGATTACCCCGACAAGGACCAGTATAAGGCCCAGTATGATACATAAAAAAGCCGGGGATTTCCCGACAAAAAACGAAAAGGACGGATCAGAACCCAGACCGGGTATTATCAGGGTGCCATAGGTTTTAACAACTTCAATAATTCCCCCGCTATAGAGGAATTGTCCTGGAAGGATTAAGGCAATTCCACCAATAATCAGTACGACAATCCCAAGCATAATCCCGAATCGTGCCAGTGTCATAATATCCTGCCTATAAGGTTCATGCGCGTATTTTTGTTAACCGTCATTTGATTTACAGGGCAAATCCGAAAATATCCAGCAACACGAGGATGCAGACACCCGGTAACCCACCTATTGCGGAGATGAGCACTGTCGCAAAGTCATACCCGAGATCCGGTTTTCCCATCCACTGCATGACATGCAGAGTATTGAGAAGAAACAACAGGATAATTCCCAGAACTGCATTGACCAGAAGTACTGTGAACTTTTTTACCAGATAGTAGACGATCGCAACAATTGCCACGACAAGAAGAATTGCAATGAGTACTGCGCTCATATTTATCCCAGTTTTCCTTTATTTACCAATGATATGCTGCTTATTTATCCTTACCGAAGGCAGAATCAGCGAACCGATTGAACGGGATTTTTGGCTTATACCGATAATTTCGTTATGCAGCGAAAAGACATTGCCTGACAGCATGGCGCTCCGTATTGGTTCCTGGAACTCCCCCCCATCCATCCAGAACGCATTGGAGAGTTCAACAGAGAATTCCCCGCTCATCGGGTTTGCCGTGTGAGCGCCAACAACACTGTGCACGTATACCGCGCGTTCATCTGCAATACTGCTGCGCTTTCCGTCAACGATAAAATTATGGTGGCCGATTCCTATAGATCCGCCATACCCTCCCCGAACCGCACTCGCCGTACTTGTCTTTCCGTACCGGTAGGCAGTTTTGAGATCATAGGCAAAGGTTTCCAACACTCCGTCACGGATGAAATCTATCCTGTGGGTTGGCATGCCTTCTGCATCCCAGCTCACGCTGCCACCAGCTCCCGGCAGGAGCGGGTCATCATACATCGAGAGCAGGGGATCAGAAACCTGCTCTCCCAGCGATTGTGCAAACTTAGATCTGCCTGCATGCACGCTCCGCCCATTAATTGCAGGGATAAACACGCTGCCAAGGAGTTCGGCATAAGCAAGCGGGGATAGCAGAATCTCATAATTTCCTGTGGGGATCTCCTTTCCTCCCGCAGATTCATGGGCAAAGAAGCTTGCCCGTTCCCCAACATGGAAGGGATTTACCTTGTCGATAAAACTGGAATGATCGAATTCGGAACCTGTGGACTGTTTGTGGATAGCTTCGAGCGATAGCGAGACTCCCGTGTGGCTGTCTGTGTAGTGCACCCCCCGGCTGTTCGCGAGGGTTACAGTTGCAGTTGATAGACCGGCGGAACCGGAAGTTACTTCTGCTGCGTGTTCTTCTGAACCGGCAAGCATCTGTTCGAGCAGCGCGAGAGCGGATGCGGGCTCAACCTTCATGGATGGGTCAAAAGTAAGCGGGGTTTGTGAAATATCCTGCCTCCCGGGCAGTCCTTCCCAGACAAGCGGGGTTGCCAGATGACCGCTTGAAATAGCCGCATCGAGGCATTCACTCCAGTGACGGGGATCGTTTGTACTCGATGATCCAATCCTGCCCTTATGGACGGTCCGGATGCCAAGTCCGCAATCTTCTGAAGCGGAGGCAAGGTTGATCTTCTTCTGTTTCAGGTCGGCAGATACACTCCGTCCCTCAACGTAAAAGATCTCGACTTCATCTACGCTCTTTAACCCTTTTTGTATAATCTGATCAATCCATTCCACTGCCGCCCACCACCGCATCGCACAGGAGAATTGTTGGAGCCCCGTCACTCACCGGCACACTCTGCCCACCTTTCCCGCAGTATCCCGGGCTCATCTTACGGTTCTTACCGCAGAGTGCGATATTGTGCAGGGTTGACAAGATATCTCCTGACAGAGAGACATCCCGCACCATACCCGTACATTCCCCGTTCTTCACGAGATACCCGTACTCTGCATTGAACTGGAAGACTCCCCGTCCCGGATCCACCTGACCCCCACGGGAGCCTTTGAGAAAGATGCCGTTTTTACATTCTTCAAAGATCTCGTGATCGGTGGCATCACCAGATTCAATAAAGGTGTTGCTCATCCGGACAAGCGGGGGTTCTCCGGCCATACCCCGTGCATGGCCCGCTATGCCATTACCTACTGCCGCCAGTGATTCGCGATTGTGGAGGAACGCATTGACGACCCCGTTTTTGATAATCTCGGTCCTGCGCACAGCCACACCTTCCGAATCTACAGGATCGAACCCGAACTCGGGAATGCCGGGGTCGTCAACAATCGTGAGCATATCGTTTCCAATCTTCTGCCCGGTTTTATCTTTTAAGACCGAGTTGCCTTCCTGAATCAGGTCACCTTCACTGGCATGACCAACTGCTTCATGGGCAAACACACCTGCGAGTTCCGGATCTAGTATCGCCTTTAACTTTCCACCATGTGCTAATTTAGCGTCAAGCAATGCCACTGCAATATCGGCAGCCTTTTTTCCGAGAGTCTGGTGGTGCCGGAGGTTGAACCCGTTGATAGAGTGTTCCCGTTCATACCCCATCTGGGTGTTGTCATTCCGTGAAGCAACCGCCAGCACATTGAATCCTGAACGGCACATCTCGTAGGCGTATTCATTTCCGGAGCTGTCCAGAAATTCCACCAGCTCTACCCGCTCAATATAATTTGCACGGCGATTCACCACAGAGGGATGGATCGCACCCTTCTCAATCTCTGCAAGAATCGCCGATTTTTCCTCAATGCTGACCGATCGGGGATCTTCTTTCATTGCGGGAACGGCAAGCACCCCACGGGATACATCCCCGAGGTTCACGTGCTCCTGTGTTATTGCAGAAAGGGCGCTGGCTTTCTGTAACAGTTCGTCAAATTTCCTTCCAGAGCAGGGTTGGTAATTATCGATCTGGAGAATGCCCCAGCCGGTTTTGCTGATAACACGGAGCACTGCTTTGTTGAAAAAAGTGGTTCCTGCGGACTCAAAGATACCGTTATCTATGTCGATATGGGTAATTTGCCCGGTTACATGACGCAGATCATAATAGGTGATGCCGGGCATGTTTGTTCATGCCACCGGATTGTTGACAGTAGTTACCTCTGCAATCATTGCAGTTG
>Ga0194040_1000256_pt1 | contig 15384 bp, 12 predicted proteins | sample JunL2210m_MetaG_FD_148973 | JGI IMG/M metagenome (GOLD analysis project Ga0194040, IMG submission 148973) | Anoxic zone freshwater microbial communities from boreal shield lake in IISD Experimental Lakes Area, Ontario, Canada - Jun2016-L227-10m | ecosystem: Environmental > Aquatic > Freshwater >... | reverse complement strand
CCCCCACCGGCGACCGCAAGCACCAGCAGCGACAGGAAACACAAAAACGCCGTGGTCGCCAGTCGCCAGATCTTCAGCACGGCCAACGTCCGTTCGTAACCGCCGACATTCAATCGAATCTTCGGGTCCAGCCACGGCAGACACATAAAGAGTGCCCAGATCCCGAGGTTGACCAGCGGAAGAAGCAGGAGCCCCGCCTCTTTGCCCATCCAACTATCCGGACGGCCGCTCAGGCCCCAGTGGGTCGCCACGCGCCCGGGAAATCCCGTCCAAAACACCCCCGCCAAAATAAACGGGATCGCCAGGATCAGGACTTGCAGCAATTGGCTCTTCAGAATCCGCAGGATTTTCATTTTTTGGGTTTTGGTTTGGGTTTTGGTGAAAGCAGGTCCGCAATCCAGACGAGCGCTTCGTCGAGCACAGTGCTTTCCAGAGTGTAGCGAACGAACTGCCCCTCTTTCTGGGAAGAAATGAGCCCCGCTTGCTTCAAGAGATCAAGATGGTAGGAAATGCTCGGCTTGCTGATGTGAAAGGCCGCGGCAATTTCCCCTGCAGTCAAATCCCGCTCCCTGAGCATCTTGAGGATTTTTCGGCGGGTATCATCTTGAAGCACTTTGAAAAGAAGATCCATTGCAGACGGTTAGATAATTAGACATTTATCTAAACATGTCAAACGCTCTTTTTCATCAGCCTCGGACAGCGTCTGACTTCCTGACCTCTCTACGGAGAATCGTTGTCGGCTTCGAAAGGGGAAATGGGAACATTCAAAGCTGTCCGGCAGATTTTTCCCGGCTTTTCGACGGCTCTCGGATTGAGCGGGTGAGCAGCCTCACTGGAGCACCATCTCCTCGGTCGAGAACCGGCGCTTGAGGAAAATCAGCGCGTCGATCGCCTGGGTGAAACGCCCCGGCTCGTTCGCAAAAACTCCCGAGCGCGCGTCGTCAATGAACCGCGCGAAAAACTGCAGGACCTCGGCCGTCGCCACCCGTCCGCCGCTCTGCAGCGAAAGGTCGCCGTAGGGCCAGATCTCCCGGAGCCTCTTTCCGACCGCCCCCGGATCCGAGAGCAGGTCTTTGATGTCCGGGGCCACCGCCGCCCTGCCCGGGCCGCATCCGTGGGTGATGAGCTGGAGCGCGGAGACGGCGAGAAAGAAGAAGTCCGGCAGCTTGTCGAGGTGGGAAAACACCCGGCTGTAGGAATCGATGTCGATCGCCTTGAACTGCCCGCGGCGACTCATCATGACATTCCCATTTTTCAAATCGTTGACCGCGAACCCGAGGCCGTGGACCTCCTCGATCCAGAGCGCCTTGCTCGTCAGGAGGTCGAGGATCTGGCTCAGCCCGGGCAGCGCGGTGAAGGGCGGGGATTCCCGGTTCCGCCGCCACGCCTCCCCGGCGCTGCCGCTCAGCGATTTCAGAAATTCGCGGCGCGCGTCGTCCGGCGAGGAACGTCCGGCAAGCGGACGCAGGATGCTCGCGTGCTCGCTGCCCGCGATCCCGAGCAGGTGGTCGAGCGTGTCCCCCTCGACAATCTGCAGGATGTGGTAGTTCGAGCGGGGGTTTTTCATGTAGCCGGCATCGAAGGCCCGGATGACATGCGGCGATTTTGCGAGCCCGCGCGCGATGTCCATGATCGTGTCCGCCGCCTCGATCGCCTCTTTTTTATGTCCCTTGCGGATGCGGTCCACCTTCACGGCCACGCGGGCAGGGATGCTGCCATTGCCGACATTGATCGCTTCGTAAACGCGGCCGAACTGGCCCATGCCAAGCTGCCCGATAAGCAGGTAGCCGATGTCTTCGAGCGGGCCGCTCATCTGCTTCCACGCGTCCTCGTCCTCGTCGTCAATGATCCCGTAGCGTCCGGCCTCGGGCGGCGGGGTCTTGATTTTCCGAGGGCCCTTCCACTCGACCGGCATCGCCTCCTGCCAGTCCGGCTTGTCGGGCATGAGCCCCGCGATGCTGAGCCGCAGGTAGCGGGAATCCAGATAATCGCGCACGATGACCGCCGCCGTGTCCCACAGGCTCTCGACCCCGCGCTCGCGCAGCAAAAACGACAGGTCGGAAAGCAGCCGGAAAAACGGATCCCGCGCGAACAGCTCGCGGCGCTCGAGCTTCCCACGCTTCGCCCGGATTTTTTCAAACGCCTCGCCGGCATCGTTCGGGTCGGGTCGGCCGTCTTTCTTCCCGCTGTAAAGCACATGAAGATTGACCAGAGCCCACTTGGTCGTCAGCTCGATCCGCTCGGTGAACCGGTCGCGCGGGTAGCTTCCATGGCCGAGCTGGAGCAGGATCTGGCGCAGAACTTCCCAGATTTCCCCGAGGTGCTCCATCGGCTTGCCGGGGTCGTCCAGGCGCGGCTCGAACTCCTCGAGCAGGCCGGTGCGCACCAGGATCCTCGTCTCGGCCGGCGAGAGGTTGTCGTTCACTCGGATCTCCCGCGTCGCGTCCGCCGGAAGCTCCGCGCAGGAAGTCAGCTTCAGCGCGGAATTCGAGGGGTTCCCGAAAACCATCTCGTCGAACACCCGCGCGGCGGCAGGCGTCTTTTCCAGCCGGGAGCGGGCCTGGGCGAACCCGCGCCCCAGCGCCTCCGCCCAGCGCGCGGAGCGCTCGTTGAGCGACACAAACCCGATGTGCCTCTGCGGGGGATCCAGCACGATATCCATCGCGAACACGCCGTCCTGGCGCCCGCTCCACGGGCGCTGCAAATACGGCTGCCAGTCGCCGGCCTCGCCGGAAAAAACCGTCGTGCTCCGGTTGGTCGGGATCGTGCGCTCCGCGCCGGCCGGGACCGCCACCTTGCGCCGCACAGGCTCTTCCGGCATTACGGAAAGGCCCATCGCGGTAAAAAAATGCCGAAACAGATCCGCCATGTCGGAGCGACATTGCGCCGGTTCCCCCCCGCCTTGCAAGCCGCGTTCTCAGGAGTGCCGACGGGCGGGCGCGCAGAGGCGGATGGTCGGAACCGGCATCATGCGCGAGGTCTGTTTCTCCGGCCGCAAAACCGCGCGATGCACATCGGCGCATCCCGTTCAGACATCCCGACCTGGGAGGAAAGTGATCCCGCCCGCCGCTTCCGCGGACGAGCGGCGGATTTTTCGATCAAATGCTTTTCACGGAATCGGGAAGCGGGCAGGATGAGACGATGGGAAAAAGTGAGGAGGTTTACTGATGCCCGCGCTGCCCGGATTCCGTGATTTTTATCCCGAGGATTGCGCCCGGAGGAACTATGTCGTGGAGACATGGCGGGCGGTTGCGCGGCGTTATGGTTTTGTGGAATACGACGGCCCGACGCTCGAGGGCGGCGAGCTCTACCGGAAGAAGAACGAGGAGGGGGCCGAGATCCTGGAGCAGCTCTACTCGTTCTGCGACCGCGGGGGCCGCGAGGTCGCGCTGCGGCCCGAGATGACCCCGACGCTCGCCCGCATGGTTGCGGCGCGGGAGAAGCATTTCCGGAAGCCGATGAAGTGGTTTTGCGTTTCGAATTTTTTTCGCCACGAGCGCCAGCAAAAAGGCCGCCTGCGCGAGTTCCTGCAATTCAATGCGGACATCGTCGGGGAAAGCTCGCCGGAGGCAGATGCCGAGATCGTGGCCCTGGCGGTGGATCTCATACGGGGGTTCGGATTCGGCAGCGAGCATTTCGTGGTGAGGCTCAGCGACCGCCGGGCGTGGAGGGATTTTCTCTCCTCGCGCGGATGCGACGAGGCCGGGTCGCGGCTGGCGCTCGAGTGTGCGGACAAAATCGAACGCGAGCCCTCGGAAAAACTCGATGAAAAGCTGGCCCCGGCAGGGCTCACGGTTGCGGATCTTCGCGCGTTCATTTCCGCCGGCAGCCCGGCCGCCTTCGCCCCCGTGCTGGCCGCGCTTGAAGCGCGTGGGCTGTCGGAATTTGTCGAGCAGGATCTCTCGATCGTGCGCGGACTCGCTTATTACACGGGCGTCGTCTTTGAAATCTTCGACCGCTCAAAATCCCTGCGGGCGCTTGCGGGGGGCGGGCGCTATGACGGCCTGATCAAGGGGCTGAGCGACGGCGCGGCGGATCTGCCGGCCATCGGATTCGGCATGGGGGACGTCGTGCTCGGCCACCTGATTGATGGGACGCCGGCGGCGGATGAGCGGCGGCGGTCGGCGAGTCCGCCGGCCTGCGAGATCTATGTGGTGATTGCCGACGAACCGCGGCGCGCCGACGCGCTACGGGTGGTGCAGGAGGCGCGCGATCTCGGGTGGCGCGTGGACTTTTCGTTGAAGCCCGCAAAGGTCGGGCGCCAGTTTCAGGATGCCGAAGCCCTCGGCGCGGCGCGGGCCGTCCTGGTCGGATCCGAGTGGCCGTCCGTAAAAATCAAGACCCTTGCCACACGGCACGAGGAAGCCTTCGATCAAACCGAACTGACCGCGCGCCTCGGAAGACCGGGCGCGCGCTGAATCAGAAATCCTGGGTGCCCCCCGGGAACGGGATCTCCTCGACAACCGCGAGCGAGTCGATCCCCGCGAGCATGTCGAACGCGCGGTTGAACTCCGTGTTGTCGGCAAGAGACGTCGGGCGCACGGGCGACAGGCAGAGGAAGAATCCCGCAGTGAGAACCGCCAGCGCGCCGGCCGGCAGCCAGCGGAGAAGGAATTCCGGCAGCAAAGGACGTGCTGGCGACCGCCGGATCTCCCGCAGGACGCGCCTCGAAAAATACGGCGAGGCGGAAACCGGCCGGGCGCGCCCGATCAGATCCCACACCGCATCGTTCTCGAAATCCTCTTTCATCTCACAAATAAAACACCCGCGCCGCGGAAAAGTCGCGAAAGATAAGTATCTGGCCGGGGACGGTTCGTTCTGATAGCCGTTTTTGAAGAAAATGAAGAAGACATCCAGTTCGGTCGCCTCCGTGCGACTCGGCATCGCCGGGGTGGGAAACATGGGTGGGTATCACGCTCGCCTGGTGCTCGCCGGGCAGGTTCCGGGCTGCGTTCTCGCGGCGGTGTGCGACACCGATGCCGCGAAACTGCGCCCCTACACGGACGCGAACCAATTCACCGACAGCCGCGAGATGATCCGTTCGGGGAAGATCGACGCCATCCTGATCGCCACGCCGCACTGTTCTCACACGCCAATCGGCGTGGACGCGCTCCGGGACGGGCTCCATGTGCTCGTCGAAAAACCGATCTCCGTCCAGAAGGCCGATGCGGAAAAACTCATCGCCGCCCACCGTTCGAAAAAGCAGGTCTTCGCCGCGATGTTCAACCAGCGAACGGATCCGGTTTTTCAAAAGATCCGGTCGTTGGTGAACGGCGGGGAGCTGGGAGAAATCCGGCGGGTGCAGTGGACGATCACCGACTGGTTCCGCAGCCAGTCCTACTATGATTCCAGCGGTTGGCGCGCCACCTGGGCTGGGGAAGGCGGCGGGGTCCTGCTCAACCAGTGCGTCCACAACATCGATCTTTTCCAGTGGATCTTCGGGATGCCCGCGAGTGTCAAGGCGCTCTGCTGTTTCGGGCGCCACCACGACATCGAGGTCGAGGATGATGTCAGCGCGATTTTTGAGTTCGCGAGCGGGGCCACGGGCGTGCTGGTGACCTCCACGGGAGAGGCGCCGGGCGTCAACCGCCTCGAAGTCTCCGGCGACCTCGGACGCCTCACCTGCGAGCAACGCACACTTTCATTTGTCCGGAACGAAAGCGGAACAGCAGAATTTTTGCGCTCCACCCGCGAAGCGTATCTCCCTCCGGCAACCTGGCGGGTCGAGATTCCGGTGACCGGCGACGCGGGGAACCAGCATCTAAAAATCCTCCAGAACTTCATCCGGGCGATCCTGCACGGCGAGGCGCTGATCGCGCCGGCGGCGGAGGGGCTGAATTCGCTGGAGATCATCAATGGCATCCAGCTTTCCTCGTTCAAAGACCGCACGGTGAAGTTCCCGGTTTCTTCCGCGCAATACGCCGCATTTCTCCGGGGCCGGATCGCCGGTTCCAACCCCACAAAAAAACCGGTTGCCTACCACGGGTCGCCGGGCAACTACCTCGCTTGAAAATATTATGAAAGACGGAATGAACTACGCCCCCCAGGGCAAACCTGCGCCCGTCGTGCGACCGGGCGAGTTTCCGATCGCCGCCGCGTTCCTCGATCACGGCCATATCTTCGGCCAGTGCAACGGCCTCACCGAAGCCGGCGCCGACCTGCGATTCGTTTACGATCCCGACCCGAAGAAGGTCGAGGCGTTCTGCAAGACCTTCCCGCAAGCCCGCCCGGTCGATTCCTTCGAGCGCATCCTCGATGACCCGTCCATCCGGATGGTCGCCGCCGCCGCCATCCCGTGCGAGCGCGGGCCGATCGGCTGCCGGGTCATGCAAGCGGGTAAAGATTATTTCACCGACAAGACGCCCTTCACATCGCTGGAGCAGCTCGGCGAAGCGCGCCGGATCGCCGCGGAAACCGCCCGCAAATACATGGTCTATTTCAGCGAGCGCCTGCACGTCGAATCCGCGGTCTTCGCCGGGCAATTGATCGCCGGCGGTGCCATCGGAAAAGTTGTCGAGGTCGTCGGGTTCGGCCCGCACCGCCTGAGCGCCTCCACCCGGCCGGCGTGGTTTTTCGAAAAAGCCAAATATGGCGGGATCCTCTGCGACATCGGCAGCCACCAGTTCGAGCAATTCCTTTCCTTCAGCGGCGCCACCGACGCCAGCGTCTCCTTTGCTATCGCGGCCAACAAAAACAATCCGGAATATCCGGAGCTCGAGGACTTCGGCGAGGCCCACCTCACCGGCAACAACGGGGCCACGAACTTTATCCGCGTGGACTGGCTCACCCCGGATGCCTCCCGCACCTGGGGCGATGGGCGCACATTCATCCTCGGCACCGAGGGCTACATCGAGATCCGCAAATACGTCGAGGTCGGACGCGGCGAGGGCGGCGACCAGCTTTACCTCGTCAACGACCGGGTCGAGGAACATCACTCGCTTTCCGGAAAGGTCGGCTTCCCCTTCTTTGGCGAACTGATTCTGGATTCCCTCAACCGCACCGAAAAGGCCATGACGCAGGCCCACGCGTTCAAGGCCGCTGAACTCTGCCTCCTCGCGCAGGAAAAAGCCGAACGCTCCTGATCCCTCGTCAGGGATCCCAACTGCGGAGCGCGGCGAATCAGCCTTCGTTCAGCATCTTGTCGTAAAACGCGAGGAGATCTCCGTTTTTTTCGCTCTCGCAAAACGACATCGCGTTACGGGGGTGGGCGTTGAGCGCACCGGTGATCAAATAGGGAATGTTCGGCCCCCAGTCGAAGCGCTGCTTCATGGGCATGATGGTCTTTTGGATCAGCTCCAGCACCGGGCGGAGCTTGAACTTCGGGTTCCTCAGGAAGCTGAGGAGGATTTCCATCGGGCAATTCCCGGCGCCGCGCCCGAGCCCCATCATCGTGGCGTCCACGCGGTTGCATCCGAGGATGATGGCTTCGATGGTGTTTGCGAAGGCGAGTTGGAGGTTGTTGTGGGCGTGGATGCCGACCTCTTTTCCGGTTCCCTCGAGGGCCTTGCTGTATTTGTTGACGAGGTGGTCGATCTGCTCCCGGTAGAGGGCGCCGTTGCTGTCCACGACGACGACGGTTCCGACCGGAGTCCCGCGTGCGATGTCGAGCACCTGGTCGATTTCGACGTCATGAACCGTCGAGATGGCCATGATGTTAAGGGTCGTCTCGTAGCCGAGCGCGTGGCAGTGGTGGATCATCTCGACGGCTTCGGAAATCTGATTCGCGTAGCAGGCCACCCGAATCATATCGAGCACGCTCTCCTTGGCCGGGAGGATTTTTGTTTGCCAGTCGCACTTGCCGCCGGCGTCTGCCATCGCCGCGAGCCGCAGCCCCGTGCGCTCGAACGTGTGGTCGCCGACGACGCGCCGCATGTCTTCCTCGTCGCAGTGCCGCCAGGGGCCGAACTCGGAATCCGGGAACTCCTCGTGCGAATTCTTGTACCCGATCTCCATGTAGTCGATCCCGGACGCGATGCACGTCTCGTAAACCGCCCGGACTTCCTCATCGGAAAACCGGGAGTTGTTCATGAGCCCGCCGTCGCGAATCGTGCAGTCCAGCACGCGCAGTTCCGGGCGAAAGGTGATCCAAGGCGCTTTGTTGCTCACAATATGATTTGTTTTTGTCGGGGTTTCCGTTCTGGAACCGCGCATATTACAGGCGCGGCGCGGCAGGTCAAACCGTTCTTTGAAGGATGATTTCCTCATTGCCAGCGGCGGGTTTCTCACGGAATCTTTCCAGCCTCCCGATCCCGCGCCGCGCGGACAGTGGAAAAAACCCGAAGGATCCATGAGAAAAAAACCGCAAAAAGCGAAGGAGCCCGCCGACTATTCGAAGTCCGCGGTCAACGCGTCGCTCGCGCCCGGGGAGAAGATCCGGTTTCTGACCGAGATGATGCGGATCCGGAGATTCGAGCAGACGGCTTTGAAGTTTTATAACCAGGGGAAAATGGGGGGGTTCCTGCATCTTTACATCGGGCAGGAAGCGGTTGCGGTCGGCACGGTTTCCCTGATGGGGGCGGACGACCATGTGATCACGGCATATCGCGACCACGGCCATGCGCTGGCAGTGGGCATGGACATGAACGCCTGCATGGCCGAGCTCCTGGGCAAGGCGACCGGCTGCTCGCACGGCAAGGGCGGCTCGATGCACTTCTTCGCGCCGGATAAAAACTACTGGGGCGGACACGGGATTGTCGCCGGGCAGACCCCGCTGGGCCTCGGCCTGGCCTACGGGCTCAAATACAAGGGCCTCAAGGGCTGCTGCCTGTGCTTCCTCGGGGACGGGGCGGTCAACCAGGGATCGTTCCACGAATCCCTCAACCTCGCCGCGCTCTGGAAACTCCCGGTCATCTATGTCATCGAGAACAACCAATACTCGATGGGCACGAGCATGGAGCGCTCGTCGGCAATGAAAAACTGCCTCGCCGAGCGCGCCGAGGGCTACGGGATCGCATGGGATGCCGCCAACGGCGAGGATCTTTACGAGGTGCGCGCGAAAACGTGGCACGCCATCCGGCGCGCCCACGAGGAATGCCTCCCGTTCGTTCTCGAGGTCGATACCTACCGATACTACGGACATTCGGTCGCGGACGCGAACGCCAAAAAATACCGCAGCGCCGAGGAGATCGAACGCTACAAAATCCACCACGATCCGATCCGGATCTGGCGGAAGCAGCTCGACGACGAAAACATCCTCACCGAAGAGGCGGCCGACGAGCTGGACAACAAAATCAAACAGGAAGCCGCTGCGGCCGCACAGTTCGCCCTCGACAGCGAACCGCCTGCACCGGAGACGATCTTCGACGACGTCTATTGGGAGGCGGATCACCAGACCGAGGCCGGACAGACCGGACGCCACTTCTTTGGAGATTAGAAAATGAAACGGCCTTTCTCATTCCGCATTCCGCATTTCGCATTCCGCATTTTCTAATGCCACTCATCACCTACCGCACCGCATTGAACCAGGCGCTGGCCGAGGAGCTCCTCCGCGACGGGAACGTCGTCATCCTCGGCGAGGAGGTCGCCCAATACAACGGGGCCTACAAGGTCACCGAAGGGCTCTGGGAGAGGTTTGGAGACAGGAGGGTCGTGGACGCGCCGATCAGCGAGGCCGGATTCATCGGCATGGGCATCGGGGCCTCGATGCTCGGGATCCGCCCGGTCATGGAGCTCATGTTCTGGAGCTTCGCCTACGTCGCATGGGATCAGATCATCAACAACGCGGGACAGGTGCGCTACATGAGCGGCGGGCTGATCCACTGCCCGATCGTGATCCGCGGCCCCGCCAATGGAGGGACGAATGTCGGGGCCACCCACTCGCACACCCCGGAGAATTTTCTTGCGAACACCCCGGGCCTCAAAGTCGTGTGCCCGGCGACCGCCTACGACGCGAAGGGTCTCATGAAGTCGGCCATCCGCGACAACGACCCGGTGTGCTTCATGGAAAACACCCTCCTCTACGGCGAAACCTGGGAGGTTCCCGAGGAGGAATACCTGATCCCGCTCGGCGTGGCCGACATCAAGCGCGAGGGGACAGACCTCTCGCTGATCGCCCACGGGCGGGCCGTCCTCACCGCCTTGCGGGCAGCGGAGCGGCTGGAGGCCGAGCATGGCATCCGCGCGGAAGTCCTCGATCTCCGCTCGATCCGCCCGCTCGATGAGGAGGCGGTTTTGCAGACTGTCCGCAAGACCCACCGCGCGGTGCTGGTGGACGAGAACAAGCCGTTCTGCGGGATCTCCGCACAGATCGCCGCGACGATCCAGGAGAAGGCATTCGACGACCTGGACGCGCCGGTCCAGCGGGTCTGCTCGCTCGACGCCCCGGCGATCTACTCGCCCGCCCTCGAACCGATCCAGCTCCCGACCCCGGAGCGGGTCGTGGCCAAAGCACTGGAAATCTGCTGAACCCAACCCTCCATTTTTTCCACTTATGCCAGAAATCACCATGCCGAAGCTGAGCGACACGATGCTCGAGGGGACGCTCGTCAAATGGCTCAAAAATGCCGGAGACAAGATCGAGATCGGAGACGTCATCGCCGAAGTGGAAACCGACAAGGCGACGATGGAGATGGAGTCCTTCGAGGAAGGGATCCTCACGGACATCCTTGTCCCCGAGGGCGGAGTCGTCAAGGTGGGCGAGCGCCTCGCGGTGCTCGATGGAAACCGGAATGCGGCCCCCGCAAAACCGTCCCCCAAACCGGCCGCGAATCCCGCTTCGATGCCTGCGCAAAAACCCGATCCCGCCAAGCCGGCCGATCTCAAGCCCGCCGCTCCCGCAACACCCAAACCCCGCCCGGCTGCTTCCGCCGGCGGACCCCGCATCAAGGCTTCTCCTCTGGCAAAAAAAATTGCTGGCGAGCGCGGGGTGGATCTTTCCGGCGTGGCCGGCACCGGTCCGGGCGGGCGCATTCTGGCGGCCGATGTTCCGATGGCGGGCGGCGCGCCCCGGCCCGGCCCGTCAGCGCCCGCCGCGCGGATCGAGGTCCCCTGTTCGGCGGCGGACAAGCGGGTTCCGCTCTCCGGCATGCGCCGCACGATCGCCGAGCGGTTGCTCGCCAGCAAGACCCAGATCCCGCATTTCTACCTGTCGCTGGAGATCGACGCCGGCCCGCTCGTCCGGCTCCGCATGGAGCTCAATGCCGGGGCCTCCGGAAAAATCACGGTCAACGACTTCGTTCTTCTGGCGGCCGCCCGCGCGGCCGCGCAGCACCGGAAAATCAACTCCGCCTTCGCGGGCGACGCGGTCGTCGAATACGCGACCGTCAACCTCTCGGTCGCCATCGCGGTGGAGGACGGCCTGATCACGCCGGTGCTCCGCGACGCGCAGCGGATGTCCCTCCGCGAGATCAGCGCGGCGGTCAAGGATCTCGCCGTCCGCGCCCGAGGAAAAAAACTCAAGCCCGAGGAATACCAGGGCGGCACCCTCACGGTCTCGAACCTCGGCGCGTACGGCGTCGAGAGCTTCTACGCGATCATCAACCCGCCGCAGGCGGCGATCCTCGCGGTCGGAGCCATCGTCAAAAAGCCGGTCGTCAACGGGCAGGATCAGATCGTCGCCGGAGACCGGATGTCGCTCGGCCTGAGCTGTGACCACCGGGTCGCGGACGGCGCAGCCGGCGCCGGATTCCTGGCCGCGCTGAAGACCTCCCTCGAGTCCCCCGCGACATTACTCGTCTGACCGTGCGGGGCCGCCGTCATGGCGGCTCGAATGGATGTAGTGGAGCAGCACGTCGTCGGTGAACTTCAACCGGCGGGCGAGATCCCGTGCGATATTCATCATCAGCAGCGCAAAGAGCGGGATGTCCTCGTGCTGCAACGCGATGAGCGAATGCTTGGAAAAGGCGAGCACCTCGCTGCGTTCCAGGGCGACGACGTCCGCCGAGTGCCGTTGCATGGACAGCAGGGATGCCTCCCCGAAGCTTTCTCCGACATCGAGCACCTTCCTCTTGACCACCGCATGGTCGTCGCCGGTGACCAGAAGCTCCAGCCTCCCCGACTTCACGATGTAGATATGCGTGGGCTCGCTCCCCTTCTCAAAAACAGCGGCCCCCTTGCTGAACGATGCGATCTCCAACCGGCCCACGATCTTTTTCCTCTGGGAATCGGAAACCCCGCCCAAAATCGAAATCTTTGAAAGAATCCCCCGCAGGGATTCCGGATCGGCCAGCGGAGCAAAAGCATTCATTCCGAAAACGGGTTTTCCTGCAGCGAAACACGCCACGCGTTTCTTGGAGCTTTTTTCTGGCTCATAATTTCCGTGCCTGCTGCGCGAGATGATTGCGGGATCAGGGCGCGGTGCCGTTAAAGGCGTGCACGGCATCGGTCATCGCGACAACGTTCTCTGTCGGCGTGAGAGCTTGGACGTTGTGGATGGCATTGAAGACGAATCCTCCGCCGGGGGCAAAAGTCGCGCAACGTTCCAGCACCTCGCGGCGAACCTCCTCGGGCGTTCCGAAGGGGAGCGTCTTCTGCGTGTTGACTCCGCCACCCCAGAAGGTGATCCGGTCGCCATGCCGTTCCTTGAGGGTTTTCGCATCCATGCCTTTCGCGGAACACTGCACGGGATTGATGACGTCGAACCCGGACTCAATAATACTTGGGAGAAAGCCCTCGATCGCCCCACAGGAGTGCTTGAACGTCTTCCACGAGGTGTTCTTGTGGATCCAGTCGTTGATTCTCCGGTAGCGGGGAAGCCAGATCTCGTCGTAGGTCGAGCGCGAGCAGAACGTGGATTCCTGGGTTCCGAAGTCGGTGCCGCAGACGATCACCACATCGATCACGTCGCCCGCAATGGCGTGCAGCCTGGCGAGGTTTCCGAGCGCGATCTCCACCTGCCTGTCGAAGAGACGCATCACAAAATCCGGATCCGTGGCCACCGTCATATACCACTGGGCGATGTCGCGGACGCCTTTCGGCGCCGTGAGAAACGGAGCGGGGACGAGCGCGATGTCCCCGAGAGCCGTGCCGTTCAGGTGCGTGACCACCGCGCGATCACTCCCGCGAAACGCCTCGGCCTGCTCGCGCCAGTAGGCTTCCTCGGCCGGCTTCATCGGCCCGAATTCCTCCAGGTTGTCCTCGACCCGCAGGTTGTCCTCGTCGATTTCTTCCTGCCGGACGATCGAGTCAAAAAAATACCCGGTCTTCGGCAGATGCCCGCTGGGAGGGGCGGAGCGGTCTCCCTGCGGATAAATATAGGTTCCGTCGGCCCTCTCATCAACGGTGAAATGCCCGGAAACCAGGACGTCCTGCCCCCACGGTGTCCGCCACGGTTTCCAGTCTTCGTTGACAAATCCAAAGATCGTGCGGTTCGGGAAGATCGGCGCCGTATCGATCCCCATGGCCGCCTTCAGGTCGTCCTCCACCAGACCGAGCATCTGGTAGGGCTCGCAGACCTTCACCGGATGCGGATCCAGCTTGTAATGACGGCGCAGGTTTTCCACCACGCTGCAGTGGATGCCCGTGATGAACGAGGCCCCAAAATCCATAGGCAGCCGGTCGGGCTCGCGGTGTTCAATGGCGGCCCGGATACGCTCTTTTGAGTTCATCGTCAACCCCCTGACAGGAACTTACAGATCCTGAGCTTCGAGGAACCCCTCGAGCTGGCGGATGCGGGTCGGGTGGCGCATTTTTCTCAGGGCCTTCGCCTCGATCTGGCGGATGCGTTCGCGGGTGACCTTGAACTGGCGGCCGACCTCTTCGAGCGTCCGGCTGTAGCCGTCCACCAGACCGAACCTCTGCTCGAGCACCTGTCGCTCGCGCTCGGTGAGTGTTTCCAAGACGTCCTTGATTTTGTCCTTGAGCAGGACGATGGCGGCCATGTCGGCGGGGTTTTCCGCGCCCTTGTCCTCGATGAAGTCCCCGAAGCTGGTGTCGTCGCTGTCCCCGACCGGCGCCTGGAGCGAGATCGGCTGCTGGGCCATCTTGAGGACGGCGCGGACACGCTCGACCGGGAGCTGGATCTCCTCGGAGATTTCTTCCGGGCTCGGCTCGCGTCCGTATTCCTGAACGAGCTGTTTCTGGACCCGGATGAGCTTGTTGATCGTCTCGATCATGTGGACCGGGATGCGGATCGTGCGGGCCTGGTCGGCGATCGATCGGGTGATCGCCTGGCGGATCCACCAGGTCGCGTAGGTCGAAAACTTGTAGCCGCGGCGGTATTCGAATTTTTCGACCGCCTTCATGAGCCCCATGTTGCCCTCCTGGATGAGGTCGAGGAACGAGAGCCCGCGGTTGGTGTATTTTTTGGCGATCGAGATGACGAGGCGGAGGTTGGCCTCGACCATTTCGGTCTTCGCCTTGAGGGCCTTGTGGTGCCACTGCTTGAGATCGCGGTGCTGCGCGGTGAGATCCTCCGGGGTGAGCCAGAAGCGCTTCTGCATTTCCCTGATCTCCTGGGAAAAATGCCTGCGTTGCTTGGAATTCGGGTCTTTCGCGTGCTTCCGGTGCTCCTGTTGCAGGTTCAGCAAGGCGCGGAGGTTTTCGTCGGCCAGCAGGACAAAGTCCTCGATCACCTTTTGTTTGTAGAAGAATTTCGGGTAGAGGTTCCGGAGGTTTTGGAGGGAGCGCTCGAAGGCCTTGAGATTCGCCTGGCTGGGGGAAGCGACCGTGAGCTTGTCGCTGTAGATGCGCGAGACCGAATCCGTCTGCCTTTTTAATTGCTGGCAGAGCCGGGGGAGGGCCTTCATGTAGCGCTCCCGGCTTTCGATTTTTTTATCGAGGATGACCCGGTCGAACCGCTCGCGCTGGTCGATGAGTTTCTGGGCGAGGTCGAGATGGGCGCGTGCGATGAATCCGAACCGGTAGAGTGTTTCCTGCACCTTGATCTCGGCGTCCTCGATGCGCTTGGAAATTTCGACCTCCTGTTCGCGGGTCAGCAGCGGGACCTGGCCCATTTGCTTGAGATACATGCGGACCGGGTCGTCGAGGATGTCGAGCTTCGAGTCGACTTTTTCCTCTTTTTCCTCTTCCTCCTCGTCGGCCTTGCGGACTTCTTTCACCCGGTCCACGTCGGACGATTCGATGATCTCGATCTCGACGGCGTTGAGTTGGGTGATGATCGAGTCGATGTGGTCCGGCTCGGTGGCCCCCTCGGGCAGATGCTCGTTGAGGTCGTCGAACGTCACATACCCCTGCTCTTTGGCGAGCTTGATCAGCTCGCGAACTTTTTCTTGGATCGCTTTCTGAAGATCCTGCGGGGTCGGTGGATGGGCGGGTAAAAGGATGCCAGCCGTGGACTTTGATTTTTTTGTCGGCTGTGGCTTGGTGACCGGCTTGGCAGCGGGTTTGGCGGCCGGCTTGGCAGCGGGCTTGGCAGCAGGCTTGGCAGCAGGCTTGGCAGCCGGCTTGGCAGCAGGCTTGGCAGCAGGCTTGGCAGCAGGCTTGGCA
>Ga0194040_1000253_pt1 | contig 15404 bp, 15 predicted proteins | sample JunL2210m_MetaG_FD_148973 | JGI IMG/M metagenome (GOLD analysis project Ga0194040, IMG submission 148973) | Anoxic zone freshwater microbial communities from boreal shield lake in IISD Experimental Lakes Area, Ontario, Canada - Jun2016-L227-10m | ecosystem: Environmental > Aquatic > Freshwater >... | reverse complement strand
CAAGAATATTTCCGAATAGTTGCCAGTATCAGTATGTACCGATTTGAGCAGTTCGTACATCCCTTCGGACAGCGACACCTTCTGTGATTGTTTTAACGCTTCGATGCTCTCAGGACGCTGCCGGAGCAGAAACATGTAATCGGAATTCTCGATAATTGCCACGCCAGCCGGAATCTTGTAGAAATCATTAATGCTCTGGGTGATTGAAAAGCACCCGCCGCCATATTTCCTGAACCGGCGATACCCGGTTTCCATGAACTGGCTCGTATTGCCGCCGGTGAGCAAATCCCATGCTTCGTCGATGATCACAAGCTTGTTCTCCCCACGCTGCATCATGTCCTGCTGAATCTTATAGACCAGCGTTAGCAGAACCACTTCCTGAAGATCCTTCTTCGACTTCAATTCCTCCAGTTCCAGCACGACAAAGCTTTGCTGAGGGGAAAACGAGCTTTCACCCTCGAAAAAGGAACCGTAGGCCCCGGACGCCGTGTAGGGAAAAAGCTGCTTGCCGAGGTCAACCTGGCGGACATCTTTCTGCTTGGACAAATAAGCCGCGATATCGGTTATGGTCGTCGCTGGACCTTTCTCCGAGTACCTTGTCTTTATTGCTTCCTCAAGATTAGCCATGGAAAGATCGTCGAGGGGCGAACGCGAAGCCATTTGAGCGATTATCGACTTGAGCATTGGCATTTCCTCGTTGATGTCAACGACGCTGCTAAAGGGGTTGACGTTAATGCTCGTCGCGGTGTCGAACACCAGAAAGTCTCCATCCAGAAACGAACACAACTTTTCGTAGCTCCTGCCTACGTCGATTACCCATACCTTCGCTCCCAGGCCAAGATAGGACACGATCATTTCGTTGATGAAAAACGACTTGCCTGACCCCGTGCTGGCGCATACTACACCTGAGTAACCACCACGACGGTTGCTGAATGTATCAACAAACTGAAGCTGCCCGCGACGGCTGACAAGAGAGATAACAGGGCGGCCAGTACCCCGCCAGTCTGACTGCATCGGCGCAAGCTCAGCAAGGTTCGCGGTTGTTAAAGTTCTTCTCCTTCGCAGGTCTCTTTGCGCCCCCGCCTGGTATGACATGGGAAGAGACTGCAAAAACAACGGCAACATAATGTAAAAGTCTTCCTGCAGGATGAAACCTATGCCCCGGTATAAACTCTGGCAAATGCCGGTCATCGCGGCTGCCTCGGCCTCGTCCCTGGCATAAATGAACAAGCTCATATATCCGTAAAACGGGTATTCGCCGTTTTCAAGGGCCGTTGTAAACGTATCGAATTGCTGTTTTTTCATCGCTGCCTTGGGAAGCCATTTGGCAAAATCACCAAAAGCCTGGTAGCTCGCCATCATGGACTTTTTCTGTATCTCGCGCCTCGCTCCTACCTGTTCGGGATACTCGCAATTCAAGGTAAGCATGAACGGGCAGCCAATCTGCTTAACGTTCTGATACAGGTCGCCGGTATAATTGATGGTTCCCGATACATCCCATTCGCGTGGATACTGTTTGACAGTGAAACTCCTGACGTGATGCCCATCGATGATCAATCCTTCGCTTCCCACTTCGACTTCGGTATCTGCATATACTACCTGGTCCTTTATCGGCATCCGAGGATCATAATGCAGGTCGTCCTTTATGGAATGTCCCGGGTTTAGCAATTCACTCAATACGTTAATGAATTCTTCGGGTCCAAGATCTTCAGGGGCGAGGCCTGCCGTATTCATGGCCTGATAAACCGTTTCCTTCAGCGTGGGCAACGTGTTTTTCAGAATATTGTCGATGGCCTGCGGGGTGTGGGCGCATGGAATAAGCACAGAAATGATCAACCTGAATTCCCTGATCCTTATATCGCAACCTTTGAACAAAGACTCGTTCACGCCGGACAGCAGAAACTCCGAACGCTGCCGGGCAAGGTCGGAGAATATGGAATTGCCGTGCGTGTTCTCCCTGAACATCACGTATGAGTCGAGGTGCGACAGTATCTTCCTGGATGTATAAAGGTTTACCTGAAGCGATGTTCCCGGTGGAAACGACGATTCAAGCAAACCTCTCAGAGTGGATACCATAGCAGAATCCGGATAGGGCAGGGGGCTGCACTCATAAACGAAGCCAACGCCATGGTCGAGGATGAACGCTTTGGAAACGTCATCGTAGGCCAGATAAGGCAGCAGCTCCGAGAGGGGCTGCCGGTCAAGCATGATCTTTGAGGCTCTTAATGTTTCCATCGTTTCTCATTTCAATTATCTGTATTGTGAAGGGGCACAGGCACAGCAGTTTTGCGGCGCCTCTTTTCAATAAGAGCCTTGCGCGAGCGGGGCGGCACGACACAAGGGCATTTCCCTGAGCATCCATAACTATCACTGTATGTTCAGGAGAATTGCCCATGCCGGAACGTAAAAAGAAACAGGGTATGTCGCAGTAGAAGACCACCCGCCCTTTATGCCCACTTTATAAAAGGGCTGTAACCATTGAATCAATAATGTCGGGGGTATACTGTACGGCCATGCCCGCTCCGATACCCAGGGCGATTGCCATAAGGGACTGCCGGACGATACCGATACCCATGCCCGTCAAGAATGCGCCAACGGAAATTGTCTTGCCGAGATACCCCTGCGACCATCCTGTGAGTGTGGTGTATATGTCGGTGAACTCAGTGCCGCCACTACCGGCCCAGACTGCTGACGCCCAGAGCAGTACGAAACTGATTGGAACAAAAACCGTGTCCTTCATGAAAATTTTCTTCAACATATTGCTTTTTTCCTCCTTATTCTTGTTGAGTGTTCATTTACATGCGAACAGCCTACAAAAGGGCTGTAACCATTGAATCAATAATGTCGGGGGTGTACTGTACGGCCATGCCCGCTCCAATGCCCAGGGCGATTGCCATAAGGGACTGCTGGGCAATACCTATGGCCATGCCCGTAATGAAGGCGCCGATGGAAATTGTTTTGCCGAGATAGCCTTGCGACCATCCCGTAAGCGTGGTGTATATGTCGGTGAACTCAGTGCCGCCACTGCCAGCCCAGACCGCTGACGCCCAGAGCAGTATGAAACTGATTGGAACAAAAACCGTGTCATTCATGAAAACTTTCTTCAGCATATTGCCTTTTTCCTCCTTAGAAATGGTATTTTCAGTTTGCAAGGTCAGCTCTTCGACAGAGTGTACTCACTTGTAATACTACTTCCGGTAAGCACTTGATCTGTCAGGAGGCGATTAATTTACCTCTATCTTCCAAGTTCGAATGTAAGAGTTTTGGTTAAAAAGGGGGTATTCTGTTGTATTGTTGGCAGTGAATTTTTGAGCGGCCTGGCTGTCGGTATAAGTGTCCGATAGCATTTCAATGGTTATCGACTTAGCTGTCCTAACTTATCAAACTTGACTCTTGCAGACACTGACAAAGCTAGCTCTGATCAGCAATTAGTTGAAAGCGTTAATTTGGGGGAAAGGGCTTGTGTGGCAGCTATGAACTAGTAATGCTCAAGGGCGATACAGGGGGAAATGATATTTGCCTTCAATTGGAGGGTGCTATCTGCTACAACACAATATTAGAATTTATGTGTAGGCGATTTTCCAGGTTCGGCCCGATACAGCGGCAGCTCATTTAGAATAATTCTGTATTACAGGATACGCTCTCCGGTTGCGATGATTTCACTGACAAATGGATCCGTTTCGTCAAAGTCGGTGCGGGCAAAGGAATGTGGTTCAATCCGTAGGTCGATATTCCAACTCAACATTCTTAATTGGATGTCCTCGTCCAGTCCGTCAATATCATCCCGGTCCCAGAATACGGCTAAGTCAATATCGCTGTCGGGATGAAATGTATTTTTGGCATAAGACCCGTACAAATATAAGCGCCAGACCGGCACTTTGTTTTTTTCAAGGGTCTTGACGTATTCTTTGATCTTTTCGTAGATTAACTGTTTATCTTTTCCTGTAGCCATTTTCTTATTTCTCGTATCTTGTCGAGTTGCATCTCCGTATACTGGCGATTGGCCTTCTTTTGAAACCGATTCTTATAATCGGGGTATCTTGCCCTGAGATTAAACGTGGTCAGCTCCGACATGGCTAATTTTTGTTCACTGGATAATTCAAGCGACGCCTTGTGGGCAATTTCCATGAGATTATGAATTCTTGGATAATCGGTGCCAACATTTTTTACATGATATGCCTTCAATAATTTTTCTACCACCAAGTGCCCCAAGAATAAGACCCAGACGTAATGTTCATTTTCAAAAAGGCTCTCCATAACCTGGAAATCAGAATCCGATGACTCGATCCAATATTTTACGATATCCTCGCGTTCCATATCGGCAATCTACACGATTAATTCTTGATTATCAAGCAATCATTGAGCTTTTATTCAAGACCGCGAATTTCGCCGTATTCATCCATATTCACTTCTGGTACGACGACATGTTCACTACATTCGACCAGGATTCAATGAGCTCGGAGAAAATTTTGAGTTGCGGTTCGATTTACACTTGGTGTCAAGAGAACTCCACCCACCGACAACTTAGCAATGATCGTATGTTTTCAGTTTGTTCAACTCAGCAGCAGCATCAATGAAACGACGTAATCCATCTTCGTTTTTCAGCTTCGAGCATGTTCACAAAACGCACACTTTTATTTCCCTTGACGCACATGATTTTTAAGCAGGATTTCAGGTGGCGAACTAACGTCAAATCTTCCTCCGCGTATGTTGCGTACACGGTACATCTTGAAATCTCTCTCCGCATACGTTACGGACACGGTACAACTTGGTCACTGACCAACCGAGGCGTTTGCAGCGCAATGCAGCACGATGCAGAGCTAATAGGGATGAGTTAATCCCTCTTTTACTTTCTGGCCCGAAGTGCTGCTTCTCAGTTTGAGTGCCGGCTGATCCGAAGATTTATCCGACGGTTTGGTAGCCTTCTCCGCCTTTTCCTTCTTTTCTTTTTGCGTCGAGGATCTCAAATCCATATCGTCTACTTCGCTTTCTACCTTTTCTACGGTCTTCAACATGGTCTGGGAGCTTGAAGTTTCCTTTTCCCCATATAGCCACCGACCCCGTTTGTCGTTTATTTCGCTGAAGACATAGCCGGGCTGATACAGGTCGCCATCTGAATCCTCCCAGGGTGCAATCCAGATACGAATGATCTTCGGCGGGACTCGCATTGGTACCTTCGATCCATAGGACATGCTTTTGAGAATTGCCGCCGCCTGACTCGGATTCGGAACCGGCTTCAGCTCAGGTTTTGTCTTTGCCCTGGTATCATCGCCACTTTCAGAGTCTTTTGCTGTCTTCGCCGCAGGATCTTCGCCACCTCGCATCTTGGTGTTATACATGGCGCTTACGGAGTTGCATCGAGGCTCGCCACTGTAAATATCATCAGAACAGGCGAACTTCGGGCCGCATCCCGTAAAAGATAGAATCAGCACCAATATCAAGGCCAGGGGAACAATCGTCAAAGCGAGTGCTTTGGATTTGGCCAAAGTTTCCGGTACAAGAGTTTTAATGTCCGTGCCTTCCGTTTCCCGCGTATTGCTTCTCGCTGCTGCATGACAGCATTTGCCTTCCAGATTGTGTTTGCATCCCGCTGTAGCGCCTGCCTCGGCGTAGTGCAAGCAAACAACCCTTCTGAAGAGGTCGCCTTTTGCAGAGCAGTACTGCTCGTCATTATAAAGAATACACAAACTCCGTTTCCAGTTTTCCATCGCTAACCCCTATTTTTTGATAAGGGCAGTCAATTCTGCCGCGCCCTTGTAGCCAGTAACGACTCGCCCGTCTTCAAGAACTATCGTCGGCGTCGAATTAATGCCTCGTTCCCTGCCAAACCGAATATTCTCCTCGATTACGTTCATACAGACCGCCGACGGCTTTCCCGCGGGTTTGAATGGCTTCTTCTCAAACACCGCGTTCAGCGCGGATAGTCTGTCGTCAGCGCACCAGATCGCAGCGGATCTGGCTTTTGCTTCGCTGTTCGATGTCGCCAGCGGATACAGGTAAATATGCACCGTAACGTCCTTGATCTTGCTCAATTCTCCATGGAGCTTTTGACAGTATCCGCAGTTCGGGTCGGTGAAGACCACAATGGATGTTTTACCGGTTCCCATCTTGATCGCATTTTTCAGGTTGAGGCTGGAGAATTCAACCCGGCGCGTGCGGTCTATGCTCTCTGCGGTCAAATCGCGCTTGGTGTGAAGGTCGAACGCCCTGCCCACAATGAAGTAGCGCATGTCTTTCGTCATATAGGCCGCATGGGTATTGTTGGTTATGACTTCATACATATCCAAACCCTCTACGTACTTGATAGAATCAATTTTTACGCCTGCCAAAGCGTCCCTGACAGCTTTGTAATCATCTGCAAGGCCAATAGACGGTAAAACCAAAAACGCAAGGATTGACAAAGCAGCAATTATCCTGGAATAAATAAACATCATCTCTCTCCTGATTTCTTTGATTCAACAGGTACGGTATTTCCTTTCAGGATGTGCGCATACTCGCGGGCTGTCTGTAGAGAAGTGGTTTCCTTGTCCTCACCGGACAGGTTCATCACCGCCAGCAACTCATGATTAGCTCTTTTAATCGCACGTACTCTACGCCGGTATTCTGATAACTCCGACGCCATCCTTGACACGTCGTCCCGGGTCGCGCCATCGGGATTGACCGAAAGTACGATGACTCTTTCATCGGGTAATTCGTTGCTCATAGCATTCTCCTTATTTCTTTGACGCGGACGACACTTTTTTCGTCCGGCTGCCGCCTGCGACTTTAAGTTCCTGGCCTTTCAGGACAACAACTTCAACGGTCCGGCCGGCATCTATTTCAATTATAGGAAACAGCCTTTCGGCCATTCTCATGTAGTATTGAGCTATCATGTTCAGAGCGTTTCCGGCGCCACCCAAAGCCGCGGCCTGACCAACATCGCCAATCCCAGGACGGGCATACGTCAAGTTGGTACTCTGTGTAGGGTTGCTGAACAGGTTTAACTGCGGTTGCTGCTGCGGCGTTATCGCCGTTGACAGGCCGCCAAGCGTGCCTGCGAAGATCGCCATCGCTATCTGCTGCCCCTGTTTGCTTACCAGCCTGCCCCTCAGCCCGAGCTTGCCGTCCTCGCCCATGACATGACCCTTCATGGAGATTTCAATGACCTTGCTGTCAGTACGGATACAAGAAAGAGTTTCCGTCCGGATGTAGGCCCGCTCGTCTGAAATATTGCCGTAGCCGGCCCCAATGATGAAACATTCTTTGAGATTCATGCGATACCTGTTGGGCAATACGCTGAGATCGGTCACGCCCATCAACACAGGATAAGGCTCGGCGGTGGTCTTGCCGCCAGATGTCGGAGCGTCAATGCCGCTCAACAGTACCGCTTTCATGAAACTGCCGGCAGGCAGGTACGTTGTCGGATCCCCCTTCTTGTCCTTCGCCTTGGTGTCGGTTCTTTTTTCATCGCCCTTGAACATTCTTATCGTGCCGCCCGCAGCGGGTCCGGCTGCGGAACCGGCGCCTGCTTTTGCCGTTCCCGGTCGGGGTGGCCCTCCTGTCGCGGGCAATGTTCCCGGTTTTGGCGGTTGTCCCGTTGACGGCGATACATGCGACGATGCAGATGATGACTGAATTTCCTGGAGAGCAGGGAAGGGAGCCGGTCCCACATTTGGTGCGGAACAGCTTGCTCCGTTGCATACCGCCGCTCCGGGATCGCCTGCTTTCTTCGAACCAGGCGGCGGGGGAACAGAAGTCGAAGGCGAAGACAGCCGCAAACTTGACTTTTTCTGATCCTTGGCCTGCTCCTTTACATCTTCAAGTTCTTTTTTTAACTTCTCCATTTGCGACCGCATTTCCTCGTCGCTCTTTTCCAGGGCCTTGATGTTCTGTCCTTCGGCGGCCACCCACATGTCTTTCTCCACCTTGTCACTCATGAGCGACATCTTCATCGATCTGGATTTGCCGCTTCCGCCTGCCTTCTTCGACTTCTCCATACTCTGGGAAACCACCATTACCAAGACACCGAGTACGAGTACCACGAGGACAAGACCCACCACTTGTTTCTGTCTGGGCGAGAGATGGCTGAGGGCATTTTTGAAAGCTGCTTTCACTGTTTTAACTTCCCCTTAGAATGGTGTATGTGAAATGTCTGTTATAGCATCGGGCTTTTTGGCTCCGACCATGCTGCAATCCAGCCATCAAGCCTGTAGCGATCGATTTTCAGCAGTTCGCAAGCATTCTTTCTGCTGATGACCCCATGCGTCAGTGACACGTAAACCAAATACTCGATTGATTATTGCAGCTTGTTTCGCTCATGGGCCACCGCCAAGTAGTTCTTGAATCTTAGCTTGTTATCGATTAACGCTGTCGCGTCGTCCAGATTTTCCTCCGCTGTTCTTACCCACCCCCGCATATCCCTGATAGCTTGGAAATTCGAGTACGCCTCTTTTGAACACGGCCTTACCTCTTTTCACTGTGGGAATTCGCATAGGCCAACTTGATCTTTTTGCCGCGATTGGCCTTTGACTTTTCTTTTCCGTAACCCGCTAGTTTCAACTCCTTGATCACTCTTTCGGCGTACATTTTTCTTTTCTTTGGGTTGCCGCTGTTGTAGCATCCCACCGCCTCCCAGGTGTATCCGTTCCTTTGGATGCACTGGGCCAACACCCATGCGCCTACATAAACATTAGTGCATGGGTCGGATAACCTTTCCCATGTCTCCGCCCCCAGAGTTTTATACCAACTGGAATTGATCTGCATGACGCCGTAATCATAAGATCCATTTGTGTTCACGTTCACTGCTTGGGAGTTGAAAGACGATTCTGTTTTAGCGATGCCCCACAAGAGCAAAGGGGATATGCCATAAGCCTCTCCTGCTTCCTCAAAACAAAAGGCGGCGGCCTTGTTTGTAGTCAGCGACAGCAGCAGTATGATGACTGCTGTCGCCACTGCCGCCAGAGGAAAACGCAATGCGCGGGTCTGAAAGCAGTTAAGCACTGCTTACGCCTCAGCGGAAAACATGGACTGAATTCCCTTCGGGTGGATGTATTCTGCTTTCGCCAGGTCCGCGATCTTCTGCGTCAGATTGTGAAACTCGACAACGGCTTTTACTGTCTTCATAATAGCGTCGCTTGCCCGCTCAAGGTCCGTGCATACTGTACGGTATTGCATCAACATGGGATCAATACGTTTGATGATGTGGACCATTTTCTTGGATTCTTCCGAACGTGGCAGGTATACATACGACGAGTTGTTTTCGGCCATTAGCATCTTTGACTCCGGCGTATCGTATGAGAACCCCCCCGTTCCATGTGGCAATGAGACACCTGCCGAAAGCGACCGCTCCAACTCACCTAACCGCTGCGTGAAGTATTCTACTTCGCGCAGCAGCTCCACGGCTTTCTCAACGGGTATTGTCGTGCCTGCCCTCATGCGTACCGAGTTCACCAGTCTGTCGAAAGGGCTCACGATTTTTGCCATCATGCGCCCCTCCCTGGTTCGGGCCAAAAACATTATTGCCGAGGGGTCTTCCAACATCCGGATTTTCCTGGCTCGCAATGACGCCCTTATCTTGCTACTTCTATCCTTCTTTGCCCTCGCTACTTCGATCTCCTTTTGACGAGTGGCTTCATCGACCCTCGGAGCAACTTCCGATTCGCCTTTTCTCTCAGGCTTTTTTCCCTCGATCATTTCCTCAATCATCTCTCTCTCCTTTTTCTCCCCACTTGGCAGGGTGTCTAAAAATGTTTTGCCGGATGCACACGGACATGCACGCCCGTCAGCTTCGAAACGGTGGCGACATTGGCGCCACGCTTGCCCACATACAGGCCAACTTTATCAGGACGAACAAAGACGTCTGCCTCGTTCAAATCCTGATACGGTATTACTTCCAATATGCCTTCCTTGGGCGCCGGTGAAAAAGAGTCAACAATATATTTCTCCTTATTATGAGAATATCTTATAAGGGTAATGGTGCTTTCCGTGTATGCATTCACCGCTTTCTTTTCGATGTATGGCAAGCACGCCGCGACAGGGTCGCTCCCATCCATGCTCACCACCGCAACCTTTGCAAACCCGGATCCGGGAACGGATGCTGCGGCTATCACCTCGACTTTTCCCTCCATCAACAGAGGAGAGATAAACATCTCCGTCAATCTCCGATAAAAAATCGATGAACTCTGTGACAGCTTGTAGACATTATTCTCGAACGGCACTTTTCTCTCCCATCCGTGTGTCGCCTTGTCGCAGGAATGTACGCAGGCTACCGTGTTGTCGCCAACTCTTAAATGCGAACCAGCATTGGCCCGTGGTAACAGGGCCAGATACCCAGTTTCCGCTATCGCCATCAAATACGCATCATGTCCAGGCAACGCCTTGATTACGGTTGCCGGAACCAGATGTCCGATTTTCAGCATTTATGCTACCGCCCACCTTGCTTGTCGATCAGGGTTCGATTATCGCTCTTTATTAACAGTTGCCTGATTAGCAGTCGCCTGTGCGATTTTCGGGTTCGGCATTGGCAGCACCTGTTGTGATCGCCTATCAGCAGTCGATAATTTCTTTATGAGCTCGCCGATCTGCGCATGTAAACCCTTCAGTTCATGCAGGGAAGTGTCGAACGCTGTATCTTCCCAAAAAGAATCTATCCCGGAGCTGAGCAAACGTCCTACCGTGTCAACTGACCGAGAGGCTGCTTGTATTTGGGTCATGATGGTGTCCGGTTTGAAAAAAGTCCTGATCTTCTCAACGCATTTGTCTCGCCAGATGCGGGCATCCACCCATGCGGCGTTGGCTTCACCTTCCAAATCCTTGCAACGACGCCTGGCGGTGTCGGTGTCTTCTTTCAGCTTGTCTATCTCCAGGTTTTTCTCCATGACGGCGGTTTTATATGTTTCTACCTGCTCCATAGTCTGCGCTATTTTTTCCTCGACCTCTTTGCGAATCGTTTCTCCCGCCGTTTTAAGGGAGCTCTCCTTAACCATCTTCAGTTCTTCCATCTTTTCTACCAAGACCTCTCTCGCCTTTTCCTGCTGGAGGCGGAGAGTTCTCAGATCCTTCTCCTTTACCGTCACCTGATTCTGTAATCGGCCTATCTCTTCCTCCAGTTCAGCATGCTCCTGCTCTCGCTTTTTCTCTTCCTCTTCATGCTTTTTCTTTTCCTCTGGGGTCGCCTCTACGATTACCTCTATCGGCGGCTGCTGCTGGTCAAGCAGGGCAAAGAGTTCCCGCTGATTGTCTTTAGACAATTTGGCTGCAACAAAGGCCATGTCCTGGGTTATCTTTCCTTCGTGGTATAACTGCATAAGCTCGGGCAGCAGATGCGATTCGAGGTATCTCTGCCGCAATACTTGCCGGTTTTGCTTTTTCATGTCCTTGTACTTGTCGCGATCTTCCTTGGAGAGCATCCTTCGGAATATTTCAGTGTCAATTACTGCCTCCTCCTCTTCGTGAGAAGATTCGATGCACGGGACGTTGTAAAAGGATAACTCTTTGGCGGCCCGCCATCTGTGGTGCCCTGCCAGGATGGTGCCGCCGCTTCCGTTGTTTCCGTCCGGTACGACGATAAGTGGCTCCTTTATGCCATACATAGCAATACTGGCTTTCAGATCCTCATACTCATCCATGGGCAAAGGCGGGAATAAGTTGTTTGGGTTCGCTCTTAACTTGATGGTCTCCACGTAAAATAACTTCACAATTTTTCCTCCCTTTCTTATATGTTATTAAGTTGATAGGCATTATCGTTGTGCAACTGTTTGGGGTCGGGACTCTGCGCATTGTATGATAACTTGGATTGAATGATTTCTTCACCCGCCGACAGCACCATCTGCGGATTTTCCTGGAGTATATTGGAGAGCAGCGATACGAACGCTGTACCCATCGTCTGTCTCGTATCCTTGGCATAGCGTCTGACATACTCATATGTTCTGCCGTTCAGGCATAGGTTGTAACGATTCTTGGTGACGTTTGTCTCTTTCATTGTTTTTGTTGATTTATTTCCAGCGAGGCAGCCAATTAGGAATACGGACATATTCCGATAATTCTTGCTTTGCATTACGATATCGATGGGTGTGCCGGGGGGCACGCTGATATTTAACCGAGACTGGTTGGATTGCTCTTTCCTGACAGGGGGATCACAATATGACCCGGGTTTCTGAGAGTCTTTGGATTTAAGATTGTTGGCTTTTTTGTATGCCTGAACTTTGCGGTACGCGATGAGACTACTTATCTCTCCGGGATCGGTCAGATTTAAAAGGTACATGGGGTCCTTCCCACCTTTCGGATGGAGTACACGCTTAACTGGAATAGGCAAAACTCCTATCTTTGCCCGTTTCTGAATCCATCGAAGGGTCAGCCCCCTTGCCCAGAGGTTTATCCTCCGGTATTCTTTGATGGTACACCAGTATTCCTCGGGGTTGCCGTCGATTTGGATCTCTTCGGTCATATTCCGTTAATCCTTTCTTCATGGTTCGCCGTAATCATGTGCATATTTTTGCACGGCGAACGGGTTCGTCGTGCAAAAATATGCACATGATTAACGACGAACTGTTCATGCCTTTGTTCTACTTCCATGTAATCTGCTACCCTGGCATTTCCTGGTCGTAGGTCTCGAATTTTGATGTTTTTCGATTTCATTGACTGCTCAACCTCTTGCTCGATGTCCCCGATCCCCTTTATCTGCGCCTCCGTCTGGCAAAGCGGGCAGATACAATTCGGGGGAGGTTAGCTCTTGTTTCCCCCCATGCTCTCTTTCCCTTTTTTTTCTCCAATCGGCCATGGTACTGATTTTAATTACCTGTGATTCCGACAGTCTGGACGCAATTCGGGCTCCCAGACATTCCTCTATCTCCTCGATCGACAGGTTTGTCGTCACTATCGTTTTCCGCCCATGGCGCAAGCGCCGGTCCAGAATGAGGAACAAGGTCGTGATCGAATACTCCGTCGTCTTTTCCGCACCAAGATCGTCCATGACAAGCAGGGTAGGGGAAGCATAGTGGTCTATTAACTCCTCTTCCGATTGCGTCGCTTTTTCCCCGAAAGAAGACCTGATTTTAAGCAGCAGCTCGGGGACGGTTATAAACACAGCATTGCGCTCTTTTTTGATATACTCGGCAAGCATTCCAGCTGCCAGGTGCGTCTTCCCGCAACCAGTCTTCCCGCACAGGGTGATGTTGTCGTGAGTGTGGACATGATTCCTCAAAACTTCAACGAGAGGATCGTTTCCCTGATATGTCTCAAGGCTGTATCGCTCGTACTTGCCCGGAACTCCGCACACCTTCAGCCAGTTGATTGTTCTTGCCGGCATTTCGTTCGTGTCAGGCTGTACTTGGGCTTTCGCTATAACATTCGCCCCCATTGACCAATTAGAAGACCGAGGCTCAAAATTCGTAGTCAACCGGGTAGGGTTCTGTGTCGCTTCTAGCGAGGCCCGCCGTTCCAATAACCTTGCCTGTCCCCGCTCCAAAATATTGTCTTCTTCCATCGCCATTTCCTTTCCTGTTTGCATAATTACCTTCCAATACCTTTGGCATGTTTTTGGGCCTGATAAGCCACTCCAAGTTACAGACAAACCCATTGTCTGTCCTGCCCATCAGAAAATCAGATCCTCGTATCCGAACGAAATATTGCCGCCACCACTCCAGGCTTTGCCGTTCCATCTTTTCCTGCCAGCGGGATCGCAGCAATGCTTGCCGCTCTTTCGTCCATTCTTGCACCGCAGGAAGTTCCGGGAGGATCTCGCGATAGAGTTTGATGATCTGATCGTGAGGGCAGCGCGTTTCTTCAGAAGGGGTTTCGGGAGAGACTTCGGGCGGGGCTTCGGCAAATAAAGGGCGGGATGATGCGTCGGAGGTTTCCGCCGACGATATACCTTCCTTAGAAGGTATATTATTTCCTTTACTTTCCTTTACTTTCCTTTGGGGATTAATCTGCGTAGTTGAGCCCTCCACGTGGGCTTTTCCTGCGTAGTTATTTTGTTGTGCAGGGTTTTCCTGCGTAGTTATTGTGTTGATGGGCTTTGTTGGTGGCTGCTTATGACGGTTTTTGGTGTAGACATCGGCTATATTATCAACAAAATTCTGGCACCAAATAACCTTAGAGGAATCCCATAGTTGCGAATCTATCGCTTCCAACCGGGAGAGTAGATCGCAAATTTCAAATACAAAACATTCTTCACGCCGGATTAAACTGCGTAGATATTCCAGTTGCGCAGGTATATTCAGGTCTAAATAGTGCCCTTCAGAGTTTCCCAGGCATTCAAGTAGCTTAAACCAGAAGGCATATCCATCGTTCCCGTACCGCTGCTCGATGATAAAAATGGTTTTTCCGTGGGTGCATAAATGAGGGAAGTAGTCAACGGTTTGCTTTTTTGGGCGCGTCATACTCGTCCCCCCCTATTACAGACAGGGGAGCAAATCGTCCGATAGATTTCGTATTTACAAAAAAAGTAAGGAAAATAATCGAATTCCTGCTTACGAGGCCTTGCCATTGATACCCCCAGAAGTACCTTTCTCCCCGGTTTTATCAAGGCGGAAAGTCGGTCCAGGATACCGACCTTATCGGGTGCGCTCCCTATCCGCCATATAACTCGCGCTATTCTGACTGGTCGGGATGGAACCCGTTGTCGCCATTTTCTTCATCAAGCGATGTGTATCTCGATACAACTGTCCACTTCGCACCAAACGCCTGCAAATCGCGCTTAACCTTCTGGAATTTCTTGTAGCCCATTACTGTCACCCTTCCGTCCGGGTATGTAACCTCAACCTGCTTGTCGCTTGACGGACATATCTTCTCGAAATACTTTTGGATGTTCCAAATCAGCAATGTCGAATACTTTGCGCCGGAGTCAGGCCGGTAAGTTGATGTAGTGTCATATACCGCTAAATATGCCTGGTGCAGCAGATCGTCGCGATCGCTGATCGCCAACAGCCTCTCATAGCGTTTCACGACAGATTTGATTAACGGCAAGCTCAGCTTGTACATCTCTGCCGTCAGTACAGCCCGGCTTTGCCCAGTTTGATTGCCTTTCGCCGTCTCATCAATGAGATCGTTAATTTCTCGAAGCTCTCTACCTTTCTTTTTCATGATGTTGACCTCGCCTTTGCTTTAGAGGGCTTGCCCGCCTTGCCCGGCTCGCCATTATTGTGAGGATTGGGCCGGACTTTGTGGACATCCAGCCCAATATGCTCCGCGATCTTGGTTCGAATCCGGTGCGAAACTGCCCGGTTTTCATTGACCAAGAAAACTGCTGCCGGATTGACGCCAATCTCTGGCAGTCTCAAGCTGACTGATAGTTTTTGCTCAATCATGGCTACTCTGATGTCAGTCGGTTTCATGTCCGGATCGGCTCGATGCGACAATTGGGCCGGAACCACCAAACAGGCAAGCACACCGTCCTGGTTTCACTCTGTAAACACGGCAAGGAT
>Ga0194040_1000247_pt1 | contig 15545 bp, 10 predicted proteins | sample JunL2210m_MetaG_FD_148973 | JGI IMG/M metagenome (GOLD analysis project Ga0194040, IMG submission 148973) | Anoxic zone freshwater microbial communities from boreal shield lake in IISD Experimental Lakes Area, Ontario, Canada - Jun2016-L227-10m | ecosystem: Environmental > Aquatic > Freshwater >... | reverse complement strand
AAAAGATGAGGCTTGAGTATTTCAGGCTTGGACAGAAGCAGTCTTGCGCCTCTATTGCCAAGAGCCGGGTTTTCTTCTTCCTGATATTCGAGATAAGGAAGCGGTTTATCTGATCCGGCGTCGAGAGTTCTGATTGTTACTTCATAATTATTAACAAATCTAAATATCTTTGAAAAGATTTCATACTGTTCTTCTTCTGATGGAAGCCTGTCTCTTATCATATATAGAAATTCTGTGCGGTAGAGCCCGATCCCTTCAGCTCCATATTTGCTTAAGAGAGATGTCTCGTTTACAAGCCCTATGTTTGCCCTTAGAAATATCTTGCTGCCGTTGGATGTCCTTGCTTCCAGATGGGCATTGTCCATGAAAAGGTCATCCTGCTGCTGAGAAAGGAGAATATTATGATAACGGTTTAAAATAAAATCAGGCGGATTTATATAGGCAATTTCGCCATAACAGTCCAGTAGTATTTTATCATTATTCTTTGCTAGGCTCGAGGCTTTCTTAGCGCCCATCAAAGCCGGTATATTGAGGGCTTTTGCCAGGATGGATACATGAGCTGAAGCCCCGCCTCTTTCACATATAATTCCTTTGATGTTATCTGTTGGCAGTTTCAGTAGGTCGGAAGGAAGGATTTCTTTTGCTATTAGGATGATATTCTGCGCCTCAATGATATCTTTATCAAAGTGTTCAATATCTTTGTTCTTGAGAATAAATACAGTTTCAAGAAGTCTTATCATTACATCTTTAAAGTCCATAGTCTTATCCCTGAACGCCTGATCTTTAAGGCTAGAGAAGAGTTTTGTGTATTCGTCATAGACTTTTTTAAGGGCAAACTCGGCGGTGTAGGTATTTAGAATAATAGCTTCTCTTATTTTATTAACTAGAGTTTTATCTTCCAAAAAAAGCAGGTGCGCGAAAAATATCGAAGCATCAGCTTCTGATATGAGGGATAATGCTTTCTTTTCCAAGGCAACAGTTCTCTCGATAGCCATAGCAAGAGCTTTATTTAAAATCGAGAGTTCTCTGGTGCATGATGCAGGAACACAATAGGTTATATCCAAATAAGGATTAGTAGAGTTAAATATATACGCATCGCCAAGAGATACTCCTGTATTGCCGGCTAGTCCCTCTACCTTTAAAGGCTGGTATCCCAAAGCATCTATTGACGCAAGCGCTTGATGAGTTGATTCTTTAGATTGTTCTTGATTAGAGACGCTAAGAGTGTTGAGGATATCGGCATTGAGGAAAAGATTGGCTAATTGGGTCCCTATTGTCTTAGCCATGCTTATGACTGTATCTGAAAAGTACTCTGCCTCATTGGTCTGGATTATTAAGACTCCCAGGCATTGAGTTGCTATATTCAACGGTATAGCCAAGAGATATTTATAATTCTCTTCTTGGGATGCTTCGAAGTATTTGAAATTAGGATGAGAACTCGGATCTTTGATATTGAGAATTTTATTTTCCTTAAAACATGTTCCTGTTAAACCTTCTCCAGGCTTTATCCTGATTTTGCCGATAGCGCTCTGGTTTAGTCCGTAAGTGGCATTCAAAATAAGTTCATCAGTTTCCTTCTTATAAACATAGACTGAACAAACCCTAGCGTCTAAACCTACAGCGATAAGCTCAACTATTTCGGAAAGCATTTCGCCGTAATCGCATTTCTTTGCGATTACATCTGAAATACTATTAGAAATTTCAAAGATTTTTTCGAGCATAAGTTTAAAATAAAAAGAGTGGAGGAACGCTAAAAATAATACTTAAAGCGATTATAATAGGAGAATACCAGAAATCAAATATTTCTAATGGCAGATTTTAATTTTACAGCAAAATTTAATTCACTAAATCTTCATGAATGAGAACGAGTTCCTAAAAAAAGTAATTCCTCTGTTTAAACAGAGTTCTGATGTGATAGTTGGGCCTGGTGATGACTGCGCTGTTCTGAAAATTGACGGCAATGAAAATGAGTATCTGCTCTATGCCGTAGATCAGGTGGTTTCAGATGTGCATTATCTTTTTGAAAGTGATGATCCGGAACTTGTCGGCAGAAAGTTAGTCAAGCGCAATATCAGTGATATTGCTGCGATGGGAGGAGAGCCTTTCTCCGCTGTCATAACTGGCGCTGTCAGTTCTAATTTTCAACGCCTTGAGAAGATTTATAAAGGTATTGCCAAAGAAGCAGAACTTTGGAATATGAGCGTATGCGGCGGCGATTTCTCTTCAGTTAAACCCAAAAACCTAGAAGTTTTTACTTTGTCCATTTTAGGAAAAGTCAGAAAAGAAAAACTTTGTTTGCGATCTAATGCTAGAGAAGGCGATTACCTCTTTGCCACAGGGAAATTCGGTAATTCATTTAACTCCAGGCATCATCTTACCTTTACTCCCAGACTTGAAGAATCAAAATTCCTATCTGGCAGTTACACTAATGCCATGATGGATGTAAGTGATGGTTTACTAATGGACTTAAAGAGATTTGCCGAAGCATCCAAAGTCACAGTATCATTATTTACAGATGAGATTCTTTTAAGAGATGGGACTGAGTCTATCAATCATGCTTTAACTGATGGAGAAGACTATGAACTTATCTTTTCGGTCAGACCCGAACTTGAGAGCAAACTAATTGAAAAGTGGCCTTTTAAGGATGTCGAACTTTCCAGAATAGGCGTTTTCCTGAGTCAGATTGAAGGCGTATGGGTCAAGGATTATAAAACTAATTCAGACTTGCTTGCCGATGGGCATTTCGGATATGAACACCCGCTATAGTTTCATGGTTAGAAAATCGTTAAATCCTTTGAAAGATAGCTGGTGTATCTGTATCGTTCTTCCATTTAACTCTTAGAGATTTTAGAATTTTTTACAAAAAGGCGAAAGCAAAACTATATGGAAGATAAAATAGAAAATCGCTTGATGGACGCCAAAGCGATGGAGCTTGCCATAGAAAGGTTAGCCTCCAAAGTCATCGAAAGTTTCCCCGGCAAAGAGCTTAAAAGCATGGCTTTTCTTGGAATTCAAAAGCGAGGGGCATGGCTGGCACAGAGGCTCTATAAAAGGGTTTTTGCCATGTCTGGGAATAAACCTCTGATCGGTACGATTGACACGAGCATGTATCGTGATGATATCGGCATGAGAAAGAACCTTGCAAGGATACTTGAAACAAGCATTCCTTTTGATGTTAATGACAGAAATATTGTGCTTGTGGACGATGTTTTGTCAAGCGGAAGAACTATCAGGGCCGCGCTCGATGCGATTACAGACTTTGGCAGACCGAAAACTATCAGGCTAGCTGTTCTTGTGGACAGAGGCGGTAGAGAATTTCCGATTTCTGCTGACTTTGTAGGGATGAAATATTCTGTGCCGCAAGAAGAGAAAGTTCATGTCTGCTTCAAGGATCATGACGGTGAAGACATTGTTTATACTACATCTAGAAAAGAGAGCTAAAAATGACAGAGATTAAATGGACAAGAAAAGATTTGCTGGGAATGGAGGATCTGTCTGCAGACGAGATCACATTCATCCTCGATACAGCTGAAGAATTTAAGAAAGTTAATGAGCGTAGAGTAAAGAAAGTTCCGGCCCTGAGGGGGATAACTGTAGTAAATTTCTTTGTAGAACCAAGCACCAGGACAAGAGCTTCATTTGAGCTTGCAGAACAGAGGCTTAGTGCGGATATAGTTAATATGTCAGCTTCGACAAGTTCTTTAAGCAAAGGGGAGTCACTCCTTGATACAGCTAAAAATATTGAAGCCTTGCAGGTTGACATACTTGTAATGAGGCATGCGGCTTCAGGAGCTCATCAGTTCCTGGCTAAAAACCTCAAGTGCGCAGTTATCAACGCTGGAGACGGAGCTCATGAACATCCTACTCAGGCGCTTCTGGACATCTTTACAATCAGAGAAAAGAAGAAAAAAATAAAAGGGCTTAATATCTCAATTATCGGCGACATCCTTCACAGCCGTGTAGCAAGAAGTAATATTTACGCATTACTTAAACTCGGCGCAAATGTTACTATAGCAGGTCCGCCGACGCTTCTTCCGAAAGAATTTGAAAAAATCGGAGTAAGACTCTGTGATAATCTGAAAGACGCCGTGGCTGATGCCGATGTGGTTAATCTCCTTAGAATTCAGCACGAGCGCCAGAGAGCTTCATACTTCCCAAGCATAGGGGAATATGCTTCGGTATATGGGATAAATAGAGAGAGCATAAAGTATGTCAAGAAAGATGCCCTGATAATGCATCCCGGACCAATCAATAGAGGTGTCGAACTTGATTCAGAATTTGCCGATGGAAAACAGTCTGTTATTCTTGAACAGGTTACTAATGGTCTGGCTGTCAGAATGGCTGTTCTATACCTTGTATCTGGCTGTCTAAAATCTTAAACTACTGCGAGGCTTAAATTATTATGGTAACTAAAAAAGAAAGTAGCAATTACATACTTCAAAACGCCAGAGTCATTGATCCGAAAAATGGCGTTGATGCCATTTGTGATATTGGCATAGAAAACGGTCTTTTCGCTGACCCTTCAAAAATATCTAACCCAAAGAAAATAGATTTGAAAGGGATGGTTATTGCCCCGGGATTCATAGATATGCATGTTCATCTGAGAGAACCGGGCGGAAAGGACAAAGAAACTATCAGGACTGGAACTATGGCCGCCGCAGCAGGTGGTTTTACTACTATTGTTGCAATGCCCAATACAAACCCTCTGGCAGACAATGCAAGCACGATTGAATACATTAAAACTCATTGCGAAGAGTCTGCCTGCGTCAATGTCCTTCCTTCAGGATGTATTTCCAAAGGAAGCGAAGGTGTGGAAATGAGTCCGATCGGCGGGCTGAAAAAAGCCGGGATAGTGGCTGTAACAGATGACGGAAAATGTGTTCAGAATCATGAGCTCATGAAACATGTTCTTATTTATTCAAAGACTTTTAAAATACCGGTTCTGGATCACTGTCAGGATTCGTTTTTAGCCGAAGGCGGGCTTGTGGCTGAAGGTTATTGGAGCACGATAAAAGGTTTAAGAGGAATCCCTGTAGCATCCGAGACAATTATGGTTTCCAGAGACATAATTCTTGCTGAAGCGGCAGATTGGAAAGTGCATATTCAGCATGTCAGCGCCGGAGCAAGCGTGGACATGATCAGAGACGCTCAGAAGAAGAAAGTCAAAGTAACAGCTGAAGTTACTCCTCATCACATTGCATTGACTGACGAATGTATAAAGGATTATGACACAAACTTTAAGATGAGTCCGCCATTAAGGTCTGAGGAAGATAGAAAGAAACTCATCAAAGGTTTGCAGGACGGAACTATTTCAGTGATAGCTACTGACCATGCTCCACATACCAGCACTGATAAACTTGTCGAGTTTGCTTACGCCCCATTTGGAGTGGTTGGACTTGAAACAGCTGTTTCAATCTGTTTAACGGAACTTTATCACAAAGGCTTTTTGTCGTTGTCAGACCTGATTTCAAAGTTCACAGTCGGGCCTGCTCAGGTTTTGGGTTTGGATATCGGTTCTATTGAGATGGGCAAAAAAGCAGATTTAACTATATTTAATCCTGATGTTTCATATACAATTGATGCCGACAGTTTCTACTCAAAGTCGAGAAATACCCCATTCAATGGCAAGGAAGTCAAGGGCAGAGTGATGGGTACTGTCGTATCAGGCAGATTCGTTTACAGCATGATTGATGGACTAAAAGGAAGTTTTTAAGCATGAAATCCGAAATACTAAGTACGAAACAAGTTTTAAAATTTAATATTTAAAGCTTTGGAATTTGTTTAGAATTTCGATATTATGATTTAGGATTTGTTGAAGTATGCAAAATAATATCGAGTCCAATGAAGCTTTAACTCCGATGATGCGTCAGTACAGGGAAGTGAAAAATACTATACCGACTGACGCTATTTTGTTTTTCAGGCTCGGCGACTTCTACGAAATGTTCTTTGATGATGCCGTGAGAGGAAGCAAACTTCTCGACATCACCCTGACAAAAAGAAACGCTATTCCTATGTGCGGAATACCATTCCACGCTTTGGACAACTATCTTCCAAAATTAGCTCAGTTAGGAGTAAAAATAGCCATTGCCGACCAGGTCGAAGACCCTAAACATGTCAAAGGAATAGTTAAAAGAGAAGTGACCAGAATCATCACTCCTGGCACACTTATTGATACTTCAACGCTGATTCCGACTCAGAGCAATTATCTGGCTGCTGTTTACTCAGGGATTAAAGGAAAATTTGGTCTGGCTTATCTGGATGTCAGTACGGGAGTTTTTAAAATAACAGAGCTTGATTCATTAGAAGAACTTTCTAATGAGTTGTTAAGACTTCAAACAAAAGAAGTTCTTATTTCAGAATCTCTCTTTGCCGACTGGAAGACTCAGAACAATAAGCTTCTTTCAGATTCAACTATGCTCTGGACGGCTCTTGAAGATGATGTTTTCGCCTTGGACACTTGTGAAAACTATCTGAAAAACCATTTTACAGTCGCTACTTTGGAATCATTCGGATGCCATGGGTTGACTTCTGCCATATCTGCTGCCGGAGTCGCGCTCTACTATGCAGTGGAGAATTTAAAGCACGAAGCTAAGCACATCTCTTCCCTGAAATATTACAATACCAAAGAGTTTATGCTCCTGGACAATGCCACAAGAAGAAATCTGGAACTCTTGGAGTCTGCCAGAGGTTTGAAGGAAAGCTCATTAATAACCGTTCTGGACGATACCAGAACATCTATGGGCGGCCGACTTTTACGCGAATGGATAGTTCAACCTTTGTACTCAAAAGATAGGATATGCCAGCGACTTGAAAGCGTGGAATCTTTTAAGGATGAACCTCTTACTCTCGCAGAACTTCAGGAAACATTATGCGCAGTCAAAGACCTCGAAAGAATCATTGGAAGAATCAATATCGGTTCCTCTAATGCCAGAGACCTGTCATTTTTAGCATCAAGCCTGGAGATGTTGCCTGGTCTTAAAACCATATTATCAAACTACAAGGCATCTCTAATTGAAGACTTAGATTCACAGATAAAACTCTTCCCTGATATTACTACACTTATAGATAAAGCCATAGTCGAAGAACCTCCGCTTGCAATAACAGATGGCGGGATGATTCGGGATGGTTACAATGCCGAAATTGATGAGTTTCGATCGGCGTCACGAGACGGGAAAAACTGGATAGCAGCTCTCCAGACTAAGGAACAGGAAAGGACTGGCATAAAGTCACTTAAGATCCGTTTTAATAATGTGTTTGGTTACTACATCGAGATAACCAGATCAAACCTCCAGTCAGTGCCTCAGGATTATATCCGCAAGCAAACCATGGTTAATGCAGAACGCTACATTACTCCCGAACTAAAAGAAGTTGAGAACAAAGTCCTTGGAGCTGAAGACAAGGCAAAGGCTTTGGAATATCAGATATTCCAGGAAATCAGAGAAAAATGCGCCTCATTTACAAAGGAAATCCGCGATACTGCCCAGGCAATAGCCGCCATTGATGTACTTTGCGCTTTTGCCGAAACTGCCAGAAAGAATGATTACCGCAGACCGACTATCACAAACGATGATGTGTTAAGTATCACTGGTGGCAGACACCCTGTAGTCGAGTCACTGCTCAAGGATGAACGCTTTGTCTCTAATGATACATTTTTAGACAATAGGGAGAATAATATCATCGTCATTACTGGTCCGAATATGGCCGGTAAGTCAACCTATATCAGACAGGTGGCGTTGATTGTGCTGATGGCGCAGATGGGTTCGTTTGTTCCTGCAGAGAAAGCCGAAATAGGGATAGTTGACAGAATCTTTACGAGGGTAGGGGCATCCGACGATTTATCCAAAGGACAGAGCACATTCATGGTCGAAATGGTCGAAACAGCCAATATCCTAAATAATGCCACGGCAAAGAGTTTAGTCATCCTTGATGAAATAGGAAGAGGCACAAGCACCTTTGATGGTTTGAGCATCGCATGGTCTGTAGCTGAATTTATACACAATACTCCTGCTTCAAGGGCAAAAACTCTTTTTGCGACACACTATCATGAACTTACAGAACTTGCTATGACTTGTTCAGGCGTTAAGAACTTCAATGTAGCAGTCAAGGAGTATGGCGATAAAGTCATCTTCCTGAGACAGATAATTCCCGGTGCCGCAGATAAAAGTTATGGAATCTATGTAGCCAAACTTGCCGGTCTTCCTGAGAAGGTCATTAAAAGGGCAAAAGAAATCCTCGAAAACCTTGAGAATAACGCCATTAAAGAAGGTCAGCCGACCCTTGCCAGCCACAAAGGCAAACCCCGTAAAAAACAATCATCCCCAAACACCCCCGAACAGCTCGAACTATTTTAAATACTTATGAAATTTAAATATATTATTATTATTTTTTTAGGAATTATATCGAACTCTTTTGGAGGGGAAAAGGTTATGTTTGGGATTGATAATATTGATAAAAATCTGAATGTTTTTGAGGGGAGGAGAGTAGGGTTGATAACTAATCAGACTGGGATGAATTCTGATTTTGTGCCGACGATTGATGTTCTGAAAGCTAAGACTGATCTGAAAGCTCTTTATTGCCCGGAGCATGGCGTTCGCGGCGATGCAGGACCTGGCGATAATGTTGACTCATATACTGACTCAAAATCAGGTTTGCCCGTTCACAGCCTCTACAAGAATGGAACAGGTATTGCTCCAACTCAGGAAATGCTCAAAGATATTGATGTGCTTGCCTATGATGTGCAGGATGTCGGGGCAAGGTTTTATACATACATTTCGACAATGGTTCAGGCTATGCAATCCTGCAAAGAGTCTGATAAGGAATTTGTCGTATTCGATCGTCCCAATCCAATCTCAGGAAACATTGTTGAAGGCGGTATTGCAGGAGGAGACTTCCTCTCCTTTGTGGGGATTGCGCCGATTCCGGTCAGATACGGTTTAACATGTGGCGAACTTGCAAAATACCTCAATGACAAGATGAATATCAGATGCAAATTGACAGTTATTTCAATGAGCGGATGGAAAAGAGATATGTTTTGGCAGGACACCAAACTTCAATGGATACCAACTTCTCCGAATATTCCGACGGCAGAAACTGCGCTTGTCTATTCAGGGACTTGTTTTTTTGAAGGGACGAATCTGTCTGTCGGCAGAGGAACTGCAATGCCTTTTCTGCAGATCGGTGCTCCGTGGATACAGGATCCCGAGAAATTAGCAGATGAGATGAATAAGCTTAAACTCGCTGGAGTTAAGTTTAGAGGTCTTTATTTCACTCCGCTTGCCGACAAATATAAAGGCGAACTCTGCGGTGGAATCGGAGTTTGCATCACAGACAATCGTAACTTTAGAGCGGCTGAAACTGCGGTAAATATGATCTTCAAAATCAGAGAGCTCTATAAGGATAAATTTGAGTTCAGATCACCCGATAAAGATGGGCGATACTGGGTAGACCTTTTGAGTGGAAGCAGTCTATTGAGAGAATCAGATTCTGTACAGAAAGTATTATCAAACTGGAAAGCCCAGTCTGAAGAATTTAAGAAAAAAACTGAGAAATATTACTTATACAAATAAGGCTTAAAAACTATGAATGAACAAAATGCTTACAACTTCAAATTGAAGAATCAGGATGGCAAAGAAGTTTCATTGAAAGATTATGCCGGCAAATGGCTTGTGCTCTACTTTTATCCGAAAGACAATACGCCAGGTTGCACTAATGAAGCTTGCGATTTTACAGATGGTTTAGCTGATTTTCAAAATCTCGGATGCCATGTTATCGGCATAAGCGCTGACTCGGTCGAATCTCACAAGAAATTTATTGATAAATACAATCTCAAAATAGAACTCCTAAGTGATCCTGACAGATGTATGATTAAATCCTACGGCGCATGGGGTGAAAAGGTTATGTACGGCAAGAAAACTGAAGGAGTTATCAGGTCAACTTTTCTGATTTCTCCAGAAGGAAAAATTATTGAAAAGTGGTTGGGAGTAAAAGTCCGCGAAAAGAAATCAAGCGGAGAAATTAAACATGCTGATATTGTCAAGCAGAAGCTCTTTGAGCTCATACGGCAATAGATATAAAAGCAAGCTCTTGCTTCTTCCAGGAGGGAATGATGAAAATTACAATTCTTTGCAATAACAGTGTCAAAACATTTAGCAGATGTATTGCTGAGCACGGTTTTTCAGCTTATCTGGAAACTGATGACGGGAACTATCTCTTTGATACAGGAGCAGGGTACGGGGTCGTTGAAAATGCCATCATGCTTAATAAGGACTTGCATAATATAAAGGCGATAATACTCAGCCATGGGCACTCTGACCATTGCGGAGGATTGGAGAAAGTTCTGAGGTATAGAAATGCTTATACTCCTATCTACTCTCATCCTGGAATATTCTCTGTAAGGTATGTCCAGGATGATCATAAGAAAATATTTGCAGGAATTCCGGCAAGAAAGGAGTTTCTTGAGTCATTGGGAGCAGATTTTAAGTTCTCAAAAGATTTTAAACAGATATCAAAGGACATATACCTAACAGGCGAAGTGGAGCGCAAAAGCTCATTTGAACTGCTAGAGAAAGATTTGTTGTCAGTATCAAGTACTGACAGGTTGGAGATAGACCCTATTTCCGATGATAATTCTTTAGCTATTAATTCAGTTAATGGATTTATTCTTCTGCTCGGCTGTGCTCATACAGGACTGGTTAATATAATGAATCATATTTCAGAAAAACTTTGTATTAATAGTTTTTATGCAGTCTTAGGCGGAACACATATGGTTCAGGCTGATGAAAACAGAGTATCGAAAACTATCGAAGCTCTAAAGGAATTCAGGGTCGAAAAAATTGGTACCTGTCATTGTACCGGACCTGAAAAAGAAGCAAGGTTGAAGGCTGAATTTGGCGATAAATTTTTCTTTGCCCAGGTAGGTACGGAATTTATAGTCTGATAACGAAAGGACAATACATCTTTTAGAATGAATAAATATTTTATAAACTATATAATGCTTGGATTGATAGTCCTTTCGATTTCTTCGACTGATATCTATGTTCCTGCTATGCCTGAAATGGTAAGAGATTTGCATACTACAGGGGCTCTTGTGGGGTTAACTATCACTACTTTTCTTATTGGTATGGCTTTTGGGACTCTGATTTGGGGAGTATTCAGCGATACCTATGGAAGGAAACCTATTTTAATAGTTAACCTTATTATCTATTGTGTTCTTTCTTTACTGATAGCTCTTTCTCCTAATATTTATGTGATATTAGTTTTAAGATTTTTCCAAGGAGTAATAACCTCTGTCTTTGCAATTGTCTGCAGGCTGCTCCTAAATGATTATCTTGAAGGCGTTGAGTTATTTAAAGCTATAAATCTGATTAATATGGGATTAGTGCTTTCGCCGGCTTTGGCGCCCGTATTTGGCGCTCAGTTAACTCATTGGTTTAGCTGGAGAGCTACCTTCTTTTTTAGCTTTGTCGCAGGAGTCATTTTGCTCATATTTCTAATCAAGAATGTTAAGGAGACCAACAAGAATAAAACGGGAAAACTTCCGTCACTATTTGTTTGGTTCGGAGATTATTTTAGAGTTGTACGGCACACGCATTACTCAATTAATAACTTGATGATTATGGGGAATTATGCCATTTATTTTGCATTTATAACCATCTCGAGTTTTATCTATATCACTGACCTTCATTTTTCTCCTACCCTCTATTCTCTTATCCTTTTATGTTCTTCTGGAGCTTATTTTCTTGGTTCTTTTTACTCTAAGCGCATTAAAGCTCTGAATAAAAATAAAAAATATATTGATATAATGCTTATGGCAGACCTGATAACTTTATGTGCTGCTTTCTTATTAGTAGTAAATTACTTCCAAGATGTATGGTTGGCTCAACTTATATTAGTAAGTCTAGCCTTTGGTATCACTAGATTTAGTTTCGGCCTGATGTTTACGCCTGCGCAGATGAGAGCACTGGATTTCTTTCCGGATAAAAGCGGTCATGCTATGGGGGCTTGTTTGTTTTTGACATTTCTCTCGGGATCTTTTGGCGCCGCCTGGGTTTCAAGCTTCCACAAGAGTCCTGTTCTTGGATTGGCCGTAGTTATTTCCAGTTTATCACTTCTTCTAATAGTCTTGCATTACATATCAAGGGTGTGGTTGGGCTCAAAGAATTAGCGTTACCACTTTAATGCTATGGTGTGAACTGGTTCGTCCCAGAGTTTCAGGATTTCGGCGTCAGTCTTGACTAGAGTGATAGAAAAACCCTGCATTTCCGATGAAGTGATATAATTGCCGACTGAGTATGGCTATGAACTGATCGCCTTCAATTGTTATCTTTATGGTTCTTGCTTTTGTTTGCGTCTTTTGGTTTAATAATACCCATTTTTTATCTTGTTACCTCCTTACTGAGATATTGTGTTACGGCTTTTCTGAACTCAGCGGGTTTGCGGCTCATTATCTAAACTCTTGATTTATTCAAATCAGCAAAACTTAACAGCATTTCTACCCTTCAATGCTCTGGGGGAATACTCTGACGCTCTTCTGGAGACATCCGAAGCTTCAATGGAGGATTTCGAAACTCTGCCGGAGTACTCCCAAACGATTTCGGAGCATTCCGAAGTTCCTTCGGAGTATTGCGGAGCTCTGCCGGAGGGTTCCGGAGCTTCACCGGAATATTCCCCCGTTCCTTTGGAGCATTCTCCTGTCATGTGGCAAAAGGCTTGATGAAGGTTTGAGCGAGGAAGAAGCATAGTTTTAAAGCGGGTTACTCAAGTTCGGAGGATGACAAAATCAGCGTGTGTAATTTTGCTTAAGCGGTTGTGAGATTTGCTTGGCTAGGAGTCTTCTGATGGGCTTCTAAGGACGAATAACGAATTATTTATGTTTTTTGTGGCAACTAATTGTTTTTACCCCCCCCCATACTAGAATCACTTATAAAGCTACAGAAAAAACCAAAGAACACAAATAGATGGACGAATTCTAACAGTAAGAAATCAAATAAGATGAAAATAGCAAATAGGATAAGCCTCTACTTTCTTGTCGCAGGATTGATCATTACGATCGGGGCTGCGAGTTACTTTTATAATGAAGTGAACTCGACCCTTAAGGAAAGTATATATAACAAACTTACTATATCGGCTGAGCTGCGGCTTGATCATATAAACACCTATCTTAATATGCTGGAGATTTCTGTCGGGCAGTTATCAAAAAGCCCAACTCTTGAAGATTTTCTCATCGGATTCGATGTACATTGCTCAAAAGAAGAATTATTTAAACGGGCAGAGAAAAGGCTTATCAGAACCAAAGAAGCCAATCCTGCCATAGCTGAATTCCTCTTGACTGATGACAAAGGCAAAGTGGTAGCATCAAGCAATAAAGATAGTATCGGCCAGGATAAGTCCACCGATTCGCTTTTCCTTGACGGACAAAAAAGTGTTTTCATTAAGGATATCTATTATTCAGAAATGTATAATCAGCCTTTACTGGCGGTATCGGCTCCGATTCTGGATTCTGAAACAAATCATTTTCTGGGAGTACTTTGCGCAAGAGTAAAACTGGACTATTTGAATACTATTTGTACCGATAGAACCGGGCTGGGCGAGACAGGAGAAATCTATCTTGTAAATAATGGCGGCTACATGATTACGCCGTCAAGATTCATAGAAGGTTCAGTATTGAAGCTGAAAGTGCCTCTTAATTACCATACCTATAAAGAAAACACTGTTAATCACTATCCTGATTACCGAAACATCCCTAACCTTGGAGTACATCTTGCTGTGCCGAGGATGAATTGGTCATTAATCTCGGAAATTGACGAATCAGAAGCCTTTGCACCTCTGAAAAGAATCAGGATTATTTTTATATCAATAATAGTTCTGGTCATTCTGGCATCATTGGTTCTAGGCCGATTTGTTGCTTTATGGATAGCTAAACCTATTGAGAAACTCGAGAAAGGCGCCGAAATCATCGGCGGCGGAAACCTGGACTATAAAACATCTATTGACTCAAATGATGAGGTGGGACACTTATCTCGGGCCTTTGACTCTATGACGCTGAATTTAAAGAAAAGCACAACATCAATAGACAGCCTGAATATAGAGATTGCCGAACGAAAAAAACTAACAAATGAGCTGCAGGAACTACAGGTGAAAGACCATGCACTGGCTATAATTATAGATTCTGCAAACGATGCTATTGTCGGTAAAAAAACTGATGGAACCATAACTAGCTGGAATAAAGCTGCAGAGCAAATATACGGCTACAGAGCAAATGAGATCATCGGCAAAAATATTTCAACTTTGATTCCTTCTGAAATGCCAGATGAATTACCTTTCATAATCAAAAAAATAACAAACAATGAAGTTGTTGAACATTATGAAACCATCCGAAAAACAAAAGAAGGAAAACTAATCGATATTTCCCTTAATGTGTCACCAATACGAGATACAAATGACAAGATCGTTGGATTATCTGCCATTTCCCGAGAGATCACCGAACGAAAGAAAGCAGAAGAGAAAATCAAATTGCTGCTCAAGGAAAAAGAAATAATACTCAAGGAAGTCCATCACCGCATTAAAAACAATATGTCCATTGTGTCTGGCTTGCTTATGCTTCAGGCAGCTTCCATGAAAGACCAGTCGGCGATAAATGCTCTGAATGATGCTCAAAATAGACTGCTGAGTATGAGCGTACTTTATGACAAACTCTATCGTTCAGAGAGCTTCAATGAAATCTCCCTTAAGGAATATCTAGAGAAATTAGTGGATGAGGTTTTATTTAATCTCTCTGACTCAAGTCATATTTCCATAGAAAAATACATTGAAGATATTACTATCTCGACAAAAACTTCCTTCTCTGTCGGAATAATCATTAATGAACTTCTGACCAATATTATGAAGTATGCTTTCAAAGGCAGAGATAAAGGCACAGTAACTATTTCAGCTTCAAAGAAAGACGACAGTATCATTATTATAGTTCAGGATGACGGTGTAGGGATGTCGGAATCACTAAATGTTAATCACCCTAAGGGCTTTGGTCTTAACCTTGTAGATATGATGGCAAAACAAATAAATGGAACTATTCAGATCGAAAACCATAACGGCACCAAGTTTACCCTAGAATTCCCTGTGTAATGTAGCACTGGCGTATTGCTATCAATCATTGTTCCAATTGTGGAAAACTCAACAGGAGAAGAAGCTTCCCATGGAGAAGAATTTGTTCCTGCCGACTGATGTCTAGCACTTAACTATGCCAAAACGCTCTGTTTTAATGTCAATATGAAGCATTTCAATGCCAAAATATTCCATTTTAATGGCAAAACACTCCGCAACGATACCTGTAAGCTCCGCACTAATGCCTTTGCGCTCCGCAACGATACCTGTAAGCTCCGCACCAATGGCAAAATGCTCCGCACCAATGCCAATAAGCTCTGCACTGATGCCTAAATATTCCATTTTGGTGCCAAAAAACTCTATTTTTATGCCAATAAGTGATGAAATGACAGACAAATTTGTTAGAATCATGCCATTAGGGATGGATTCGTTAATAAAACAATCCA
>Ga0194040_1000237_pt1 | contig 15773 bp, 11 predicted proteins | sample JunL2210m_MetaG_FD_148973 | JGI IMG/M metagenome (GOLD analysis project Ga0194040, IMG submission 148973) | Anoxic zone freshwater microbial communities from boreal shield lake in IISD Experimental Lakes Area, Ontario, Canada - Jun2016-L227-10m | ecosystem: Environmental > Aquatic > Freshwater >... | reverse complement strand
GTTTGATGTGCCGGGTTTCATAGTTCTCGATTTTTCCTTTTTCTGCAAGAATCTGGTTTATTTCTTTCTGGTCTTCAGGATTGGCATAGAGGTGTCTGCGGATATAGTCGTGCCTGCCTGCCTTGCTGTCGGCTAACATTTCAGCAGCGCTGGAATAATCATATATACGCGCAAAAGTATCATTCACATCGACCAGCAATCCGTCATGTGTGGTCTTGAATATCCCTGTTACCGATTTTTCAAAAATCTCGCGGTATTTTTGCTCGCTCTCGCTCAGCGCCTCCTCCGCCTGTTTGCGTTCGGTAAGATCAATGTCTATGCAGAACAGTTCTGTTCCGCCCCTGGCCCTTTTGACAATTGCATGACTAGAAAATACCGCAACGCGGGTTCCATCCTTTCTCATGAGGGAGAGTTCTGACGCCGGAATGGGTTGACCGCTCTCCGCCATATAGGTTATCGCTTTCCTGACCTCGTCCTTCATTTCCGGTGGGATGACAAGATCGATAAGATTCTTTCCGACAGCCTCCTGCGCAGTATATCCATAGAGAGATTCGGATGCATCGTTCCAGTATTGCGTAGTGCCATCCATGTTGTAGCCCTGTACCGATATTGAGGGGACATGCTGGAGCAACAAGCGGAACTTCTCCTCACTCTCCCTAATCTGCTGTTCTCCCTGGATTAATGCTTCAAATTGGGCCTGTAATTCTTCCTGGGATGCATTAAGCTCCTCGTATGCTGCCCTCAGTTCATCGTCCACCCGTTTCTTTTCGGTAATATCACGGTTGCTTGCACGCCTGCCCAGGTGGCGCCCCGCTGAATCAAAGACCGGATGGCATGTATGGTTGATCCAGCATAGTTCCCCATCCTTTCTCAAGATACGGATATCCAAGCTGAGTGCCGTTTTTGTTTCATCAGCTTCCTTCCGGTGGTTCTCCCACACCTCCATGTCACGGGGGTCAACGATGGAGTCATTGAGAGAGGGGTTCTGCTGGAATTCTTCCCTGCTATAACCGGATATCCTTTCGCAGGAAGGACTCATGTAAATAATACTGTGATCCGGTGCCTCCCAGTATTCCCAGCCATAGGTAAAATCAGCAACGGTACGGAATTTATCTTCGCCTGCACGCAGTTTTTCCTCTGCAGAGCGCCTGCGCAGGGATACTGCAACCATGTGCGAGAAGGATTCGAGGAGCCCGACAGAAGGGGCCTGCTTACCTTTTCCAATCGCGAGGACCGAAGTGGCAAAGAGCTCCCCTTCAATAACGTACACAAGGCCGAAGAAATGGTCAATACCAAGGACTTTCTGGATTGCAAAACTCATTGCAGGGGGGATTTGTCCAAAACTGACGTCAGTAAGAGTCGGGAGCTTTTTAACAGCACTACTGACAATTTCCATGTACTGATCCGCACTGACAACCGTCTTTATCTCGTGGGGATCTTTTCCCAGAATCTTTACCGCTTTTTCGAGGAGGCCGTGCCCGGACTCGAGGTGGCTGATAATAAGGGTGTGGTCAGCAGGATGATAATCCGAATACCAGGCCGCCACTCCCCCGGTTAACTCCATCAGCTTCCGGACAATGAATGTCCCGATGCTTTCACCGACCGGCAGCGATGCAAGTTCCAGGGAGAACTGGTTCATTGCGGCGAGGACCTGGTTTTGTTCCTGCAACGATTGTTCCGTTTCTTTCATCCGGGTGATATCCCGGATTGACTCTATTGCACCGCTAATTTCGCCTTTCTGGTTAAAAAGCGGGCTCGCCTTGCCCATGAGTGTCCGTTGCACCCCTTTCGGTTGTGAGAGGTCCGTTTCAGCAATGAGGACGTCTTTTTCGCGAGAAATGCCTTTATAATGTTTGCTGATATCTTCTTCCGGCTTAAAAAGCAGGTCAATAAGAATGGGGCGTCGTTTTCCGTAGAAGGGAATCGCATACTCGTACTCCCCCTTCCCCAGAATATCAGCTGCCGTGACACCGGTCATCTCTTCGATTGCGCGGTTCCATGCAATGACCTGGCCTGAACGGTCGATTGCAAACGTGGCATCGGGCAGGAAGTTGATGATATCGGCGAGTCGCTTTTCAGATTCATTTAGAGAATTTTCGGCCTGCCGACGGGCTATCGCCTGCCGGATCTTATGTTCCAGCTCGGCAAACTGGGCTTTCGGGTCTCCGCCTTTCTGGAGATAGAAGTCCACACCGTTGTTGATCGCCTCGATCACTACCTCCTCACGGCCCCGCCCCGTGAAAAGGATAAACGGGATATTTCCGTGACTGTCGCGAACGGCTTTTAAAAGGTCAATGCCATCCATACCTGGCATCTGGTAATCGGAAATTATTGCATCATATTGTTGTTTACCCAGTTGTGTGAGTGCTTCCTTACCCGAGATAGAAATATCGACGCTGAATTTCCCGGTCTTTTCAAGGTAGATTTTACACAAATCAAGGAGGGCGGGCTCGTCATCGATATAAAGGACCCGGAGTGCCTCAGCCATCTTATCAAAATTCTTGAGGAGTACTACATATTGGTTTCCATAGTTCTGCCGGTCTCAACCACTATCCCCATCTTCGAGAATTTTCAGTATGACTTAGAGTATGAACGATTGGATCTCGTTTTATATTTTTCCCAACAAATACCGCCGCCTTCCTGTTCCTGCCATCCAACACAGCTAAAAACGATCGTAACGGCACCGTGTAATAAACAGACCCGATAGTAATATTCAACGCCCGGCCAGACATCGATAACCGGGCGGATCGAGCCAGGTCCCGGGCATCAGGCAACCTTTCTTTATTGTAGGCAAATGTAGCCCAGGATCGGATTACCTATACATCCCTTTCGGCACCGTCATCTCGAACCGTGCACCTTTACCAGGCTCCCCGGTCTCAACATCACAATTGTTAAATATTCAGCTGATAAAAAGCATAATTTGGCAAAGACCGTTACAAGGGAATGATAATGTCTGAAAAGGATATATTCGCATTTTTTTTCTGCACACTTATCCTATTTTCTGTGTGCATGATTGCAGGATGTACCTCAAGTCAGGTAAAGACGGTGCCTGCAACCCCAACGATCATTATACCAGAAAGCCCGCGGCCCGTTGTTACACCTGGCATCACTCAATTAAAAAATTCGTCTTCAAATCTTAATCTCAACCAGGAAGCCGAATTGCATGCAGGAAATTTATCGCTTGTCTTTTTAGTTACGGATAAAAGCCGTGATTCGGTTAAGCAAACGGTAAGCTTTGAGCTGACTGTAAAAAATGTAGGGAATGAGACGGTTGCCGAACTCCAGAAAAAACTGTCAGATTTATACGCTGTTGACCGATCTGGAAAGCAGTACAGTGTACCCACCCATGTTGCTTTGATGGGACTTAAACCCGGGGAAATACGGAAAGGTACTGTTGAGATTGCGGATGTCCCGGACCTGGCACTTCCGGGCCTTGTTTTCCACTACCATTTTGGTAACGAGGAAGCATCCTGGGTGCTGGTTCCGGAAATGACTTAAAAATTTCAGCCCCGGAAAAAGATTACCTATACATCCCTTTCGGTACCGTCATCTCAAACCGTGCTCCCTTGCCCGGCTCGCCGGTCTCGGTGATCGAAATGCCGGTAATGTCGAGAATTTCCCGGGAAAGGGCCAAACCGAGCCCGGTATTCTTCCCGAACCCACGGTCAAAAATCTTTTCTTTCTCTCCGATAGGGATCCCATTGCCATCATCCTCGCATATTATCAGACGGTAGTTTTCGGATTCCTTAACAGAGAACCGGATGGTTGTCCCCTTCCCGCCGTACCGCACCGCATTGTCCATCAGGTTGTAAAACACCTTGACAACAAGCGAGTCGGCGAACATTTCGGCTCCGGCAGGGAGGTCGTTCTTCACCACGACCATTCCGAGCGGGGCTTGTTTTGCCGCAGTGTCTACGAGAGTGTGGCATTCCTGCCATGTAGGGGCATTAACACCGATGCTCTCGTATTCTCTGGTAAACTGGATCATCGACGATATGCGCTGTGCTGCGGTTGCTATCTTTTGGAAATACTCGTTGTGAATTGTATCGGGCTGCTTCTTTTCAAGAATGCGAAGATACCCAACGAGCACCGTGAGCTGGTTGTTAATATCGTGCCGGGTAATGCCGGAAAGCAGGGTGAGTTTCTTGTTTGCGAGGGCTAGTGCTTCTTCCGCCCGCTTGCGATCGGTGATGTCTCTGACGGTAGCCTGGAGGAACACGGTGCCTTGCCGCTCCATCCGGGTCAGGAGGACCGTTGAAATAAACTCCCGACCATCGATCCGCTTATGAACCCATTCGAAGGAGGCAGACCCGTCAATCACGGTTTTTTTGATCATTTTCTTTGCCTTGCTGACAGAATCGACCCCGTCCGGCTGGAACTCCGGGGCCACATCCCATGGTCCAAGAGATACGAACTCCCCCTCACTCTTCGCACCGAACAACGCAACTGTCGCCTGGTTGCAGGAGGTGAATTTCCAGGAAGGAGGTTCAAGAGTCATGATAGCGTCACGAGAACTCTCGAACAAGTCCCGGTATTTCCGCTCACTCTTCGCCAGTGCATAGCTTTCCCGTAAAGCAAGTTCAGCACACTTCCGCTCCGTCAGGTCAATCGCGATACTCATCAGGACCTTCTTGCCGCCCCAGTCGATAATTTTTGCATTTACATAGAGCGGGAATATGGTGCCGTCTTTCCGGAAATGTTCCACCTCAAAATCAGCTTCTCCCGTGTCATGGATTTCCTGCATCCGTTCGGTGATCAATTCCTTGCTCCCGGGCACATCGATCTCGTGGAGGTTCTTCGCGAGATACTCCTCACGTGTATATCCATGGAGTCGCAATGTCTCCTCGTTAACATAGAGGTAATTTCCGTCAAAGTCATGGACAGTGATAGATGCCGGGGCATCGTCTGACATGCGTGCAAGAAGCCAGATCAGTTCGCCCGCACGTTTCCGTTCGGTGATGTCCCGGATATTGCACTGCATCACTTTATTGTCTCCCACATCATAGACGAAACTGACAAAATCCGCGTAGATCTGACGCCCATCGGCGGTTTCCAGCGGCAGATTTTCAAAGTGGATGTATTTCTTCTCCTGCAATTCCTTAAAATTATCTTTGCTGGCTGCGATATCCTTGAATACTCCAATCTCCCAGAGTTTCTTCCCAAGGAACTGTTCATGGTTGAATCCCAGCAATTCGATCAGGAAGGGATTCACATCCAGGATGGTTCCCGTTTCGGCATCGACAATCAGGATGCCATCCCTCACCGCCTCAAAGAACCGGCGATACCGGCTCTCTGATGACGTAAGTAAATTTTCTGTAATCGTTTCGATCTCGTTCGGATTTACCTGGAGTTCGTGGAAGAGTCGTTCTGTCGTAAGTCCTTTTAACCCGGGTGAATTCTTCGGTATACATGCGGGCTGCTCCTCTGCATCATCCCGGAGTGTTTGTTCAATGACCGGGGTGTCTGTGTCCTTATGCTCCGGCTTCATTTTCCCGGCTGTCATTTTCTGTTTCCCTCACCTGACATACGCCAAGCCAGGTTCGGCACCGCCATCTCGAACCGTGCTCCCTTCCCCACTTCGCCAGTTTCACTGATAGTAATACCCGTTATAGCGAGAATTTCACGGGAGAGGAAAAGACCAAGTCCGGTGTTCTTCCCATAGCCCTTCTCGAAGATCTTTTCTTTATCATCAACTGGAATTCCACTACCATCATCCTCACATACCAGGATATAGTCATTTTCTCGTTTTTCGAGTGCGAATTCAATAGTCGTGATCTTCTCACCGTACCGCATTGCATTATCCATCAGGTTGTAAAATACCTTGATAATGAGGGGATCCGCAAATACCTCTGATCCGCCAGGGATGTCATTTTTCACTTTGACATTTCCAAGTGGTACCTCTTTTCCCGCTGTTTCGACAAGTTTGTGAACCTCCTGCCAAACGGGGGTATTCACACCTACTTCCTCATATTCTTTTGTGAATCGGATCATTGCCGAAATCCTGTCACTTCCCACCGATATCCGGTTGAAATAATCCTCTAATTTTGGATCAGGAACTTGTTTCTGTAATAATTTGACAAATCCATCTATTACCAGAAGCTGGTTGTTGATGTCGTGCCGGGTAATTCCCGTAAGAATGTTGAGCTTTTTATTCGCCAGGCGGAATGCCTCTTCAGCTTGTTTAATTTCAGAAATATCCTGCACCATGCCATGAAGTCCGATGACCTTTCCTTTATTGTCACGTCTGACACTGCCGGTTGCATATGTCCACATGATACGGCCATCAGAACGGATCATTTCCAGCTCGAGGTTGTATGGTTCACCGGTGTTGACAGCTCTCGAAACAGCTTTTTCTAGGAGATCCCAACCTGCAGGTGTATGGAAACGTGGGTGCTCGGCGAAGGAAGGTGCGGGTAAGGATGGGTCACGTCCTGCAATATTGGATAGTTCCTCCGACCAGGTGACAGTATCTTTCTCCATTAACCAATCCCAAGTACCGATTTTTGCGATCTTATGAGCCTCTTTCAGATAATTCTGAGCTGAGATCAATTCCTGCACTGTCCGCTTGCGGTGTAAAGCAATACCTATAGTGTTTCCTAGTCCTTCGAAGAACTGAATCCGTTCAAGGGAAAATATATTTTTTTGGTGGTCATTCAACTGGAGCAAGCCGATGATTTTTTTATCGGAACGCAATGGTATCAGTGCCACTGATTCGTACCCTTCACCGTTACAGCGGTTCCTGGTCGTTGCCTGGCGTTCCTGGTCCGTTGTTGATGCAAGAAGTTCGGTTGTGCAATTTGACCAGAAACTACCCCCCGTCGTAAAGAACTGATACTGAGGATCGGTTCGTCCACAGATAATATTCCCACACATGCATTCAAGAATTACCTTGCCATTTGAATCCCGTTTCACATTCCCGGAACTATCACGACCACAGAGGGATCGTTCAGATTCCACGAATGTATCTGGAAATCCGTTGGTTTCATAATAAGGATAGTCTTCTCCGTTTTCCAGCCTTATTCCAACCGCTTCAATACCGGTGGATTCCTTAATGGCATGAAGGATTTGTTTGATGCTGTCTTCTTCACTGGAATAATCGTTGAGGATCTGTAACAATGTCAGCGTTAGTGCCTGACGTTTTTCTTTCCGTATCCGGTCGGTGATATCTTCAAATATCGTGGCAAACCTGCCTTTAGAAGGAGAATATAAAGATATTAAAAAATGCTTGTCCAGGGGTGGGAAGTAGGTTTCAAAGACCTCTTGTCCTCCTTCAAGTGCCACTCGTTTGTATATATCAAAATACGGCGGCTCATCTACACCATATGCTTCCCGGCTGGTCTTCCCAATAACCATATCTCTGGAAACGCCAACCTGCTTCTCGAATGCTGGGTTGATTTCAAGGATGACGTAATCATCTGGTACCCCTTTTATATTATAGGTGAGTTCATGAAGGGCGGCTCCTTCAATCATGTGCATATAGAGCGATTGGAATCTCTCTTTGCTTTCCATTAGATCTGCATTCAACTTCCAGATATCACTAATATCGCTGATTGCAACCCGGACTGTTGCTCCTGCATCACCATCTCTGATAAGTCGGAGGCTTTCCAGTCGTGCGTGGAAAAAGGAGCCGTCCTCTCGTTTGATGGTGAGGACGCAGGTCTGTTTGTTTTCCTGCTTCTGTAAATTCATGAAATACAGGTGCCACGTATCGGAGTCTTTTTCTGACAAAAATTTACTGAATGGAGCCTTTTTTAGGTTGCCTCTTTCAATGCTTAGGAGTGTGGCGGCTGTAAGGTTCAGATCCATAATCATGCCCTTATCGTTGAGCATGAGATAGGCAAGCGGGGCGAATTCGGGGAGGTCTAAGTACCTGTCCCGTGACTCCTCAAGTGCAAGATTAGCTCTTTTTACCTCTTCTGCCTGCATCTCAAGTTCGATCTCTTTAATACTGAGGTCTGATTCGGATCTGATAAGTCGTTCTTTGGATTCATGAACCGCTATATCTGAACGTACTCCCTCAACTGCCTTTTTAATCTTGTGAGTCAGTTCAACGAATTGCGGTTCTGGATCACCCCCTTTCTGGAGATAAAAGTCAGCTCCATTGTTTATTGCCTGGATGACTACCTCTTCCCTCCCCCTTCCTGTAAAAAGAATAAATGGAAGATTCCCGAAATTTTTCCGGACTTCTATGAGGAACTGGATGCCATCCATATCTGGCATCTGGTAATCAGAGATGATGACATCGAATTTCTCCTTCTGAAGGAGTGTTAATGCCGCAGGTGCAGAGGCCATTGTTGTAACAGAAAAGTCTCCGGATTGCTCTATGAACAGCTTGCCGAGGTCTAGGAGATCCATTTCGTCATCTACATAGAGTACCTGGCATGCACCAGACATGAACTTCCCTTGTAGGCTAATAGTAGATACATTTTTGTACAGGGATCCCGGACATCATCGCATTCCAGGTTTTTCTTTTCGGGGCCACGAATGCCTAAGGTCAAGGCACTGTATACTAATAAGGTGAAATAACGAGGTCCTTCATACGCCCGGCCTGATGTCGATAACCTGGCGAACTCATGAAAAGAGAGTTAACGACGATGGGATACCATCCTAAAGTTACCGCAAAAATTGCAAATTGACAAAAGGATTATACAGACTGTTCCGTGTTATTGGCTATCAAATGATATCATGACCAGCAAAATCTTATCGGATTGTACGCGATGTCCACATCTGGCCGAATGTGATGCTCATGTTTCGGGTGGTACTCACAAACACCTTGCAGGATCCGATCCTTGTAATTTGGTTATTAAACCAAAGCCAATCAGAAGTTAATTTTAATAGTATTCACTGTGGATTGCAACCACGTTGAAACTTGTTTTTTTTTAGGTGCCGCATTACCCCTTTCACTTTCACACCATATACGCTCCAGCTCTAATACCGCACGAGTGATATAATCGTATCCAATGAAGAAATACTTCGAAATGAAAGAGACCCTGTTCCTCGACCGTGACGTATTCGAAATGGATTTCATCCCGGAAATATTTCGGTTCCGGGAGGCCCAGGTCACTAAAATTGTTTCTGCGATACAATCGGGACTTCAAGGCAACAGCCCGGTTAACCTGGTGATCCGGGGTCCGCCCGGGACCGGTAAGACAACCGCAATCAACAGGATATTTTCTGAAATCGGTGCGTCTCATGAGGGTATTATTCCGGTATACATCAACTTCCATGTGGAAGGATCAAAATTCGGTGTTTTCGCCAGGATATTCGAGGAACTTCATATCCAAAAGTCCGTGCCCAAGGGGCAAACGATAGGCCCGCTTATCGAACTGATCGGTAAGACAATCAGTCAAAGAGAGGCGGTCCTTGTTGCGTGTTTTGACAATGCGGACCACCACCTGCCGAACCATCTCCTCGATGACATTCTCTCCTCATTCCTCGGCCTTTCAAAGAAATACCCGAAAGCGAAGGTGGGATTCCTCCTTATGACGAGTGATATGGAGGTTAACCTGAGGTTAGCCCTGGATTCCTGTTTCACTTCCGACCTCAAACCTGACAAAATCAATTTCCCGCTCTACCAAAAGAAGCACATGAGGGAAATCCTCCACGACAGGATTCAGGCCGGGCTTCACCCAGGTGTCATACCCCCCGGAATGCTCTCATTTCTTGTCAGTCACATCGAGCCGGCCGGGGATGTGCGGGCAGGAATTCACCTGGTGAAGTGGAGTGTAATGGCTGCCGAACGGGCAGGCCGGTCATCGGTTACCGAAGCGGATATTGTGGTTTCAACCGGGGTCCCCGGATATTTGAAGGCTATCCGGCCAGGATGTGAAAGTTAACTTTTTTATCCAGACCGGTGAAGCTTCGAAATCGTGATATTCGGTGCCCGGCCCGAAGTCGATAACCGGGCGGACCCGGCCGGTCCCGGGCATCGACCTGGCTTTCTTTGTTGGGCAAAGAACGCAAATTATGAAAATAAAATAGGGGCGGGAATGCAGTCCTGTTTCGGCGGAAATTTACCGGCATTTGATAGTTAGAATTATCGTAAAGAATGTCTCAATAACTCCGTTCAGTAATACAACCATGAGGTATCAATCTCTGAATTGAGAGCACAAATATACAGACCTAGACAATACAATTGTGATATCAGGTATTCGGACCAGTGGATCCTTGAGAAATTGAAAATAATCATATTGCAAGCTCAATAGCAACCCTGAGTCCCTCATCATCAAATGGCTTTTTAATAAATCCTTTCGGGCTGGTTTTCTTTGCACGTTTAAGGAATTCATCATTGGTGTGCGAGGTCAGGTAGATAAACGGGACCCTGGTATTCGCCGCCAGGAATTCTCCGACTTCGATGCCATCCATTCCACCTTTTAATTCGATATCCAGGAGGACAAGGTCCGGCTTTAAATGTTGTAACTTTTCGATGGCATCAGCACCATTTGTTGAATAACCGCAGACAATATGCCCGAGCTGCTCCAATCGCCATTCAATGACTTTTACAAGGACTTCATCATCTTCCACAAAAAAAATCTTAGCTTGTTTCATCATGTTCCCCTGAAAAATAACCTGCAATTTAAAGGTATGATATCCCATTACGCCTGTCAGACTATTAATTCATTGTGCCGGATGCAAAATATTTCTATGAATATTGTATTTTTTTGGATTTCCCCCCATAAACATGACTGATCGCGTGAACATTCATAGTTAAACCGGGGAACCGGAAAGAGATAATCCCGGTAAAAAAATCTGGAAAACCTGGAAGGGGTATTGGAATGTTATGCAAAGACACCCGTGAAAAATTACCTGAACATCCCCATCGGCACCGCCATCTCGAACCTGGCACCCTTACCTGGTTCACCTGTCTCGCAGATAGTAGTACCAGTAATCGAAAGGATATCCCGCGAAAAAGCCAGGCCAATCCCGGTATGCTTTCCATAGCCTTGCATGAAGATCATTTCTTTTTCTCCGGCCGGTATACCCTCCCCATCATCTTCACATATGATCACATTATCACCGCCGGATTCCTCAATTAAAAACTGGATCGTAGTGATCTTCCCACCATACCGGACAGCGTTATCCACGAGGTTATAGAAGACCTTGCTTATCAGGGGGTCCGCGAAAACTTCCACCCCGGCAGGAATATTGTTCTTTACTTCGACATTTCCCAGTGCGGACTCCTTTGCGGCGGATTCTACAAGTGTCCGGCAGTCCTGCCAGGTGGGGGCATGGACACCAATGAGCTCGTAGTCTTTCGCAAATTGGATCATCCTGGAGATCTGTTTTGCTGACCGGGATATGGTCTTGAAATACTCGTTAAGAGCTGGATCGTGCAGCTTACTCTTCAACATATCGAGGTATCCCAGGATCACCGAAAGCTGGTTGCCGATGTCGTGCCGGGTGATACCGGATAGGAGAGCCAGCTTTTTATTCATCAGGGAAATTAGCATTTCAGCTTCTTTTCGTGAAGTGATATCAGATACCACCCCGATAATTCCGGTGACCTCTCCATTAATATCCAGAATGGTAGCTTTATCGAAAATTACATGGCGGATCTGGCCACTTTTCATTATGATCCGTGACTCATACTGTTGGGTTCCAGGATTATTGAACAGTTCCTCGTCCATTCGGAAATACTCATCAGCAACATCTTTCGGGGCCGTTTCATAAACTGTTTTCCCGATCAACTCGCTGCTTGAACTGCCAAGGAAGGTTTCGAAAGCCTTGTTACAACCCGTATACAAACCATTCCGGTCCTTAAAAAAGACCGGGTTGGGGATGGTCTGGATTAACGTCTGCAGAAACTTATAATCATCGTTAATCTGTTTCTCTACCTGCTTACGCCCGGTGATATCATTGATAATTGAGAACAGGACCGTCTTTCCACCAACCTCAATCGGGGAAGAATGCACTTCGACGGTCCGGATCTCACCACTTGCAATCCGGTGCGGGAAGATGAAAAAGTTGTTATTTTCCCGTGCTGCCGTATTCATTTCTGCAGCAATCTCCCCCGGTGATAAGGTGTTGATCTCAGTAATGGACTGTGCACAGAGTTCTGTTTTTGACCTTCCGTAAAACTGTTCAGCTGCCTGGTTTGCATCAGCAATATTCCCTGTTTCAGGGTCGACCAGGAGCATGATGGAATTATGCCGGTCAAACATCGAATGGAACCGCTGCTCGCTTTCTTTTAACACCTCTTCAACCTGTTTACGTGCTGTTACATCAATGACAAATCCTGTTACTTTGAGTGGTGTCCCATCAGGAGCAAACTCGGACACTCCTCCGATATCCTGGGTCCACAGGTAATTACCGTTCCGTTTACGTATCCTGTACGTGACATCGTACATCTTTTTTATTCCGGTCAGATGGTCACGCATTCCCTGCATCATCGGTTCATAATCATCGGGATGGACAAGCCTGGTAAAATCGGAATAGTGAGAAAACTGTTCAGCCGGATAATCGAGCATGCGGGCCTTCCGTTCATTGAAAAATACAGCACCGTTAACGCAGTCCATCTCCCACCAGGCTATTTTTCCCACCTCCATGGCTGAATCCAGCCGGGCTTTGGTGAGCAGGAGTTCATCTTCCGCTTGTTTGCGTTCCGTGATATCCTTGACAAAACCCATTAAGGTGGCGTTAGGGAGCCTGACTGCCTCAACTGACCAGTACCGATCAGAGCCATCCTTATGGCGGAAAGCAAGTTCATACATTGAGTGGCCCGTTTCAACGACATCCCGAAAGCTCCTAACACCCGCTTCAAGGGATTCTGGCGGTAACAAATCCGCAATTCGCATCGCCAAAAGTTCTTCTTTTTCGTACCCGGTTATCCTGCTGGCAGCGGGATTGGTTTCGATGTAGCGTCCTGTTTCATCCGCGATAAAAATACCGTCAGGGGCATTGCTGATGTAGCTCTGGAAACGTTCTTCGCTCTCCCGCAGCGCCTTCAGAGCAAGCATGCGACTGGTTATATCGATCAGGAAATTTATCGTTGCCGGACGCCCTTCCCAGGCAATGTTCATAACACTGATCTCTACCCAGATTGTCTGTCCCTCCTTTCCAGTCATCCGGAACTTATACTGTGAGGGGGTATCTTCTCCATTCATTCGTTTCTGGTAGCGCTCAACCACCGGTGCACGGTCATCAGGGTGAATAAGGAGGGATATCGGCATGGACTGCAGTTCCTGATCGGAATAGCCGGTGATTTCCACAATCCGGTGGTTGAATAACCGGACCATTCCATCCTGGGCTACAATAATTGCCTCATTTGAATGTTCGACTAAAAACCGATATTCTTCTTCCCTGTTACGAAGGGAGTCCTCTGCATTCTTCCGGGATATTGCCTGGCGGATCGTATGGGCCAGTTCGGCAAACTGCGAACGTGGTTCGCCACCTTTTTGAATATAAAAGTCCGCTCCACGGTTTATTGCCTGGATTACTACCTCTTCCCGCCCTCGTCCGGTGAACAGGATAAACGGGATCCAGCCAAAATTAGCCCGTACCTCGTCAAGGAACTGGATGCCATCCATTTCCGGCATCTGGTAGTCGGAGATAATTGCATCAAACCGCTCTGCGTTTAGCAGCTCCAGTGCCGCCCGCGCAGAAGAAAGCGTGGTGATGATAAACTCCCCTTTTGCTTCGAGAAAGAGTTTTCCAATATCCAGCAGACCGGGTTCGTCATCAACATAGAGGACCCGGAGAACCGCAGACATCGAACTCAAATGGATACTGTTACTACATACCTTTACGTATCGTGCTAAAAGGAAATTTGCGTTTTAATTATTCAGGGTTTTAAAAACCCTCCATACGTATCTTTTCTGCTCGGTGAAACGATTAAATCACTGATGTATTATTTTTAAATAATACAGATCTGATTGTGGAGAATTTTAAAAGTTGAATCCTTAAAAAAAATATGGTTGGCCATAAATAAATAATAGTCCTGTAACCCCCAAGACCGGAAAAAATTATCTCCATGCCCCTTTCGTCACTAACATCTCGAACCGTGCCCCCTTGCCCGGCACCCCAGTCTCGGTAATCGTGATACCGGTGATATCAAGGATCTCCCGCGAAAGTGCTAAACCAAGGCCAGTGTTCTTTCCGTATCCTCGTTCGAAGATCTTCTCCTTCTCGTCTTCGAACTGCATTGGAACAGGAACTACGAATGCTCTTAAATTCTAGAGGTTCGATCCTCATTGGAAACAAATTTTATCAACAAGCGCCCTCTTATCACCCCATCCCCACCCCCAACCTCATTCAGAAAAATCCAGAATCTCCTCAAATCCCCAAACCTACACCGCAAGAAAGCCCGTTCAGACATCCATCTAACTATTCTTTTCCTTTTAACCAAAATTCCTGATTGCCCAAACGGGCAGGAATTACCAAACCATGTCAGATTTTGTCCAAAAGGCAAATGTAAAGCGGTCTGTCCGTGTTATCACGACCAAGATCGCTGATGTAGCGACACTGAACACCCTCGTGCAGGGAGTCATCGATACCAACGCATTCCAGTGCGTGGACCACGTTGTAGCCGGCGAGGCTCACCCCGGGACCAGCCGTGGAACACAGTCATTCGGCATCCGTGTGATCTATGAGAACCCGACAACCCTGAAGAACATGGGTACTGCGACCGCAAAGGCATCAACTGTTGCAGGCTATTCCGCAGCTGCAACCGCACTTGTCGGAAACACGGCACTTGCGACCGCAATCGGCGGGGACCCCATCCAGGACACTGAAACCGAAGGGTATTCCATTTCACTAAACTGCCACGACGCGAACGGCGAGGACTATACGGTCACATTCGCCAGAAAGGCCATCACCATTTCCTCGTACGAGGATAATGCGATTGTCGCTCGCGTGAACACCTGGGCGAACACAAAGCCCGCACTTGCTTAGGCAGGTGTGAAAATGGCAGGGGTAGAGGACCAGTCTTCTCTATCTTTGGACTAACCAGACCCCTGCCTTTTCTTCGAGGTGGCCGGGATGGATGTAGAACTTCTTGTTATTGTTCTTGGTGTAGTGCTCCCGCTGTACCCCTCGCTTTTTGTGATCTACGAAAGGATCGGAAAATACGAGGTAATTTGTGCAGAGTTCGAGGCCCTTCGCGAAGAACACCAGAAATCAAAAGAGGCATATCATGGATCCAGAATTAATTAATTTCATCCAGATTCTTATCGCTCTCGTCGCTTCCGGGGTTGCCATTGTGCAGCACCGGAGAGCAACGTCGGCGATCGCTGAAACACAGCAGGCACAGCAAACGACTAATCAGGTACTGAGTTACTTTGATGCAACCGACGACACCGTAACCGTCGCTCCTCCAGAGGTGCAGGGCCGGTCGTATAAGATGGCCGACAGCACGAAGCGATGGCTCACGTTTGACCATTCACCGATTGAACGAGAAAGCCTGCTCCGGCAGGTGGCAGAGGCCGAGGCCGAACGGCTGGACACGTACACGATTACGGTCCCGTCTGCCTGGTATGACATTGAGTACGGGCTGATCAAGGGCTCGGGTGGCTCGGGGAAGGGGGTGGCTATATGATCAAGCGACTTTCCCAGCGGAGGAAGCTGGTTATCGGCGGCTGCATATTTGCGGCTGTTGTGCTCGGCGTGGCCTGCACCGGGATTACCCCGGCCCAGGCTGCCGGTTTCGAGGTGCAGACCTATGCAACGGGAGATTCGTACCTTTCCAGCTCATCGGACTGGACCTGGGCTGCATCTGACGGGGACCTCTCGAAGACTCCTCCGCTTGGGGTCGGGCAGGAAGTCCTGCAGGGAGGATA
>Ga0194040_1000228_pt1 | contig 16037 bp, 18 predicted proteins | sample JunL2210m_MetaG_FD_148973 | JGI IMG/M metagenome (GOLD analysis project Ga0194040, IMG submission 148973) | Anoxic zone freshwater microbial communities from boreal shield lake in IISD Experimental Lakes Area, Ontario, Canada - Jun2016-L227-10m | ecosystem: Environmental > Aquatic > Freshwater >... | reverse complement strand
GGGGAACTTGAGATGTATCAGCCTGGATTTCTTAAAGCATTTGAAAATGATCTTCCCAACTTCAACGATCTCCCCTCGCTGTCCATTGATTACGGTCTCCTTGAAAAATCCGGGCATGTGGCTGTAGTACCTCTTCAGGCACCATGGACCGATTTAGGGACGTTCCAGGCCTGGTACGAGTACCGCGATCATGATGCTGCCGGGAATACCGGCGAGGCAGAATACCTCGATGCAACAGATAATTTTGTATCTGCACCCGGAAGGAAGGTCGCACTAATCGGGGTGAACAACCTCGTCGTCGTTGATACGGGTGATGCCCTCCTGGTGGCAGACACGGTACAGAGTGGCAGGGTCAACGAGCTGGTCCGGCGTCTCAAGGATAAAGGTGACCCGGTTGTTGATTATCCCCTGCAGGTACAACGACCCTGGGGTTCCTATATCGAGCTTGAGCGGTCAGTATTTTTCCGGATCAAACGGCTTACCGTGAAGCCCGGTGAACAACTATCCCTCCAGAAACACCTCCACCGGAGTGAGCACTGGATTGTCGTTTCCGGGATGGCGGATGTCCAGCTTGACGGGAAGAAGTACCAATTCAAACGCGGGGAGAGTACGTATGTCCCCGAAGGAATGAAACACCGGTTAGGCAATTTTGGAAAGATCCCCCTCGAGGTGATAGAAGTCCAGATCGGCGAGTACCTTGAGGAAGATGATATCATCCGGTTCAATGACCGGTACTCGCGATCATGATCTTATCCCCTGTTTGCCGGGTCTCTGAAAAAAGTGAGCTGGTCCCGGATAATATCTTCAACACTGCATGATACGATAAACCCTGTTTTTTTTATTTTCCGGGTATCCGCAAGAAGGATCGGAACTTCTGCCGGCCGGAACTTTGCCGGGTCGAAAATTACCGGAATCGTTCCTTTCGTCGTCCGGATTGTGACCCCCCCATCTTCAAGAAGGTATTCTTCCTCCCCTGAAAGGAGTATACGATCAAGTTTTGTCTTCTGGAACGGGATACCGAACATGGGTGTGGTGTCAGGCTTTGTCGGGTTTTGAATCACTTTTTCGCCATTTGATGCTTCTATCTGTTGTACCGGAAATCCTGTCGTCTCAAGACTCATGAGAAGGTACGACAGTACCGAGGTAGTCCGCATCGTGCCGAGGTTGTAGACATCCCCATGTACTCCTTTCGTGGCAAGAAGACAGTAACCCCGGGTGACGTCCTCGATATGTGACCAGTCACGGAATGCGTTGACATTGCCAATAGTCAGGGACCTAATTTCACCGGCGACCAGCTGTGCGACCTGTCGCGCGATTACGGCCGTCACAAACAAGGCCCCGCGGCCAGCACCTTCGTGGTTGAATGTACGCGAGACAACTGTTTTAACGCCGTAACTGAGGTAATAATTCCGTGTCAGGTGGTCCCCGAAGACCTTGCTTACCGCGTAGGGCGACATTGGCCTGAGCGGGTTTGTTTCCGCTATGGGGACTTCGGGAATTTCTGGTTCCGGGAAGATGTTGCCATAGTGCTTCTTCAGTTGCTCGTACTGTTGCGAAGAACTTACCACCAGCCCGTATTCATCTGAAGAGCCGGCAAATACCACGACCGGGTCACCATTGCCGCTCCTGACGGCTTCAAGGAGGTTATTGGTCCCGATACAATTTGTCTGCATCGTCCCCAGTGGATCGGTAAACGATTTCGCCACGGAAGACTGGGCCGCAAGGTGAAAGACTACGTCCGGGTCTGCCGTTTCAATTGCACGGTCCAGACTTTCTGGATTATCAAGGTCGCCAAGGACCTGTGTCATCTCCGATGGTCCCCGCGCACCTGCCTTGCTCCTGTGGGCGTCATCACCGAATGGTTTTCTTACCAGGCCATGGACCACGGCACCCTGGTCGAAAAGGTAGCGGGCCAGGTACGGACCTGCAAACCCCCCCGCCCCGGTGATCAATACCCGTCTATCGTTCCATTCTGTTGTCATAGTCTCGCAAACCGGCAGGTCGTTACTACTAGGTTGGCCCGCATGTGATTATTGCTTTTGTTGCCGGGGGGATGTCCCGAGGGTCTATGTAACGGACAGGCTGATCCGAGAGGGTAATGATACACGGCAGCAAATACTACACGAGATGTCACCTGGAGGTGCACCACAGTGCTGACACGTCCCCCTGTTATGGTCGTACACGGTCCCGATATCTTCGACCTCGGCTACGTCCGGTGGCTGATAGAAAACGTCAGGCCCCAAACCCCGATTGTCTCCGGGGTCATGGCCCGGACCGCCGCTGAGGAATCAGGTCTCGTTCTTGAATTTGCAGGGCGACCTCCGTCATCTGTCCTTCATGACCTGGGGGGTCCTGCGTTTCTCGCAAACTGTGGCAAGACACAGGAGTCCGGACAGATTTTTGGCAGGATCATTGCCGGGAGACTGCTCCCGGCAGGACTCGTTCATCTCGAATGCGTTGACCGGACGATCTATGCCTGGAACGATGCAGACTTCGGCCTTACAGGTTTTTTATCCCGTGCAACAGGCTTTCAGGTTGAACGGTGTACCGCCATCCCGGACGTGGATGTGGAAGGCCTGAGGGAAATACGGGGTTGCATCCCGGGTGAACCCGTCTTTGTGAATGGACTGGTAATTGGTACGGCTACAGCAGTTACCGTATTAATCAGGGGTCGGGAAGGGAGGATTGAACCGGTATCCGGGTTGCACCCGAAACCCCATGGATTTGAGAAACTAGCTCGTCTCGGACCGGTCTCACCTTCGAGGGCGTGGTGTAAGAGCGGGGTTGTCAGGCGCCGGAATCCCCGGGGCCTGTATGAGATAAAAAGTGGCATCTCAAAGGGCCGTGTGATTGTAATCGACCATTGCGGCCATGACCTGTATCAGAACCTGGATGTGGATGTCGCGGGAGTGCTGGCAATTGGTGACGACACCACCTCGATCTGCGGGCATATCTGTGCGCACCGGGGTATCCCTGTGTTTGGCATTGTCGATGGTGATGCAGACGGGGTAATAGCACCGAGGTTTGCACCTGGCTCAGTCGTCATTCGTGTTGCGTCCGGCCGTGATGATGAATTTGGTTGTGAAGTTGCCCGCAACATACCCGGAGGACCCGTTGGATGGGCTGCCTGGGTTCACGCCCAGGTAACTTTTATTGGTGACCGGGGAACCGTCGTGTACCCGGAGGAATATCCGCGATGATGTGCGCGACCTGCAAGGGAAAAGGGATGTGCGGCCTCCCCCACTGCCCGGTAATGAAGCGGTTTTATGCCCAGGCCGGGACCGCTCCCGTGCGGGAATTCATGGGGTATTCCCCCTCTCTTTTCATCGGTTCGTATGGGTATCCGAGGGTTGCCGGAGGCCCTCTCCTGATTGACGATGCGGATAACCCGCCGTCATGGGTCGCATCAGGGCTTGGGATCGAGGATATTGTGGGTATCAGGGCCCGTACCATCCGGGGGACCTCCCAGGTTACCCCGTACCTCCCTGCTCTCCAGGAACTGGCAATTTCAAGTATCCCGCTTGATGTGGAGGTTCGGTTCACCCGTCCGGTCTCCTTCGATCTGACGTTTGATGGCACGGTTGCCCCGGTCGGGCTGTCCGGCAGTCTTGAGCGGATGAAGGTGATCGATAACCCGAAAGTCGATCCATCCGTTGACCGGGTCACATCGGATACTGACCTGGGAGCGATGGGTGCCTGCTCCGAGCTTCACCAGTCCGGGATAGATGTATACCAGATAAGTGGCCTAATGTCAGGCGGACTCATCGGAAGGCGACGGAAGGTCGTCCCGACACGGTGGTCAATTACGGCCGTTGATGACTCGGTTTCAATCACCCTGAAACAGAAGATTGCTCTTTACTCATCGATTGACCATATCCGTGTATTTTCGAATGACCTCTATGCCAACCGGATCGTCGTGGTGTTACTACCGGGTGATTGGCGTTATGAGATGATCGAACGATGGGAGCCGCAGAGCCTCTGGTCAGGGGAGCGGGAGAGTATCACTGTTGACAGAGAGGGGATGAAGAAGAAGGGGTATTCCCCGATAAGCGGTGCCTATTATTCTGCAAGGTTAGCCGTAGCCGAATACCTGGAAGCAACCAGGCAGTGTGCGAGAGTTATTGTTATCAGGAGCGTTTCAGCGGACTATTGGGCCCCGCTTGGGACATGGGTGATCAGGGAAGCGACGAGGGGTGCCATGAAAAAGCCCGGCATTCCCTGTGAGACTGTTGATGAGGCGGTTACGATAGCAGGTATGGCGTCCAGGTTCCCCGGCTGGGGAGGTTACAGCACCCTGCTTCCTGAAATACGTACACAAAGAACACTGTTTGATTTCAGGTTCTAAAAGAAGTTCCCTCCCTTCGAAAGGCTTAGAGTTCCCCCGAAAAAAGCGCCCCTAACTATTTGGCTGCCGCATGTACCGCTCCTTGATGTTATCGAGTGTCTCGATTTCTGTCGTGTCCTTGTCGTCCCTGATCCGGACGAACCGTGGAAACCGCAGTGCAAATCCTCCCGGGTAGTTCGAGCTTACCTGGAGTTCGGAGTACCCGACCTCGAAGACAAGTCCCGGTTCAAAACGTACCTCCTTTCCGGCCTGTGTGATAATCCGGTCATGAAGCAGGTCATATGCCTCTGCAAGTTGCTCGTCCGAAAACCCTGTCGCTACTTTCGAGAGGGTGATAAGTTCACCATTCTTCTGGCATGCAAGAAGGAACGAGCCAAAATAATGGGCCCTTTTCCCTTCACCCCATTCTGCACCAACAACGGCAAGGTCAATGGTGTCCACTTCAGGCTTGACCTTGACCCAGTTTTTTCCCCTCATACCGGGGGTGTAGGGGGACTCCGGGGCCTTGATCATAATTCCCTCGTGACCTGCATCAAGGGCCCGGTGGTAGAACGCTTCAACAACCGCCGGGTCATTGCTGACCAGCTGCGGTGCGACATGTCCGCTGACTGCCGTTTCAAGACGCACCCTCCTTTCTGATAATGGGAGGTCGATCAGGGTCTCGCCATTGAGGTACAGGATATCGAACACGTTCGGGAAGAGTTGTACTTCCTCCTGCATTTTTGAAATCCCATGTTTCCTACGGAACCGGCGAAGGACCGCCTGGAACGGGAGTGGTTTCCCTTCTTTCATTGCGATTACTTCCCCATCGAGGATGATATCCTTGGTCGTTGACTCGTTGAGGATGGCGAGGACATCCGGGAGGGCATTTGTCACATCCTCAAGTTTCCGGGAATATAACCTCGATTGCCCGCCCTGCCGGTGAAACTGGAACCTGCTCCCGTCGTACTTGTACTCGGCAGCGACGGTCCCGTTTTCCACGATTGCTGACACAATTGACCCCTGCTGGGCGAGCATCATCTTTACCGGGTGGAACGGGGATATGTGGACATCGAGGAGCGCTGTTTTCCCTGTTTTTGCAAGTTGAGCAACATATCCAAGGTCGTTCAACGCCTGCACCGCATGTTCAACGATTGCGGAATCAATTCCAAATGCCCTGGCCACGGCCTCCCTCATGCTTCCTTCCCCTACACCGATCCGCAGGTCTTCGAGCATAATCCGGGCGAGGTAACGTCCTTCAAGGGGGCTTGCATTTGCAAGGAGTTTCCGGACAACTAGTAATTTTTCCCGTTGTGACTGTTTCCCCCCCGTTTCCGCGATCTTTTCGAACTCCTGATATACCGTCACCAGGTCGAGTTCTTCAGAAAAAAAAGAGGTCTGTTCTTTTCCCGCGAGGAGGAGCTCTACAGCCTTTCCTACGTCGCCTGTCCTGTTGATGGTCTCGATGACTGTCTCCTTCTTTGTTCCAACAACGTATGCAATCCCGTCATAGAGGAGGTTCGGACCAATCATCAGTTTTTCCGGGCTCCAGTCCGGGAATATGCGGCCCATAATGAACCGAACGAAGACTGGCAGTTCCTCGTCTGAAAGGGACGGTAGCCGCTGGCTGATCAGGTCGATCATCTCGAGACGGCCTCGTATCCCCTCAAGTTGTTGACAGATGGCTGAAAATTCGCGGAAGAGCATAAAATGACCACATCTGACAAATAATTGTTGCTGGTCCCGGATAAGAGTTCCCACCGGTACATGGTAGAAGAATATGGTGGGATCTCTGCCTGTTTGTAAATCCCGGCATTCTTATAAAAATTATTATAGTCTGAAGGGATATGGTACCCTATGGAAGAAGAGTGGCAGCCTGATGCGGTTCTCGACATCAGGATTGCCCAGGTCAGGAAAGAATTATCGGAATACGTCGAGAAGAATGCTGAGAAAATAGACTCGAACCTACCGGTTTTTTACGGGCATGTGATGTCTATCATCGAGAATTCGTTCCAGGGTATCAGTGATGAGGCACATGACCGCCTGATCGATGATGTAACGATGAAAGTGCTGGAAGTGAGCAAGCGTTCCGGGGATATCGAGTATGTCGAACGCCTTTTTTCACATGCTGTCCGGATGAGAAAACGGCAGGCCGGACGGATGATTTTTGATGTGATCCTTGGTTTCAAATTGATCGACCTTGGAAAATATAACCAGGCCGTCGAAGTCCTTTCAAAATACCGGGCAATCGACGCGATTATCTGTACTGCGATATCCTATTGTTTTTACGCACTGTCAGAAGAGCACCTCAGTGAAGTCGGGGTGCCTGCCCACAACCGCAGGCCAAGTGAAAAAGCGCTTGCTGCAAGGGAACAAATGATTGAGCTGGTACGTCTTCGTGCACCGGTGAACCGGCTGAAATTTCCACATGTGCTCCAGGAGCTGAAGATCAACAAGATTTTCTGGTTCATGATCAGGCTTGCAGTAGACTGGTTCCCCACTGAAATTGAGTTCTTAAAAGTCGGTCTTGATAAGGCCAGGAAAGATGGTAACAGGGAAATGAGGGGGGAACTCCTGAAAATTGCATCTGAACGGTACTTCAGTGACATGTTCTTCCTTCGTGACCTGTACCATTATAAAATTGAGATGCGTGATGCAAGCGGGGCAACGGCGGTAGTCAGGCAGATGATGCAGCAGCATCCTGATGAACTGGAGCCTGTTTATTATGGGATGCAACTCTCGATAATATCCTCTCAAAGATCAGCGTACAGTAGTTTCCGGAAGATTGCGGCTGGAAAAAAGATGCCTTCCAATGTGCTCGCTCTTCTTGATTTTGAATTCGAACTTGTGGCAGGGAATAAGATTGAAACCTATGCATGTCTTGAGGAGATAAGGAACCGGGCCCTTTCGAAAAGCCATTACCTCATCATGATTGAATATGTTACCGAAGATGCTTTTTCAGATGTGGAAAAGCGTGCAAAGGTGGCAAGGAAAACTATCCTTGATTCTCTGGACCTCTACTGCATGAAAATACTGAAGATGAAGACTGATTGACATTCAGCATAACCCTGATGAGGTTTCCCCGTTCGTTTAGATCTGAATCATCAGAGTGTTATTTCATCAGACCAGCAGGGGCAGGGGCCGGTTTCGGATGCCACGGTAAGCCTGATATCACAGCTGAATAGTCCAAGACCTACTTTTCCGCTTTTTAAAGCAATTTCTGGTGTATTATTCACCTCGCTTAAATGGGCAAGCCGGATATGCGTTATGTCCTGCCCAAGCTCCCTGATACATTTTTCTGCGTCGGTATTCGAAAGATGGCCGTTTTTCGACCGGATCCTCCGTTTCAGCATTTCCGGATAGGGCCCGGTGCGGAGCATTTCAGTGCAGTGGTTGCTCTCGAGAATGATTGCGTCCGAACGTTTCAGGTATGCCATCATCCGGTCGGTGATAATCCCGGTATCAGTGCAGAACCCGAGCCTGGCACCACCCGAAGTGACCAGGTAACCGCAGGGTTCCCGGGCATCGTGGGATGTGGGGAATGCTTCGATAACAAATTCATCATGAGTTTCCGGTTCATGATACCTGAGCGTGGTGTAACGCACCGGTTTTCTCTCCGGGATTTTCTTCGTCAGAAACGAATACAGGGTCCCCTCTGTCGCATATACTGGAACTTCCAGTCTCCTCGCCAGCGGTGAAAGTCCTTTCATATGGTCGCCATGCTCGTGGGTGACAAAAATTGCCCTGATCAAATCCTGGCTCCCACCTGCTTCTGTGAGTCTCCGGAGTGTCTCTCTGACTGACAGCCCCGCATCAATGAGAATGGCGCCGCTCTCACCTTCGATGTAGGTACAGTTACCCTTGCTGCCGCTTGCGAGCGTGAGGCACCGCATAGTGGATAATCTTTGTTATTAGCCCCATTAATAGGATATGATGGGTACAGGAATGCCGGGATCGGGAATTTCGGGGTGGAAACCGGGAGATTGCATCAACTTTTCGTTACGTGGACGGCTGATGCCTTGAAGCAGGCCTGTATCTCCTCACCGGGCTGGATCCCTAAGTCCTTGATGGATCTCCGGGTAACGATGACCCTCAATGGAAACCCGCAGTCCGGGGTGATGATCAGCTGGACTGCCTGGACAAATCCGTCAACAATATCGTTCATTGAACATACCTCTCCGGTCCGGATCTCCTATGAGGGAATTACCTGGGTGTACTAGAAACATCCAATTCCTGCTACCTGGCTATTTGTTCTGGAAAGGTTTGAATATGGATAAATTTCTGCAATATGCATTAAACTGTATTGACATGAGCGTTGCAGTCAGAAGGTAATCGGGGGTCCCCGTAGCGGGATAGCGCATTGATAATATCATTAAACAATTCCTGCCCCAGTATCTTCTCTGCATCCTCTCGGTACTGCGTCGTCATCAGTCCGACGAGAATTTTCGTCCCTTTCATGGTAGTAAGAATCCCTACCCGTTCTGCCCGTGTGACCAGCTCTTCCTGTTCCATCATGGCAAAATATGGTAAGACGTAGTAGTGTGGGACTTCGGAACTCTGCCAGTCTCCGCGTAGTCGGAAATTTGACCTGGATTTGTCGTTCCGAGAACGAGACCGAAATATTCCGGTCGTGTTGGACCTGAATCCGGATGGCCGCGTCAAAAAGTATATCGATAGAAAGCGCCTGTGCCATGGTATTGTGATCATATATTCAAAGTAATTGTCATTAAGACTTGCATACCCGGATGTGACCGGGCGGACTTCCCTGACAACATGGTCGAACGGGTGCCAGGCTGATTGTAGAATAACGGTGCCGCATCTGGTGAGGGCCTGCTTGTTGCCTTACTGGTGGTGAAAAAAGAGTATTAGTGACCGAATTTGTGTTTCTCGTCTTCGGGAACCGGCTCCATGTAGATGACCTGGGCCCCCACATCTGTCGCGATCTGTTCGATCTCGACCTTGCGGAAATGGGTCGCCTCAATTTGTAACTGGCCACCTGTAACCGCGACAATCCGGTATTTTGGCTGCTTTACACCTTCGCCAATCTTCTGGCGTTCCCTGACATAAATTTTCATCATGTGCGCACCTGCTGATATATCAATTGGTATATCACTTAATCCATTAACTATGTAAACATATAAACATATCGTGATTTCTGTGCACCGGAAATTTGAACTTGATAATAAACTAACCGGGGAGACTCTTTCCAGAAGAAGTCTTCTTGCTGCATACCGTAACCGCCCGAGGCTCCGGTTAATGCCTGAGCTCAATGTTGTTAAAATTGGCGGGCATGGCATCATCGACTACGGTCGGGAAGTCCTCCTCCCCCTGGTGAATGAGATCGGTGGTCTCTCGAAAGATAACCAGATGCTTATTGTTACCGGAGGGGGCGTCCGGGCACGGCATATCCTGGATATCGGGCTTGACCTCGGGATGCCTACCGGGGTGCTCGCCGAACTTGCAGGAAAAATATCCGAACAGAACGCGATGATGGTCTCTATCCTGCTGGTACCATGGCATGGTGTCCGTATCCACACGGCGGACCTCTTAGAATTGCCGACACAGATCTTCCTTGGTGCGTTACCGGTGATGCATGGTACCCCGCCGTACGGGTTATACGAACACCCAGGTGAACACGGGGCCATTCCCCCTCACCGGACTGATACCGGTGCGTTCCTTGCTGCCGAAGTGGTGGGTGCAAAACGGTGTATCCTGCTGAAGAATGTGAATGGCCTGTACACCGAAGACCCGCATAAAAATCCCGATGCTGAATTCATTGCTGATATCACTGCGAAGGAACTCCTCGCCATGGATCTCGATGACATGGTCCTTGAACCCATGGTAGTTTCTCTGCTCCCTGATGCCCGGAACTTACAAGAAGTACATATCATCAATGGGCATGTCCCAGGTACCCTGCCAAAGCTCCTGAAGGGTGAAAAAGTCGGGACCGTGATTCGTGCCGAATGATAGAGATAATTCTTAAAAAAAGGGTGTATTTTATGAGAAACGACGATACGATTAAACTAACTAAAGAGAAAAGAGACGAAATGCTCTCTGCAATAAAGAATTATTTTTCAAAAGAACGGGAAGAAGAAATAGGTGATTTAGCATCAGGTCTGATTTTAGACTTCATAATAAAGGAATTAGCACTGGAATTTTATAACCAGGGTGTTTGTGACTCGTATAAATATATGCAGGACATGATTGCAGATTTATTGTCAATCCAAAAATAATACCCCACTAATATCCGGAAAGTATTACCTGTCCGGATAAACCCACAAATTCTGGTAATTCCCCTGCGTATGTGTGGATTACGATGTAATTTTAAGCTAGGACTGAAACTACCCGTTAATGCAGGAATATTTCAGCCCTGTATTATGATAATCACTGGACTTTCTTCAACATATACTCCGGGGCTTGTTGAACCGCTGGGTTAATACGCAGCTACCGGTTCCCCGTCGGTACTGTAACCGGTATCATGCTCCTTAACAAGCAGCATCAGCGCGATTCCAAGTACTTCAATGCACATCAGGAAGAAAAAACCTACATCAAATGCACCGGCCATTTCTGCTCTTGGAAGTGTGTGGGTTGCTTCCTGGGCCATCCTGGACCCGGCAGCAACGGTGGTGACGAGCATGACAAGGGCGACCCCGAGTGAAGAGCCCAGGTTGGACATCATCTTAATCAGGCCAGATGTTGATCCTCTGTCTTTCACCGGAGCTTCACCCATTACGGCACTGTTCAGCGGGGCATAGGCAAACCCGGTACCAGCACCCAGCATAAAGAGATAGATTTCCGCATGCCCGATACTCGAGTGGGCGCTTAGAGTGGAGAGTAGGAACAAGGCGACGGCACTGACAACAAAACCGAGAATGATTGGTTTTTTCGTCCCGATAACATCAGAAATCCTCCCCGCGATGGGTGAGGTAAGGATCATCCCGATGGGGAGTGCCAGCAGGATTGTACCGGCACTGTCGGTGGGGATCAATTTGACCATTTCCAGGTAGAACGGCATCAGGATCATCACCCCTGCCAGGCCTATCTGGGTGAGCGTGACGTTCACATTCTGCAATGCGAAGGCCCGGTTTTTAAACAATTTCAGGTTGATGAGCGGTTCCGTAGTCTTCCGCTCGCGGATATAGAATAGTCCCCAGAATATCGCAGATACAACCAGTGCTGCAATGCCCCTCTCGGGAGTAGGGCTGGTGAGCATGTTAAGACCAAGTATCAGCGTACCGAGGGCAACAAATATGATGATGACTCCAGGGATGTCCATCGACGCATTCGGGGTAACCGGGTCTGAACGGGGAAGTATGTATATTCCGAGCAGAATTGCAAGGACCCCGACTGGCAGGTTCACGAAAAAGATGAACTGCCAGGAAAAGGCGCTGGTGAGGTAACCCCCTAAGACCGGTCCCAGGGCTGCACCAAGCATCGTAAACATTGCAACCATCCCGAGCGCCTGTCCACGCAGGGAAGGGGCGAGGTAGGTGGTGACCATCACCGCGCCAAGGGCCGATATAATCGCCCCGCCTACTGCCTGGAGCATGCGGGAGATGATGAGGATATCGAGTGACGGGGCAAGGCCGCACAGGGCTGAGCCGAGGGTAAAAATTGCGAAACCAACGAGGAAAAAATTCCGGAATCCTTTGATATCACCGAGACGGGAGGCAAAGAGAAGCAGGCTGACAAGGACGATCAGGTACGCGTTCAGCACCCAGGAGACCGTCACTGTCGAGACTTCAAATGCCTTGCCAATGGTGGGCAGGGCAATGTTCACGATGGTACCATCGAGCCCGGCCATGAACGATCCGAGGGATATTACCAGGACGATCATGAGATCTTTGGGGGTCATTTTCGGACGGGTGCTGCTGTCACTCATAGCTTTATTACCTGATTAGGGGTGGCCACGGTGGTATTTATAGTTGTTTAAGACACCGCCAACAGTTTATTATCACGCCTGCTTTTTCACATTGAAGCATGTTTGATCGTCGTAATGTGCTTTCAACAACAATTTAACAACAATTCAAAAGGAAAAGAAAAATATTCCTTCTATCTCTTTTTTGTTCACTTACTATAATAGTACATTATTTATATATATATACAGTCTATTTGGTGTTCATTTCCGAAAAGCGGGCCGATTTGGTATGAACATTTTGTTTTGTTCAATGAGTGTTCAACGTGTGTTCAGCAATGTTCAGGCCTAAAAATGGTTGTTTTCACAATTGGAGGATACAACATACAGCCGCAATACCGATCGCCCGCCTATGGCCTGATATGGCGGGCGTATATTGCCTGGACTTGTGCAAAAGTATAACTTCTATCACACTGGTATCTCTACTATGAAAGAATGGAAGAGTCCTGAACTTACTGTATTGGTGCGAAGTAAACCGGAAGAAGCGGTGTTGACCGCATGTAAGTTCACGCGGGCAGGTTACGGCGACGATAGCGCCCACACGAATTGCGCGAGAACTATTGCGTGTAATATTTGCTTAGCTTTTAATACGAGTTGACGCGAAGGACGTGTTAACCGCAGCCATTCATTTTTTTTATAATAAACCTGTTCTGCTGAAAAAGAGAATGTGTTATATTTTAAGGGCCTTCCGGATAATGGCGCGTTCATCGGGTGCTAACTTGCCGAATCCGTCCCGGACGATCTGAATGATTGCCGTTTTGCCCTTTTTTGTTTTCCAGTAGTTTTCAACAGCTGCAGCGGAATATTTCTGAAACATTCCATCCGAATCTAAGCGCCATAATAAATCTGTAATATCATCCATTTTTTCATCCCTCCCTTACTTTGAGTCTCTTTAACAGTTCGTTTATTCCGTCCTGGATGTCCTGTGAACATTCGATGATTTCATCCACCCTCACCCGAGCAAACGGTCCCTCGTTGAATAGAATATTCCTTAACCGCTCATCCTGTTGTGCGGGTGTCATGGTTCCTCCCACAAAAACCGGATGATCTTTACAGACTGCCTGCACGCGCGGGCCTGAATCGGTCGGCCCCTTCTCTCTTCTTTGAGTGCTTGCATGAAAAGATTGTTGATTCTTCTTTCCGCAGTGGCGTTCATGCGTGCACCTTCCCGGCCTGCGCAATGGGTGTCGGGTAACTGGTCAGAGTGTTGGCAAGGTCCCGTAGTGCAATGGCGTTCCGGATCCGCTGCTCGGCATCTGCGACATCACTTGCATCGAAGTAAATTTTGATACAGCCTGACTTTCCAGGCGTGCCCAGCTCGAGTGAGTCAGGACGGACGGCAACATTCTTGATCACCGTTTCATGTTCCACAATAACAGGACGCCCATTCATACGGGCAGGCTGGTTAACTGCCGCTGTTGTGGCTATAATTGGCTCTGTATTCGTTCCGTTCGTCAGCGCAGTGAGCAGGCATGAATGATCGGTTCCATCAGGGTTTACCTCAACTGACTTACCGGTTGGACCTACTGCATACTGAATTACACCGTGGCATTTCGGGCATCTGTTGATCGGTGTCATTTCAGATCACCCGGCCATTGGTGCCGACTACCATGATCGGTAAAATGTTGTATTTATAGTGAGCGCACGATCGAACCATGATATTCTTTTCGTGTGCATCACAGCGCAGTGAGCAGGCGCGGTTTGTTCTGGCACATCGATCGCATAAGTCACCTGACGGAAGCCTGATAAATTCTGCATTCGATACTGATATGGCGCTTGCTCTTCCTGCTCTCCCCAGATCATGAACGCTGGCGCCACTGTTTTCTTTTGCTTCTGACATTCTCTTTCACCTGTAACACTTGTTACAATACAATGTATGGTGTATAACTATATATATTTACTCATACAATGTATTGTAATCATGGATGCTAGGCAAATAACAATAAACGGATATGAGATGATAGAGAAAACCGCCGGAAAATCCGGGAATAGTGGTTATCTATACATACCCGCGAAATGGGCGGGTAAAAGAGTTGCCGCGATTCTCTTAGAACCAATCGAACCAACCGGAGGTGAGTAAATGGGAATGATGAAACGTATCCAAATTGAAGATCACGAACGCGAAGAAGAAGAGAATAAAGGCAAGTGTTCTGATTGTGGCGAACGGTTAACGCGTGCAGAAAAAGAAACCGATCAGGATATGTGCTTTGATTGTTATAGCCATCACCAGGGATGATATTTCACTTCCGTGAATAGAATTAACCATTTTTTATACATCCGATCGGCACTTTGCGGTTATCGTCCGGGCCGGATGTAGGTTATAATATTATAACTTACATGTTGCCCGGCTCCTATCGAAATATTTGAAGTTCTGGAAATATGCTACCACGAGCTGCGATATTCAATTAAAGGGAAATACACGGGTATGCCCGGTAAAAAATGCTTCAATATGCTTCAAAAATATGAAAAATGGTCCGCTATGGATCGATTCAACTTTTTCAAATAGAGTTTTTTTATTGAACCGGGCCCGCGTTGGTGTTAACGGGTGGATCGATTGAATCGATCTTTTTTATTTTCCGTGTCCTGGTAATCGGTTTGGGTTTTGCCGGCCGTTTCTCGTATTCCAGAATATCTTTTTCCAGGTCATCAATCAGGTTATAATAATCCTGGTCAAATACTGGTTTACCGGTCGGCCTTGGAATACTCCAGGTGTCCCAAAACGGCGCTTCCAGTGTTGCCTGTATTTCTGCGTTAATCTCGTTTCTACGGGTTTTATATCCTGCAAGGTGCTCTTTTGCAGTGTCAATATCTTCCCTGAGATAATCGGCCTTGCCTTTTTTCCACTCTATCAGGTCACGTACTAACTTGTCTGTTTTGTAAAGTACCAACATTGAAATTAGGGCTTCTTCACGAATGAATCCGTTAATGGCCGCTGTGAAATAGGCATTGGCCCAATACTTGATATCAAGATTGTTCAACTCCCGGAAATAGCAGGCATAGTCCCAATCGCTGAGATTATTCACATACTTCTTTATGAAATCTTTAATCGCCTCTTCCCTGCCGGTAATATCGCCGCCTCGTGCTTCACACTTGCCGACATCAATTACTTCCTGGCTAAACCACCGGGCCTTTTCAATCGGTGAAAGTGCGCTATACTGCACCTCAACATTCTTTTGGAGTGTTCCTACGGTCACGGTCATTCTTTGGCCACTCCCTTAACTCTTTCCAGACTTTCTATTCTGCGTTTCAGCTCCTCGATCTCTTCGTCCTTCAATAAAGCAGCATAAGCGCTGATACCTGCAATCAGGGCCCTGGCATAACTTACCTTCGTTCTGTCACCGTCGCGCTCTATGAATCGGTTACAACACGTCCGGCTATGCAGACGGGCGATCAGGTCGGAAGTTAAGATTAATATTTCGTCGCGGTCCATGCGTCGAACGCTTGAAAATTTTTCTTCAAACCTTGGCCATTCTACAGGCGTTATTTCGCTGTCTGAATCGGCTATATCTTCAATTTCGTTCATGGGATGATCTCTCCTGACACATTCAACGGGCCTGATAATTTTGTCAATTTTGTCAAAGATTTTGTCAACGGTTTTGATTTTGTCAATTTTGTCACTTTTGTCAACGTTGACAAATTTTTTACATGATACCTGACAACCTGACGCGAAACCCCGACGGCCTTTCCAACTTCAGCATAACCAGCTTCCGGGTGTTCCCGGTAATAGTTGGCAATATCTTTCCGGGTGTTTCGTCGGCTATCTGTTGTGATTACGGGTACATCGGGCCCGGTTTCCAT
>Ga0194040_1000223_pt1 | contig 16158 bp, 13 predicted proteins | sample JunL2210m_MetaG_FD_148973 | JGI IMG/M metagenome (GOLD analysis project Ga0194040, IMG submission 148973) | Anoxic zone freshwater microbial communities from boreal shield lake in IISD Experimental Lakes Area, Ontario, Canada - Jun2016-L227-10m | ecosystem: Environmental > Aquatic > Freshwater >... | reverse complement strand
CATCCAGGCGAATAAGCTTAATTCTGCAAAATCTCGTTTAAGAGAGGTCCTGAGTGTAGAAGAACACCATCCTGAAGCTCTTCGAATTTTGGGGGTAATTGCCGCCCTGCAGCAAAACTGGCCTGAAGCATTGCGATTGATTGATCTCGTCCTTCAAATTGAACCCGAGAATGCCTTGGCACATAGCAATCGAGGAAATGTTCTCAATGAATTAAAGCGGTATGAAGAGGCACTTAGCTGCTATCAAAGAGCAATTCATTATCAGCCGTATTATGCCGAAGCATATAGTAATCAAGGGAACGGATTACAAGCCTTAGGGCGTTATGAGGACGCTCTCGCATCTTATGAAAAAGCCACTGAATTAGAGCCTAATTATCCTGAGGCTTTAAGCAATATGGGAAACGCGCTTCAAGCTTTGGGGCGGTATGAGGATGCTCTTGCCAGTTATGAGAAGGCAATCAAAATAGATATCAATTGTGCCCAGGCATTTTATGGGGCTGCCTCTATCTTTAACCTACGTATGCAATTTGATTATGCGCTTGGATGCTGTAATCAAGTTCTAAAAATTGACCCAAACTCCATTGCAGCAGAACTACTCAAGGGGCAAATCTTTTTTCAGGTAAAAGACTATGAAAATGCTATTGCCTCAAACGATGCAGCGTTATTTATTGACCCTCAATGTACTAATGCTTGGATTTCAAAAGGCAATATATTCTCAGAATTAAAGCAATTTGATCAATCTCAAATTGCATTTAATAAAGCCTTAGAATTGGCGCCAAATTCAGACTTTCTCACTGGGCTCATTTTTCAAACCACGCTTCAGATGTGTGACTGGCAGAGTCAAGCGGGAGAATTAACCCGCTTGCTTGAAAAAGTGCATGCAAACCTAAAATCGGCCGTTCCATATAACCTGATCTCTGCATTAGACGATAGGATATTAATTCAGCGTTCAATTGGGATTTATGCTGAGGCGCAGCGAGGGGGTATTGTTCGAGTGCCCCAAGGTGTTATCAAAGCAAAAAAAAGAATTCGCCTGGGCTATTTCTCGGCGGACTTTCACAATCACCCAACCGCATACTTGATTGCTCAATTATTTGAATGCCATGATAAAAATCAATTTGAGCTCATTGCATTTGTATTCGGACGTAATGCCCCTGATGAGATGCGGGAGAGATTGCAAAAATCTTTCGATCAATTTATTGATGTAAACGATAAAACAGATGAGGAGATTGCTCAATTATCGAGAGACCTGGAAGTGGATATTGCCATTGATTTAAAGGGCTTTACTAATGAGGGTCGACCAAGAATTTTCATGTATGGCGCTGCCCCAATACAGATAGGATATCTGGGATTCCCAGGAACGATGGGCCTTTCCTGTTTTGACTACATTGTTGCCGATCGTACTTTAATTCCAGAAGCATACCAAGATGGGATGGTAGAAAAAATTATCTATATGCCCAATAGCTATCAGGTAAACGATAGGCATCGAGCGATCACAACGGTAAAAATGTCACGTGAAGATTTGGGCTTACCTGCAGAAGGATTTATTTACTGCTGTTTCAACAATAATTATAAAATTACCCCTAACGTGTTCGATGGATGGGCGCGGATCTTAAAGGCCGTTGAGGGTAGTGTACTTTGGCTATTTGCGGATAATACTTATGCCGTAGAAAATTTGAAGAAAGAAGCCCAAGCTAGGGGCTTGGATATTACTAGATTGATTTTTGCTGAGCGTATGGATTCGGCCGAACACTTGGCAAGATATCAATTGGCTGATTTATTCCTGGATACAACACCATGCAATGCCCATACAACAGCGAGTGATGCTCTATGGGTCGGACTCCCAGTGCTTACTTTAATTGGCGAATCATTTGGTGCACGCGTTGCAGCTAGCTTACTCAATGCAGTGGGGCTACCTGAATTGGTGGTTGATACCCAGGAGGAATATGAGGCGCTCGCAATTCAGTTGGCAAGGAATCCAGATGAGCTCAATCAATTGAAGATGCGCCTAAAGGAGAATGTATTGAATGCCCCATTATTTGACACACCACTATTTACTAAACATTTAGAAATGGCATTTCTGAAGGCGTATGAGAGAGCTCAGAAAGGTCTTTTACCAGAGCATATTTCTGTCGATTAATCCCTAGTTTGCTGCAGATAAGAGAGACTAGTATTTTGGGCTAATGTCTTTAAAGGGTAAATTATCTGCATACAACTGATGTGCTGCACCAAATGCATACTCTAAGGATTCCACGAAGGCCAGGGTATTAAATAAGGGGGCAACGCTTTTATTGGCGAGTAAATTTGTCTTAATGATTGCTAACTTTTCAGGATTGGTGGCTAATTCAACTGCTTGTGCTTCATAGGAGGCAAGTGTACGGTGAATTAATGGGGGTAAATGTAAGTGGGTGAGTAAGCTGGAAGCTACTCTGCTCGGAAATGACTCTCCCTGCAAGGTGATGACGGGGACATTCATCCACAATGCATCACTAGCCGTAGTACCGGCATTGTATGGGTATGTGTCTAAAAATAAATCAGCGACCTGATATCGCGCAAGATAATCTGCTCTTGGCAGGCGCTCTACAAATTTCAGTCTATTGGGATCAACTTGCCTACTAATAGCATGGCGGGTGAGATTCTCTACAGCAGAAGGATTTTCTGCATAAAGTAGCATTACTGCGTCGGGCGTTTTACTCAAAATATTGAGCCAGCTATCAAAAATAGTCTCAGTAATTTTAAAAACATTGTTGAGGTTGCAAAATACGAATTGCTCTTCTTGTATACCGAAATCTGCCTTTCTAAAAACGTTTATACCAGATACCCGCTTAGAATCATTTGCTTGGTAGCTAGGTAAGTACATAATGTGTTCGCTATAGAACTTCCTGAGATAGGGCGGGATAATGACTTCATCCGCAATGAGGTAATCAAAGTAACTAGCTCCCATGGTTCCCAAAAAACCGATATATCCTACCTGGATAGGGGCCGCTCTTAAGGCAAAGATTTCTGTCCTAGCATTTTCTGTAAACCCGCATAAATCAATGGCAATATCAATATTGAGTTCCCGAGAGAGGGAGCTAATTTCGTACGGATTTTTATCGGCTACGTCGATGAAATGATCAAATGAGCCCTTTACTCTTGTACGCATTGCATCAGTAGTATTTTTGCCAAATGAGAAAGCATAAATTTCAAACTGATCTCGGTTATGAAGCTCGAATACTTCTGCCATCAGATAGGAAACCGGATGCTCATGAAAATCAGGTGAAAAGTAGGCCACCCGAATCTTGGGGTTTGTGTAATTGGGAATGGGGCCAAGATCGTGATTTTCTGGGTACTTGGTGTCTGAGTAAAGTCGGGCGGCTCTTAGAATTACAGCTGGGTCATCAATCAGGGCCATTAGTGGAACAGGGGAGATGAGCTTTTGCCCTTGTTTAATGGCGGTGCACAGGCTTCTTATCGAATTTTCTCTATGGCTCCAATCGCACATCCGCATTTTTGTATATAGACAGTCTCCATATAAAAAATCGATATGGGGATTTTGTTTATAAGCCCTCTCAAAGCACTCTAGTGACTCGCTATATTTTTTATACACTGCTAGATCAATAGCTAGATTGATCCAAGCCTCTGTATACATAGAATCCAGTGCGACAGCTTTCTGATACAAATGAATGGCTTTTTCAAATTCATAGATTTCGTCATAAAGTCTGCCCAAGTTATATGACAAATCAGCTGACTGATCATTAATATGGGATGCATGAAGAAAAAATTCTAATGCTTTGGCCTTATTTCCAGAAAGTGCAAAGGCCGCCCCAAGATCATGGAGAGCATCAAAACTGTTGGGGTTTTGCTCGAGCGCCTGCTCTAGAGATTGAATGGCCTGTGCATGCATCCCTATGCTTAGATATAGCGAACCCAATTCGTAATGCAGAGCAGAGGAGGTCGGGTTTGTTTGGATACAGGAATTAAGGAAATCAACTGATTGGTTTTTGTTTGGCAAGACATTTGAGAGGTGTGCAATTAATTGGAGCACCTCCTTATTTTCAGGATAAACTTTTGTTAGCTCAATAAGTGTCAAGATTGCCGGCTGAAATTGATGGCCATGTATTTGCCCCAATATTTGAGCGAAATTTTTTGGGTCGATACTAGGGTTCATCGCCCCATTTTAGGGTAAGACCTTAGGACATAAATGAATCAGATATTCGAATATCTCTTAAAAATCATAGAGTGGGTGGATTAATGCAAAAAAGTCTGCTAAAAATGCATTTAGGGCTAAACTAGCTTACAGATTGCCTATAGATAGGGGAAATTCCCCTAAAACCCCATTTATGGAGACACATTAATGCGAACCCTGAATTCAAAACCCTTCTTATTTGCTACAAACCTGTTTTTGGCTTCCTCCTTTCTTATGATTGGCTCTAGTGCGCAAGCTGCTAGCGCAACTATGGATAAGATTAAATCCAGTGGTGCCGTAACTATGGGCGTCCGTGAATCTTCGATCCCAATGTCTTACACAACGGGTGATAGTCGTTTTGACGGTTACCACGTTGAAATTTGTCGCATGATATTGGGCGATATTAAAGACAAGCTGGGTATGAGCACTCTCCGCATTAATTATCAGCCCGTTACCTCTCAAAACCGGGTGCCCTTGGTTCAAAACGGGACAGTGGATATTGAATGCGGTACCACCACTAACAATACTGCTCGCGCAAAAGACGTTGGCTTTGCCAATACCTTGTATGTTGAGGAGGTCCGTATTGCTGTTAAAGCAAACTCTGGAATTACCTCTATCTCTCAATTGGCGGGTAAAAAGGTAGCTACAACTACTGGCACAACCTCAGTTCAGTTATTACGTAAGCATGAAAAAGCCAATGGCGTGAATTTTGATGAAGTGTTTGGTAAAGATCACGCAGATAGTTTCTTGCTCTTGGAGTCGGGTCGTGCTGATGCATTCGTAATGGACGGCTCAATCTTGGCTGGTAATATCGCTAACTCCAAAAATCCAAAAGATTACAAAATTGTTGGTGAAGTGCTGGCTACTGAGCCAATTGCCATCATGGTGCCTAAGAATGATCCCGAGTTCAAGGCGGCAGTAAATGCGGCCATTGCGAAAATTGTTGCGAACGGCAAAATGCCGGGATTGTGGAACAAATGGTTTTTAGCGCCAATTCCACCAAAAAATATCGTAGTAGGTCTTGAGTTGTCTCCAGCTACTAAATATGCTTGGGCCAATTTAAATGACAAGCCAGCGGAAGACTATAACAAGAAGTAATCCATTGAAGATAAGTTCTTAATATGGCATTAGATTTAGGTGTCTTTTGTAAGAGCACCTTAGATGGAGAAGTGGTTGAACACTGCTTCTCCTCAATTTTTTGGCTTGGCCAAAATGCAGATCCCAGTTATCTAGATTGGTTGATGAAGGCATGGGGCTGGACTTTGGCGGTAGCAGGGCTTGGTCTGGCAATCGCTTTAATCGTGGGCGCCATTATGGGCACTCTTAGAACACTCCCTGACACTGGCAGCACCAGTAGATTATTAGTACGCTTATCTACTGCATGGGTAGAGTTATTTAGAAATATTCCCGTGTTAGTCCAAGTCTTTCTTTGGTATCACGTAATCCCTGCCTTTTTCTTGCCATTAAAAGCATTGCCCTCCTATTGGTTAGTCAGCATTGCCCTCGGATTCTTTACTTCTGCACGGATAGCAGAGCAAGTGCGGGCGGGTATTCAGTCCTTGCCAAGCGGGCAACGTGCGGCTGCTACTGCTTTGGGATTAACTACGTCACAGACGTATCGTTACATCATCTTGCCGATGGCATTGCGCATTGTGATCCCACCGCTGACCTCAGAGAGTATGAATGCCATTAAAAACTCTTCGGTCGCTTTTGCGGTGTCAGTTCCTGAACTCACTTTATTTGCGATGCAAGCGCAAGAAGAAACTTCACATGGAGTTGAAATATATTTGGCAGTAACTGCTTTGTATGCACTCTCCGCTTTTTCAGTAAATCGTGTGATGGCATTGATTGAGAAGCGAAGCCGTATTCCGGGATTTATTACCGCGTCAAATGACGCTAGCTTGGCTCACTAGGTGGAAATCAGATGATGAGCCTTGATCTGAGTTTTTACAATTGGGAGTTATTCACTAGCTACATCCTTAAGGGATTGTTATTTAGCGTTCAGTTAACTGTCATTGCCACTATTGGCGGAATCGTAGTTGGTACCTTCCTCGCGCTTATGAGGCTATCTGGGAGGCCTTCATTGGTCTATCCAGCCACTTTTTATATCAATACCATGCGGTCTATTCCCTTGGTCATGGTGATTCTATGGTTCTTCTTGTTAATCCCACTGTTGATTGGCAAGCCTATTGGAGCAGACTTATCGGCAACCATTACCTTCATTGCATTTGAGGCGGCTTTCTTCTCAGAAATCGTGAGGGCTGGTATTCAATCGGTTCCGAAGGGTCAGATGTATGCTGGCGAAGCTTTAGGTATGACTTATGGCCAAAATATGCGTTTGGTGGTTTTGCCCCAAGCATTTAGGAACATGATTCCGGTATTTATGACCCAAACGATCATTTTGTTCCAAGATACTTCTTTGGTCTATGCCATTGGAGCTTACGACTTACTCAAAGGTTTTGAGATAGCTGGTAAAAATTATGGACGTCCAATTGAAACCTACATTTTGGCCGCCGCTACTTATTTTGTAATCTGCTTCTCTCTTTCTAAAGCCGTTCGAAAAATCCAGGCAAAAGTGGCAATTATTCGCTGAGCCAATCTTTATTTATTTATCCCTAAAACACATAGACCATCATGATTGAACTTCAAAGCGTTTCTAAATGGTATGGCTCCTTTCAGGTTTTGACTGATTGCACAACGTCGATCAAAAAAGGTGAGGTTGTTGTGATATGTGGCCCCTCAGGCTCAGGCAAATCTACCTTGATTAAAACAATTAATGCCCTTGAGCCATTTCAGAAAGGTGAAATTACCGTTGATGGCATCAATCTGCATGACCCTAAGACCAATCTTCCGAAGCTGCGGGCAAGAGTTGGAATGGTATTTCAGAACTTTGAACTTTTCCCACATTTGAGCATTACTGAGAATCTGACATTAGCTCAAATTAAAGTATTGGGCCGATCAAGTGAAGAAGCTAAAACCCATGGTCTAAAGTACCTTGAGCGCGTTGGCCTCATTGCACAAAAAGATAAATTTCCTGGTCAGCTTTCGGGTGGTCAGCAACAGCGGGTTGCCATTGCACGAGCTTTGAGCATGGATCCGATTTTGATGTTGTTTGATGAGCCTACATCCGCTCTAGACCCAGAGATGGTTGGCGAAGTATTGGATGTGATGGTTAAGCTGGCAAATGAAGGCATGACAATGTGCTGCGTGACTCATGAAATGGGTTTTGCTCGCAAGGTTAGCAATCGCGTCATCTTTATGGACCAGGGTCATATTCTTGAGGATTGCAGTAAAGATGAATTCTTTGGCAATCCAGACGCACGTTCACCAAGAGCAAAAGACTTTTTGTCGAAAATTCTAGCGGGCTAATCAGTCCGGATACAAATTAGTTCAGTGTTTTAGGTTTTGGGCGTTTGCCAGTTTGTATTTTTAACTCAAGCTCTTTATCTTTGCGTAAGATTTTGAGATTTGCTTCATTGCCTGGCCCAATTTGTGCAATTTGATTCAGTAGCTGACGAACATCTTTGGTTGTATTGCCGTTGACTGCAATCAACACGTCCCCTGGCTTTGCTCCACCGCGGGCTGCTGGGCCACCTTCGAGGACTCCAGATAACACCACTCCCTCAGTGCTACTAGGCAAACCAAGCGATTCAGCCAGCTCTTTCGATAGATTCTGAGGCTCAACCCCAATCCAGCCTCTAGCAACACTGCCATTGGTCAAAATAGCTTCCATCACTTGTTTGGCAAGATTGACTGGGATCGCAAATCCAATACCCATTGATCCACCATTATTGGAATAAATTGCAGTGTTAATACCAATCAGATTGCCGCGGGTATCAACTAATGCTCCACCTGAATTTCCTGGATTAATTGCAGCATCCGTTTGAATAAAGTTTTCAAAAGTATTGATGCCAACATGATCACGTCCCATTGCAGAAACAATTCCTGAGGTTACTGTTTGCCCAACACCAAACGGATTGCCGATTGCAAGAACAACATCTCCTACATGAACCGATTCAATTTTCCCAAAACTGATTGGCGAGGGCAGTTGCTTAGCATCGATTTTCAGAACAGCAATATCTGTTTCAGGATCACTGCCAATAATTTTTGCTTTCACTTTTCTACCATCAGACAAGGCAATATCTATATCATCAGCATCGCTAATGACGTGATGATTGGTCAAAATAATTCCCTCGGGACTCACCAGCACTCCAGAGCCTAGACTAGATGTAGGCTCTTCTTCAGGTGGTTGATCGCCAAAAAAGAATTTAAACAAAGGGTCTGAAGATTTGCCGTTACTGCCTTTGCGGGTCTTAGGCTTTGCTGTAGTTTTACTAGTGAATATATTAACAACCGCTGGCATCGATTTCTTGACTGCGTCATGATATGACCCAGGGCTAATCGTATTACCGTCATAGGCGCCCTCTTTAAGCGTGACATTCTCTACGATGGAATGAATTTGTCCATTAGATAACCAACTCGGTTTTAGCGTGGCGATAATAAACAATGCCGCCAAAAGAATGGTGACTATTTGAGCAAACAGTAACCAAAGTCGATTCATCATTTTTAATTTTACTTTTATAGAAAATTATTTTTTGAGACTGTCACGAATTTCACGCAGTAATACCACATCTTCGGGAGTGGGCGGTGCTGGCGGTGCATCCATTAAGCGGATTTTATTAACAATCTTTACCATTTGAAAAATGACGAAAGCTAAGAGAATAAAGTTGATGGAGATGGTGATGAAATTGCCATAAGCAAAAATAGGTACCCCAGCTTTTTTGAGGGCATCAAAAGTTCTTGGCACACCATCTGGAACATGACCTAAGACTAAAAATAGGTTAGTAAAGTCGATATGACCCCCTAAAAGGGTCGAAATGACCGGCATTACGATGTCATTTACTAGGGAATCAACGATTTTTCCAAAGGCGCCGCCAATAATGACGCCCACCGCTAAATCAATCACATTGCCCTTGACGGCAAAGTCCCGAAACTCCTTTAAAACGCTCATAAATGCTCCCCTTTTTGTTCAGATACAGATTAACCCGAGATTAACCCCATAACTTTCTTGCTTACCCCACTTTTTACTTTAAAATCCTACCTTTAAGCAATTTCCACCCATAAATACCCTTTCTAGGAATTTTGTAAATGAGTGACAAGCCCTGTATGGACAAGGATCGCCGTAACTGGTTGATCGCCACTTCGGCGGTTGGAGGCGTAGGTGCAGCCGCAGCCCTTTACCCTTTTGTGGACAGTTTTGAGCCTTCCGAGCGCGCTAAAGCCGCTGGAGCTGCTGTTGAAATCGATATCGCCGGAATGCAGCCAGATGAGATGAGAATGGTTGAATGGCGCGGTAAGCCAGTCTGGGTAGTACGTCGCACCCCTGAGCAGGTTGCTGAGCTCTCTAAGATTGATGGCGAATTGGCTGACCCTGACTCTTTGCGTGATCCGGCTCAATTTACACCCCCTTATGCTCAGAATCAGTGGCGCTCTATTAAGCCTGAATACCTTGTAGTAGTCGGGATTTGTACCCATTTAGGATGCTCTCCAACGCCAAAATTTGAGGCTGGGGCTCAACCATCCTTGCCAAGTACTTGGCCAGGCGGTTTCCTCTGCCCATGCCATGGATCTACATTCGATATGGCAGGCCGTGTATTTAAGAACAAACCAGCCCCAGATAACCTTGAAGTGCCGCCCCATATGTATTTGAGCGACACCAAGATTCTGGTCGGCGACGATAAGAAGGCCTAAGGAGAGATAAATGGCATTTCACGAAAAAGAAGTCCCAGCAGGCGCTTCTGCAGCTCAGAAGCTGATGGCTTGGGTTGACTCACGGCTGCCTGTTACAGAGGCCTTTAAGAGGCATATGAGCGAGTATTACGCGCCTAAGAATTTGAATTTTTTCTATATTTTTGGCGCTTTAGCCATTGTCGTGCTGGCATTGCAAATTATTACTGGCATTTTCTTGACCATGAACTACAAGCCAGATGCTGCTAAGGCTTTCGATTCAGTTGAGTACATCATGCGCGAAGTGCCTTGGGGCTGGTTGATACGCTATATGCACTCTACTGGAGCATCCATGTTCTTTGTAGTTGTATACATGCATATGTTCCGCGGCTTGATATATGGTTCATATCGCAAACCTCGCGAACTCATTTGGATCTTTGGTTGCGCAATTTTCTTGTGCATGATGGGCGAAGCTTTCTTCGGTTACTTGCTTCCATGGGGTCAAATGTCCTACTGGGGCGCTCAAGTAATTGTGAACTTGTTCTCTGCCATTCCACTGATTGGACCAGACCTGTCTTTATGGTTGCGCGGTGATTACGTTGTGGGTGATGCCACCCTCAATCGCTTCTTTGCATTCCATGTGATTGCGATTCCATTGGTATTGATAGGATTGGTTGCGGCTCATATTCTTGCGTTGCATGAAGTAGGTTCCAATAACCCAGATGGCGTAGAAATCAAAGATACGCTTGATGCTAATGGCCACCCAGTTGATGGTATTCCTTTCCATCCTTTTTACAGCGTCCATGACGTCATGTATTTGGGAGGATTTTTAATGATTTTTGCTTGCATCGTGTTCTTTGCTCCAGAGATGGGCGGATACTTCTTAGAGGCAAATAACTTCATCCCTGCAAATCCGTTTGTGACACCAACACACATTGCACCAGTTTGGTATTTCACACCGTTCTATTCGATGCTACGTGCGACGACTACCAACTTCTTGCTGCCTTTATGGATCTTCTTAGCAGTCGTGCTTGGAATGTATGCTAAGACCACTAAAGACATCAAAGTCAAAGGTGCTTGCGTAGCAATTGCTCTTGTATTAGCTGGCGGTTTCTACTTATTTGATGCGAAGTTCTGGGGTGTAGTGATCATGGGTGGTTCAGTCGTGATCATGTTCTTCTTGCCTTGGCTCGATAGATCACCAGTGAAATCTATTCGCTATCGCCCACAGTTCCATAAATATATTTATGGCGTGTTCGTGGTGAGTTTTGTGATTTTGGGTTACTTAGGTATCCAGCCACCATCACCAGTGTTTGAAAAGATCTCTCAGGTATGCACTATTTACTATCTGGGCTTCTTCTTGGCAATGCCGTTCTGGAGCACGCTTGGTACTTTCAAGCCAGTTCCAACTCGCGTTACTTTTAAGTCCCATTAATTCACGCCTGAGATATCAGCTAAGAGAAATTAGGATCTAGTATGAAACGAATTCTGCAAACTTTGATAGGCGTCTGCCAAGCAACTGTGTTGGTTGCCGCCCTTGGCTTTGGTGTGAATGCCAACGCAAATGAAGGTGGCTTCCCACTTGACGCAGCACCTAACCGTGTCAGTAGCAATGCTTCCTTGCAAAATGGCGCCAAGATATTTGTGAACTATTGCTTGAACTGCCATTCAGCGACAAGCATGCGTTACAACCGCTTAAATGACATTGGCTTGACTGATCAACAAATCAAAGACAACCTCATTTTGAATGATGCCAAAGTCGGTGATTTGATGACTATTTCCATGACACCAAAAGAAGGTAAAGTCTTCTTTGGTAAAACCCCACCCGATTTATCGGTTGAGGCCCGTGCTCGAGGTACCGATTGGCTCTATACCTATTTCCGCACCTTCTATAAAGATGACAATACTCAAACTGGCTGGAATAACTTGGTATACCCGACTGTAGGCATGCCGCATGTGCTCTGGCAGTTGCAGGGTGAGCGCGCAGCCAAGTTTGAGGAGCGTAAAGACCCACATGATGAAGGCCGTACTGAAAAAGTTTTTGTGGGCTTTGAGCAATTGACTCCGGGCACCATGAAGCCGCAAGAGTATGACGACAATATTGCTGACTTGGTAGCGTTCATGTCTTGGATGGCTGAGCCAGTTCAATTAGAGCGTAAGCGTCTTGGCGTTATAGTTCTTTTGTTCCTGGCAATCTTTACGTTGTTTGCATGGCGCTTGAATAAAGCCTATTGGAAAGATATTCACTAATTGGGTCCAGTAGGACTCATTTAGTGAAATAGATTTAAAGCCGCAGTTTGTTGTGCGTTTGTTGTATTGAAGTAGAAATTTAAGGACATAAATTTATGATGGTGTTGTACTCGGGTACTAATTGCCCATTCTCGCAACGCTGCCGTTTGGTGCTTTTTGAAAAAGGTATGGATTTTGAAATCCGCGATGTCGACTTGTTTAACAAGCCTGAAGACATTTCGGTGATGAACCCGTATGGCCAAGTTCCTATCTTGGTTGAGCGTGACTTGATTTTGTATGAATCGAACATCATCAATGAATACATTGATGAGCGTTTTCCTCATCCACAATTAATGCCGCCCGATCCAGTTGCGCGCGCACGCGCACGTCTCTTCCTCTTTAATTTTGAGAAAGAACTGTTTGTGCATGTAGCGGCTTTGGAAAATGAAAAAGGTAAGGCTGCTGAAAAAGTTCATGAAAAAGCGCGTTTAGCAATTCGCGATCGTTTGACTCAGCTAGCGCCTATTTTTGTTAAGAATAAGTACATGCTAGGCGATGAATTTTCTATGCTGGATGTAGCCATTGCTCCATTGTTATGGCGCCTTGAGCACTATGGTATTGATCTTTCACGTAATGCTGCTGCTCTATTGAAGTACGCTGAGCGTATTTTCAGTAGACCTGCTTACATTGAAGCTTTGACCCCTTCTGAAAAGGTAATGCGCCGCTAAGATTATCTAGCGGTTCATTTCTGGTCAGCATGTCTGACATTCCAAGCAATAAGCCCTATCTCATCCGTGCTCTACACCAGTGGTGCACGGATTTTGGTTTTACACCCTTCATCGCTGTTTTTGTAGATGCCAGGGTAGAAGTGCCTATGGAGTTTGTCAAAAACGATGAGATTGTTTTAAATCTCTCTCTTGAGGCGTGCCATCAACTACAAATGGAAAACGACTGGATTAGCTTTCAGGCGAGATTTGGGGGAATCCCCCGAAAGATCATGGTTCCGGTGAGTCATGTGCTGGCAATCTACGCCAGAGAAAACGGACAAGGCATGTCATTCCCATTCGATCCATCTCAAGCAAGGGATTTACACATAGCAGATGCTTCTGATGAGGGTCCTGAAAAGCCAAAAACTAGCAGGCCAGCCTTGAAGATTGTGAAATAGGCTAAAATATCAACCGTTGCCCCTTTAGCTCATCTGGTAGAGCAACTGATTTGTAATCAGTAGGTGGTCTGTTCGAGTCGGACAAGGGGCACCAAAAAAACTTAAAGACTTGTAGGCAATTTGCTTGCAAGTCTTTTTTCTTACCATTGATGATTAATCATTTTGTTAAATAATGATATGCACTCATGTCCTGCAATGTAGGCTTGCGATTGCTGGCCAATCCCTTGTAGTAAATATAAAATAAATCAATGAACCCTCAGATTCAATTAATGCTTCAGCAAGCAATTCAGGCTTTTCAAGGTCAAAACTTTGATAGGGCTGATTCAATCTTGAGTAAGGTTGTCAAGTTGGCTCCCCAGAATCTAGCGGCCTTGCATATTCTTGGGTTGATTAAGGCGTCACAAGAAAAATTTAAGGAGGCTGCTGATTTGCTGTCTAAGGCGGCTCGGATTAACCCAAATGATCCCTCTATTCAATACAACCTAGCGAAAGCTCTTTCGGATTCGGGGCTAAATGAGGAGTCAATAGTCCATCATAAAAAGGCGGTTGACTTAGCTCCAAATAATCTAGATGCCTGGATGAATTATGGAAGAGCACTATCTAAGTTAGCACAGCATGAAGACTCTTTAATGTGTTTTGATCGAGTGATAGCAGTTAACCCCAATTATTCAGAGGCATTTCTAAATAAAGGCATCGCTCATAAAGCATTAAAACATTATCCAGATGCTATGGCCTCTTTTGATAAGGCAATCAACCTATCACCTGACTTATATGGGGCATGGATTAATAAAGGAAGCATTCTCTATCAGTTTAAATATTTAGAGGAAGCCCTTAACTCATTCGATCGAGCAATAAGCTTAAAACCTGATTCTTTTGAGGCTTATGTCAGTAGAAGCTCCATTTTGCATGCGCTCAAGCATTTTGATGAAGCTCTTTTAGCTTGCGGCAAAGCTATTAGTTTGCAACCCGATAATGCATTGGCTTATTTCAATAATGGGGTGATGTTGAGGGAATTGGGTCGCCTAGAAGAGGCAAAAATATCTTTTGCTAAAGCATTAGAAATTAATCCTGATTACGTCAATGCTAGATGGGAAATTCCATTTTTAACTATTCCGAACATCTTTCCTAAAGAAGAAAATCTGCATGCCCTTCGGGAATCATTTGCTAGCGAACTCGAAGGGCTAGACAAATGGTTGACCGTTGAAAAATTAAATGAAGCTTATGAGGCAGTAGGAGCAACTCAGCCATTTTATTTAGCCTACCAAGAATTGAATAACAAAGAACTTCTTTCTAAATATGGAAATATTTGTAACCGTGTAATGGCTCACTGGCAAAATCTAAATAAACTTAAGATTAGCGAGAAAAAAGAATCAGGAAAAATAAAAGTTGGCATTGTCAGCGACCATATTCGTAATCACTCTGTATGGAACGCCATTATCAAAGGTTGGGTGCTGAATTTAGATGCCGATAAAATTGAAGTGCATATATTTCATCTAGGAAATATCGTTGATGAGGAAACGCATCTTGCCGAATCTATTGCAACATCATTTACAAGCATGCCAGATACATTGCTTGATTGGGTAAGTATTATTATTGAGAAAAATATTGAAGTATTAATTTATCCCGAAATTGGGATGCACCAACTGACAACCCAATTAGCTAATTTACGGCTTGCTCCAGTCCAAATTGCTGCATGGGGGCATCCCGAAACTAGTGGCTTGCCTAATATTGATTATTATTTATCTGCTGACTTGTTTGAATCACCAGATTCCTCGAGTGGCTATAGTGAAAACCTAATTACATTACCAAATCTAGGTTGTACTTATTCCCCCTTACCCATAATTTCTACTGAGCCTAATATTCTTAAATGGGGGATTGATACCTCAATACCAATTCTCTTATGTCCAGGCTCACCATTTAAATATGCACCGCAGAATGATTGGATGTTGGTTGAGATTGTTAAAAGGATCGGTCAATGTAAGTTAGTATTTTTTAACCAGCAAGATAGTTGGACAAAAATTTTAAGAGAGCGTCTAGAGAAGGTATTTCATAAATCTAATCTAGCGCTAGAAGATTATGTCATTTTTATTTCATGGCTTGATTCACAAGAATTTTACGGCCTAATGAAATGTTCTACTGTTTATCTTGATACGATTGGATTTTCTGGCTTTAATACGGCAATGCAAGCTGTTGATTGCGCTCTACCAATAGTATCCCTAGAGGGTAAGTTCATGAGAGGGCGGCTTGGAAGTGGAATCCTAAGACAAATGGGGGTGACTGAGCTTATCGCTAATAATGATGAGGAATATATTGCACTTGTTACACGGTTAGCGCAAGACAAGCCTTATCGTGAACAAATCAGAAAAAAAATCATTGAAAATCGTAACATTCTCTACGATGATATCGCCCCAATTCGCGCTCTAGAGAGTTTTCTATTGGCTATATGTAGAAGTTCTTGATCTATTCACATAACCATTTTTACCACTAACTTAGTTGTAGTTTTACTTCTTTTCTAAGCTAATTTTGTTCATTACTAACTCCCCCATGGAATTAAAGAGATTCAAATACTCCATTCTTTGATTAAGCGCATAAGCAATTTTAAAAGCATCCATTTGTATCAAGGCGGCTCTCTCTTGTGAAACCAGACTCTTAGAGAACTTTATTTCAAAAGGGTTGTAGACCTCTACGTTCCAAGAATGATTTGTAATCAAAATGAGAGAAACGATCCTCTCAATGACAAATGTTTTGATTGCTGCGGAACTATCATGACCTTCGGCTAAGGAATTTAATCCCCTTGCAGTTTGGCTAATATCTCTTTCTGATTCTGTGTATATTAGTTCGCATTTTTGTAGCCAAGCTTTCCCAAAAA
>Ga0194040_1000212_pt1 | contig 16607 bp, 13 predicted proteins | sample JunL2210m_MetaG_FD_148973 | JGI IMG/M metagenome (GOLD analysis project Ga0194040, IMG submission 148973) | Anoxic zone freshwater microbial communities from boreal shield lake in IISD Experimental Lakes Area, Ontario, Canada - Jun2016-L227-10m | ecosystem: Environmental > Aquatic > Freshwater >... | reverse complement strand
GGGGGGCCATGACAACCCCCCTGCCGGCTGCAGCAGCCCTGATCTCCGTTATTGCCTGATCGATGAATTTTGCTGTATTAACCATTCATTCACCTGTATTTTTTAGATTTTTTTATTCCGTTCACGGCATGCTTCCACAAACCCGAGGAACGGGGGTGATGGTCGCGTCGGCCTTGACCTGAACTCCGGGTGGAACTGGGTGGCAAAGAAGAACGGGTGTGCCGGCACCTCGAGGATCTCCATCCGGTCCCCCCAGGTCCCTGAAAACACCACACCTGCCTTTTCAAGCGTTTCTATGGAGCCCGGGTCCACTTCGTACCGGTGGCGGTGCCGCTCAGTGGTCGCGTTACTCCCGTACAGCTTCTTCGCCAGTGTCCCATCCTTAAGGGTTACCGGGTAGTTGCCAAGTCTCATGGTTCCACCCAGGTTTTTCACGTTCTCCTGCTCTGGCAGGATTGCTATCACGTGCTTCCCCGCACCGAACTCTTCACTCGTGGCATCAGTCCACCCGAGAACGTTTCGCGAATATTCGACAACCGCCATCTGGAACCCGAGACACAGGCCAAGGAACGGGATGCCTTTTGTCCTGGCATACGTGATGGCATCGATCTTACCCTGTATTCCACGCGGGCCGAACCCACCAGGGACCAGGATACCGTCATATTCCTCAAGGTGTGACGGTTCGTACCGTTCTGCATCGAGCCAGCCTATCTTCACCTCGGTGGAAAGGGCACGACCCGCATGCTTAAGTGCCTCCTTGATACTCAGGTAAACGTCCTCAATTCCGTATTTAGAGACTATTGCAACGCTTATACGGCTTGTATACTCCCGGTTCACGAGGCTGTACCAGTCATTGTTTACCGCTCTCTTTTCAAGGCCCATATGCTTCGAAAGGACATCCGCCAGGCCTTCTTTCTCCATTTCCATCGGGACCTGGTATATATCCGGAACAGTCGCTGCGCTAATCACGCCGGCCTGCGGGAGGTCACAGAACGCTGAAATCTTACGTTTCGTGTTGGGCCCGATGGGCTCGTCACTCCTCCCTACAATAATATCCGCGTAAAGACCGAGTTCACGGAGCGCCTTGACCGAGTGCTGGGTCGGCTTGGTCTTCATATCTCCCATCGAGTCCGCAGGTATAAGGGTCACATGGATAAGGAGACTGTCAGCCTCAGGGAGTTCTCCCCGCATCTGCCTGACCGCTTCAAGGAAGGGCATGCTCTCGATGTCGCCCACCGTGCCGCCGACTTCAACGAGACACATTTCTGCCTGTTCACCGTTGTTAATCGGGGTTTCAGCGGCATTCCTGATACAGGTCTTTATCTGTTCGGTTATATGGGGGATGATCTGCACGGTCTCGCCAAGGAAATCACCCCGGCGCTCCATTTCGATGACCGTCCGGTAAACTTTCCCGGTTGTAATATTGTGGGTTGCCCCGAGGTCGATATCGAGGAACCGCTCGTAATTCCCGAGGTCGAGATCGACCTCCCCGCCATCTGAAAGGACGAACACCTCGCCATGCTGGCCGGGATTCATCGTGCCGGCGTCGATATTGAGGTACGGGTCTATCTTTACCGCCGTTACTTTGTACCCACGACTTTTCAGGATGCGTCCAACAGACGCCGCGGTAATCCCTTTTCCAAGCCCGCTCATTACTCCGCCGGTAATAAAAATATACTTCATACGATCCCCCGTTCACCTGTATAATTATGATTACACATTATCACTCATTTTATGATAGTTCTATTGCCCTCCATCAAAAAGGGTGATTGGGAAAAAAGAAGTGTCAGACGTCCGATTGCCCCATAAATGAAAAGAGATCGCGGTCTCCTGCAGGTTGCGGGGATAAATACCCAGGCAGGCCTGTTGTTCGGCCGGAAAACAGCGTTGAGGTGTACCGTTGTGTGATCCCCGGTTCAGGTCTTTTTCAACGTGGTTGAAATCGCAAAAGAAGCGGAAGAACGTGCGATAATATCCTGCAGACCATCAAGCCGCAGATCAGCTTCTGAGAATACCACCCTCCTCCCTTTTTTGATAACGCGGCCTTCTGCAACCAGGACCATCCCGGGTCCGGCACCCCTCATGAAACTGGTTGATTCCGAAATGGTGGCAATGACCTGGTCTTCTTCGAGCAGGGCGTAAATGGCAAGTACCATGGCCTCGTCAGCGAGCGCGGTAAACATACCGCCCTGTAAAAAACCTTCACCGTTGAGCATATCATTCCGGACCCTCATGCTGAGCGTGGCCTTCCCATTCTCCAGCGAGACCACGTCGATCCCCATCAGGCAGAAAAACGGGTTTGCATCCCTCCCATGGTCCCTGATCCTTTCAATATAACTCATTTAATTCCAATGTATCTTCGTGAGCGATACAATAAGGGTTTCCCACCCCGGGTGTATTCATCTTGTTGTGTGACAATCCTTTCAGCATGTCCAATGAACAGATGAAGGAGAACGAAGTGACCGGGTTACTCCGTGACCTTGTATGGCTGAATGCGGTCATCGCAACCGAATTAATCCAGATCACTGAGAACAGTTCGCAAATACTACGAAAGAGCCAGCCACCTGAGTCCTGTATGCGTGACCACCAGTCACTCCGTGAAACGGCCCTGCTGATAGCAGAGCGTTGCCGGCCGGGAACTGCCTTAAAAGAGCACCTTACAAATCACCAGCAGGATAAATCTGCGTAATGTATTATCCATTGTGCCCCGAAATATACAGGTAGACAGCACGGGTGAGCTCGTACATGGGCGCCTCTGGCAGGCGCTACAGCATAATGCCCTGACCACCTGACCCGGATACCCGGGCCAGGGGCAGGTAGTAGTGAAATGCGCAGGGCATGATAGTGTGAAAAAGGCGGGCAACAGGCCAATCTATCCGGAGTGAGTATACTGGACCAGACAGAGAACAATGCAGGGATGGCAGCGTGTACCCTTGTTATACCGGCCTATAACGAGGAAGAGCGGATCCACCTGCTCCTTTCGGATATAACGGGTTCAGGCTCCACCTACCTTTTTATCTGCGACGGAAACGATAAGACCGCAGAAATAATCCGTGATTTTGCAACGGCAAACACGGGTATGCAGGTACATTGCCTGGAATATTCTGAAAGGCTGGGAAAAGGAAAGGCCATACGGGAAGGACTTCAAAAGGCAGTCACACCGTTTGCAGGTTACATGGACGCGGATGGCTCTACATCACTCGGTGAAATGATCTCGCTCCTGAACGGGCTCGGGGAGGCGGATGGTGTGATCGGTTCCCGCTATGTGCCCGGATCAATGATCACCACACAGCAGGGACTATTCCGGAGATTGCAGAGCCGGACATTTAATCACATTATCAGGTTACTCTTTGACCTGCCCTATAACGATACCCAGTGCGGGGCGAAAATCTTTAAAAAGGCACCATTGGACGTCGTCCTCCCCAAGATTACCTCAACCGGGTTCGAGTTTGATGTGGAGCTGATCTGGCGGATGAGGACCGGTGGCTTTTTTTTAAAAGAACTCCCGATTATCTGGCAGAACAGGGGGGACTCACGGGTAAAAGGCCAGGACGCCTTCTCAATGTTTATGAACCTTGTAAAACTCAGGTTTGGATGGGGACAGGCTTGACGGGTTTTGGCGAGAGAAAACGGCAGGCATTCCAGCAGTATGAAGAGGGGAACTATGAAGAGTCCTATGCCCTGTGCATAGTCCTCCTGGGCGAGAACCAGGAACCACAGGTTGAGGTACTGGCTGCGACGAACCTGTTCAATCTCGGACGGCTCGAAGAGGCAGAACTGCATTTCCGTGACCTTGCACGGAAAATGCCTGATTCATCCCACGTGCACGGGTTCCTCGGGAAGGTACTCCGTGAAAAAGGCGATGATGGGGCAGTAGCGGAATTCTCCACGGCTGTGCGTCTCGACCCGGATAACCAGGACGCGCTTCGGAATTATATTAAGTGCCTTGTAGATACCAGGGATTACCGCCGGTCACTTCCTGCACAGCGTCGCCTTGCGACACACTCCCGGAGAGAGGATGACTGCAGGGACCTGATTGCCACGCTTATTGCCGTGGGTGAGGGTGCCGAGGCACTGGACCAGTACCAGAAGTTTCCGTCCCTGAAAGCAAACGCTGACCCGCTCTTCATCGATGCCCTCATTGCTGCAGGAGAGTTTGTAAAGGCAGGGGAGGCCGCATCGGCTGAGTTTGAACGCTCCGGTACAAGGGAGTTTCTCCGGAAATATCTTGCAGTACTGTCACGCTACAACGTAGATCAGGCCCTTTCGGGTTACCGTGACGCCTGCATGATGGGGACGGATCATGGCATTGCAAAGGACTATGTCAACCTCCTCATTTCTGTCCGGGAGAATGAAGAGGCACTGCGAATGTGCAGGGCGCTGGTAACGGATAACAAGGATCCTGATAGTGAACTACGCCTTATTGAATGCAGGCTGCTCGCCGGACTTGGTAAGAAAGAGGAGGCAAGATCTACCTACGAAGAGCTGATACGTTCAGGTATCGGAAGTGCCGGGACGGATGCCACCCTTCGTGATGCACTCCCGCTCTACCGCGAGTTCCTCCTGACATATTACCCGAAAAACGAGACATTAAAGACATTTACATCGGTCGTCTCACCGGGTGCGAACCCGGTATGCCTCTACGAGACCGGGAACCTCTACGAACAGCTGGGCGATACTACCGAGGCACGCGGATGGTTCTACCGGGCATACCGAAGCGATTTCCTTACCGGCGGCCTTGAATATGCATCGTTCCTTGCCCGCCACAAGGAGTGGAGGGAATGTGAGAAAGTGATGCTGTACATCCTTTCCAACATTAAGCGGAGCCAGGACATTGTCAGGGTTGCACAGGTAACCACGGGAGGCAACATGATTCACCATACCCCGAGGCTCCTCTTCAGGCTTATCGAACGGCTTGAAGAACGACGGGACAAGCTCCCTGCAGAAGGACTTGAATTTCTGGCCGTTGCGTATCTTGTTGCCGGGACAAACGCGATAAGCGAGGGTAATTATCCGGCATGCAAACGGTACTGCCTGCAGGGAATTGATATCCTGCCCGCATATTCAACCTGCATTACAACGGCTGATTTCGTTGCTGTCCTCGGACGCTGCAAGGAGCGGGCGATAGTCGACCTGCCGGTAATGGGTGATGCAGAAGGGTCTGCAGGGATTCCCGCCCGGGAAATGCCACAGGTCCGGATTAGTGGTCTCGAGCCGCAGGAGGAGAAAATCCTCGAGTTCCTGAAACTGCACCGCAACCCCAGTGAAACAGACCTGCGAAAACTCCTCGGAACCCGCCGGGTGACAGGGATAATGAACAGGCTGATTGCCAAAAGTGTTGCACAGGGTGTCAGGCACGTTGCAAAAAGAGGGAGTGGGGAGCAGGGGGAGATCTATGAGTATACGGGAGGGTGATCGGATGGACGAACAGAAACTGGAGAGCCTGAATATTATCAACGCCTTACGGCGGGGGACCGTGCCTGCCAGCGGGCTGGAGCGGATTGCAGTCGGTCTCGACGTGGAAGAGGACGTTATTGCCACACAGCTGGATTATGTCTCTTCGGGGGGGGGCGACCTCAAGTTTATCAGGGGGGATTACGGGAGCGGGAAGACGTTTCTCGTCGCACGGTCACTTGAAATTGCACGGGAAAAGGGATTTGCCACGGCCCATGTCATTATTTCCCCTTCATCCCCCCTGCACAAGCTGAAAGGGATTTACCAGCAGATATGCGGGACCCTGCGGACGAAGGAAGACGAGCACGCACTGAAGACGGTCATCGACAACTGGCTCTATGCTATCGAGGAGCGAATCATCCAGGTCACCGGCGATGGAATGGATGAACAGGGACTCGAAGCAGCGACAGAACGGGAGATAGAGTCCGCACTTGCCGGGATCAGCGAGATGAACTCTTCACTTGCAGCAGCCCTGCGGACGTACTACCGGGCGAATAATGCCGGGGACTTCCAGCTCGCGCAGTCTGCGATTGGCTGGCTTTCTGCCGAGCCGAATATCGGCCGCGATTTTAAACAGAAAGCAGCAATTAAAGGTGACATTGACGAGACCGTTGCATTTGTATTTCTGAAAGGTATCGTCCGGGTCATTGTCGGATCGGGAAGCAGGGGCCTGGCGGTCGCAATCGATGAGGCTGAGATTACGCAGTCTTCCCCGCGTGCGACCCGGGAAAAAGGATATTCCCTCATACGACAGGTGGTTGATTCCCTTGACGGGGGAGAAATGCCCAACTGTTATTTCCTGGTCACCGGAACGCCCTCGCTGTTTGAAGGCCCACGTGGGTTCCGCTCACTTCCTGCCCTTTTTGACCGGATCAATGTTGTCCCGACCGATAAATTCAGGAACCCGAGACAGCCGCAGATCATTCTCTCGCGTTTCAATACGAACAAGCTCGAGAAAGTCGCCCTGAAGGTCTGTGACATCTATTCAGTTGCCTATAAAGAGGTCGATCGGGAACGGATCTCTCACCGGTTTATCAGGGCAATGATCAGCAAGGTAACCGGAAAATTCGGGGGGAGGGTGGATATCATCCCGAGGATTTTCTTAAAGGAATTTGTGGATGTTCTCGACAAGTGCGAGCTCTACGAAGATTACGACCCTTGGGCCGCCTATGAATTTGATACAGCCCGCTTAAAAGGCGAACTCCGTGAAGAGGAAGAAGCGGTCATGACGATTGAGTTCTGATATCACGAGCCCTGGGTTAACCGGCGAATACCACCCTTGTGAATTACCTGCGGTAATTACCTTTTTTTCCAATTGGACAGGCGAACATTTACAAGATGAAAAGATTATCGAAACATACCCCTGGGAACCGTTATCTCGAACCGTGCCCCCTTGCCAGGCTCGCCGTTCTCGTGGATTGTGATCCCGGTGATCGAGAGAATTTCCATGGCGAGGAACAACCCCAGGCCGGTGTTCTTCCCGAATCCCTGCCTGAATATCTTTGTCTTCTCTGCAGCCGGGATACCAACGCCATCATCTTCGCATACAATCAGGTAGTCCTTCCCCGATTCCATGGCTGTGAACCGGATGGTCGTGATCGTACCACCAAACCGGACAGCGTTTTCCATCAGGTTAATGAAAACCCTGACAACCAGCGGATCGGCGAATATTTCCATGCCGGCAGGGAGATCGTTTTTTACCATTACCTTTCCAAGTGGGGCCTGCTTTGCAGCAGCATCTACTGTTGTCCGACATTCCAGCCAGATTGATTCATTAACGCCGATCCGTTCATATTCGCTGGTAAACCTTACCAGGCCGGAGATCCCCCTGACAGCAGTTGAAATCTTCCGGAGGTACTCATCATGAACCTTATCTGTTTGTTTCCTCTGCAAAATCCGGAGGTTTTCTGTGAGTATCGAGAGTTGGCGATTGATATCCTGGCGGCTGATGCCGAAAAGAATGCCGAGTTTTTTATTGGATTCCCGCAACGCTGTTTCCACGCGTTTTCGTTCAGTAATGTCACGTGTGCTTCCCTGTAAACCGATGACCGTACCTACCTCATCACGGACTGCCTGGATCGACACCTCAGTCCAGACAGCACTGCCATCCTTCCGCACTATCTGCAGCTCAAGGATCTGGTCCATCCACCGTTCACTCATTGGTTTTTCTGCTTCTTCCCCGAACTTCGTCCGAATCACAGAGAGGCTTTCCGGACAGAATGTCTGCTCCATACTGACGGCGTTAGCCTCCTCCGGGGTATAACCACGTAGTTTCATTACTGCCGGGCTATGGTAGGTGAATTTCCCGTCAAGCCGCATCCGCCAGATCGTATCACTTCCATTGTCCGCAAGCAGGCGGTAGTTGGCTTCACTTTTTCTTAATGCCTCTTCTGCACGTTTACGCGATACAGCGTAGTGTATCTTCTTAGAAAGTTCTGTGAATTGTGCAACAGGATTCCCACCCTTCTGCAGATAAAAATCAGCACCATTATTGAGCGCCTCGATCACCACTTCTTCACGCCCTTTTCCGGTAAAAATAATTATTGGTGTCGTATTCCCCATTGATTTGAGTTGTTTGAGGAAGGTGATCCCATCCATCTCCGGCATCGCATAGTCAGCGACGATGGCGTCATACTGACGGGTATCCAGTTGCTCAAGTGCGACTTTCGCTGACGTGAGTGTATCAACAGCAAACGATTCCTCCCTTTCAAGGAATAGTCTGGCAATTTTAAGGAGTTCAGGTTCATCATCGACACAAAGTACCCGGATGGTAGCTGTCATTACACTCCCTTGTTTTCCAGGTAACACATACCTTTCGGCATAGAAATTCCACGGACCCCGCTGCCGGTCCCGGCAGGACACCACCAGATACAATCCTGTTTTTTTTCTGCTCATAGTGGGGGGCAGGACATCCGGCTATTTTTTTGCAATGGAAAGAATCGGATGGTTAATCCCTTTTTTATCCGGCCCATTGTGTTGGCGTATCCTGCGATTATCATAGATAGCAGGACCCCGGTTTCCGGGTTCCGTTTAGCAAAGACCCGAGTTATATTAAACAATACGCAACAAATTAGATTGCTTATGGACCTGCGGGCGAAAACACTCATTATTTTCGGAGCCGGATTATTGCTCATCATTGCCGGCTTTACGGTGTATTCCTCATATGTCCTGCAAAAAAGCTACGCGGATATTGAACATGCGGAAGTTGGGCAGGAATTGGAACAGGTCAAATTTGATATCGAGAATGAATTATCCACACTTGATTCCACGCTGTTAGACTGGTCCTCCTGGGATGATACCTATCATTTTGCACAGGGAGATAATTCTGTTTTTATAAAAGAAAATCTTCAAAAAGAAACGTTCCAGACGCTGGACCTTAATTTTATCCTGCTGTTCAACCGGTCGGGTGACCTCGTCTACGCCAGTGCGTACAATAAAAGTACCGGTGATCTTGAACAGGTCTCTCCTTCGTTGCTCAATACGGTGAAAGAGGACAATCCTCTTTTTATTTTTGATGCTCCTGGCAGGAGTTCGTCAGTGGGGGGTCTTTTCTTTGTTGATAGCCAGCCAAGTATTGCCGCCGTCCGTCCCATCCTGAAAAATAACGGAGACGGGCCCGCCGAAGGAATCATGGTCATGGGTCGTAATTTTGATGAAAACCGTGTGGATAAGCTATCAAAATCCACCGGGGTAACAGTTACCTTCATTGATCCTGCCACCCTGTCACAAACCCCATCACTTCGTTCAATTCCGGGCCAGTTAACGAGTGAAAATTTCACGGTACGTTACCTGGACAATCCGGATACGGTCGTAGCATATACGCAGTTGAAGGAACTCAGTAATGCCCCTGCCAGTTATATTCTGGAGGTGAAAGAACCCCGGGTTATCTACCAGAGCGGGATATCGACTATCCATTCATTCCTTTTCATTGTCCTCATTGCCGGGCTGATCTTTGGAATCCTGAGCTTGATCTTAATTGACCGGTTTATCCTGTCAAGGGTCGGTACCATCACAACCGACGTTCTGAAAATTGGATCTGATAAAGAAAGCAACAGGATCAGGGAGGTTGCGGGTAATGATGAATTAACCCAGCTATCCAGGGCAATCAACCAGATGCTTGAAAAGATCTTCCTTGCCCAGGTACGCTACCAGAGTATTGTTGAGGACCAGACCGAAATGATCTGCAGGTTCAACCCGGACGGCCGTATCACATTCATGAATTCCGCATTTAAACGTATCGTATCGGGTTTCAAGGGAGATATGGACACCGTAACGTTTTATGATCTCAATTCCCCTCACATCTCCAGGGAGCGAATAGAAAGAATAATTAAGACCCTGACACCGCATTCACCAATAGTTGAGGGAGAACAGGATTTCGCGCTTGAAAGGGGTGGACTTTCAATTTCCTGGTCCATCAGGGCAATTTTCGATTCGGAGGAGATATTGCAGGAATACCAGTTCGTAGGGAGTGATATTACCATGCGGAAGCAGGCGGAGACCGCATTACAGCAGGTGACAAAAAAACTGACTCTGTTGAACCAGGTCACGTTTAATGATATCCAGAATGCAGTCTTTACACTCAACGGGTACCTCACGCTCGAAAAAATCCTTCCTGATGGTGAAAATGTCGACAATTACCATGATATGGAGATAGAATCAGTCAGGAAGATCGCGGATTCGCTCAAATTTGCAAAAAATTACCAGGACCTGGGCGTACACCCCCCTGAGTGGCAGAATGTTCACCAGGTATTCATTATGGGCATATCGCACCTGGATTTTTCATCCATGCAGCGGAACATTCACCTTGATGACCTGGAGATCTATGCAGATTCACTCCTTGAGCGGGTTTTTTTAACGCTGGCAGGAAATGTTCTCCGCCATGCAAAACATGCTACGGAGGTTACCCTTGGGTATCAGATTACCGTGGACGGTCTCGTGCTGTTTTTCGAGGACAACGGTGGGGGAATACCCGACGCTAATAAGGAAAAGATATTTGAACGGGGATATGGTACCCAGCAGGGGATGGAATTGTTCCTGGTACGGGAAATCCTTGGAATTACGGGAATCACCATACGGGAAACGGGAAGGTATGGGTCCGGTGCACGTTTCGAGATGACTATACCAAAACGGTCATACCGGTTCCCGGGCAACAAATAACCCTTGGCGGATCTTTTCACCGTCACCAAATGTAGTATTAAAAAAATCACGAGGTAAAATTTCACGGCCGTCTCCGGCGGACACGTACCGATTCTGCGTGGGCAAAGAGCCCTTCAGCGTCCGCAATGGTCTCCACCGTATCCCCGATCAATTCGATCCCTTCCCGGTCGATGATCTGGACGGTCGAGGTCTTCGTGAAATGCCGGACATCGAGACCGGAATAGGTCCTTGCATATCCTGCAGTCGGGAGGACGTGGTTTGTACCCGATGCAAAGTCCCCGCATGCGACCGCAGCGTTCGGCCCGACAAAGATCGACCCGGCATGCCGGACCCGTGACAGGACATACATGGTATCACCTGTCTGGATAGACAGGTGTTCAGGGGCGAGGTAATTTACTGCATCGATTGCATCATCCAGGCAGTCAGCAATAAAATATCCCGAATTTTCCAGGGCTTTTTCAATTATCGGCCGGCGGGATGCTGATATCATCATGGTCTCAACAATTGCACCGGTCTTTTTCGCAATAGTTTCATCGGTCGTGATCAGGACACAGGCTGCATGGGGGTCATGCTCGGCCTGTGCAAGGATATCCGCTGCAATAAACTCAGGGTCTGCATTCCCGTCTGCAATAATCGCGATCTCGCTCGGACCGGCGGGGAAGTCGATCTCGGCATGTTCTCTTAAGAGGACTTTTGCAGCGGTGACGTAGACATTCCCGGGACCGACAATCTTCTGGACAGGTTCAATCGTCCCGGTCCCGAGCGCCATCGCGGCAATTGCCTGGGCACCGCCGACCTGGTAGACTTCGTCCACACCGGCGATATCAAGGGCGATTAAGGTTGCAGGGTGGACTGGCGGCGGGGAGCAGCAGCAGACTGAGGGGACACCGGCGACCCTGGCAGGCACGGTACACATGAGTGCGGTGGAGGGGTATGCCGCTCTTCCGCCGGGCACGTAAGCCCCGATCCGGTCAAGTGCGGTCGTCTTCACCCCGAGCGTGATACCCGGGGATACCTGCCGGAGCCACAGGTCTTCAGGTCGTGACATTTCGTGGAAGGCTGATATCCGTGCCTCTGCTTCTATCAGGCTCTCGACAAGACGGGGTTCGACTTTTTCGTATGCCGCTTCGCGCTCCTCCTCGCTCACCAGGAGTTCTGAAAGCCGGATGTGATCGAACTTCTCCGTCAGGTCGAAAAGGGCCGCATCCCCGCCTTCCCTGACCATGCGGATAATCTCTTCAACAGGTCCTTTTACATCGGAAATCCCGGATCTCCGCGCCTCCACCCATTTTTCGATATCGACAGCCTGCCACATGTTAGCAGTCGTTCGATGAGATCCAATGTTAAAGTATCGACGAGGTCCGTTGATCAGCCCGGCCATTATCGCAACCAGTCGGGGGAGGATTTTTTCTGGCTCTCCCTGAACTATCCCGTATCCCTTCTGGTGAACAATTTTGACCTGCACCTGTCATGTGAGGCGGACCAGGGCGGGATGATACACCCGCCTTTCTCTGAAATTTTGGATTCAGGTTTGTATTTCTCGCATGAATGTATCTCGCAAAAACCTGCTAAAACAGCTGGATGCTCCAAAATACAACTGCCACCAACAACGAAATGGTTCCGTGTGAAGAGTTTTTCACATCCAAATGGCGCTGCCGTCCCGAAACCTTAACAACCATTTCTGATGAAGCTATTCCTACCATGTGGAAGGAAGTCGAGGTCGATACCTGGATCAATAACCGGACATCCAGTCTTGAGGGCGTCCGTGAAAATGTTACGGAGATAATCGCGCGTGTCCGGAATGAAGGGGACACGGCACTGAAAGCGATGTCCCGGCACGTCGTCCTCGAAGAAGTCGCTGTTTCGGAGAAGGAAATTAAGGCAGCATACGACACGGTCGACGGGAAAATTGTTGAGAGCCTCGTCAAGGCAGAGGAACGCATCCGGCGCTTCCACGAACTCCAGCGCCCCCGTGACCTCTGGCTTGACACGATTGAACCCGGGATTGTCCTCGGCGTAAAAACAACACCATTACGCAGGGTCGGCATTTACGTGCCTGGCGGAAGGGCTGCGTACCCGTCAACAGCCCTCATGTGTGCGGTTCCGGCCCGTGTGGCAGGGGTCCGCGAGATCTGCGCCTGTTCACCCCCACCCATAAAACCGCTCACGCTTATCGCCCTTGATATCGCCGGTGTCACCGAGATTTACAACGCCGGTGGCGCCCAGGCAATTGCTGCCATGGCAATTGGCACGGAAACCGTAAAACCCGTCCAGAAAATTGTCGGGCCTGGAAACGTGTACGTGACAATGGCAAAAATGATGCTCCGGGACCACGTGGAGATCGACTTCCCTGCCGGCCCGAGCGAGATCGCCATCATTGCCGATCATACAGCAGACCCTGATTTCATTGCAGCCGATATCCTCGCCCAGGCAGAACATGACCCGGATGCGGCCTGTATCCTGATTACCACCGATGAGAGCCTTGCAGAACAAGTCGGGAAGATTGTCGCTGCAATGACCGAAAAAGCACCAAGGAAGGAGATCATCGAAAAAGCACTCGTTAATTCAGGGTACGTTGTTGTCCGTGACATCGATGAAGCGATTCGTGTATCAGACCGGGTTGCACCCGAGCACCTCTCAATACAAACCGCCGACTCACTTTCCATTGTAACCCGCGTGGAAAATGCAGGTGCAATATTTGTCGGGAAATATTCGGTAGTCGCAAGCGGGGATTATGCGATCGGGACTAACCATGTCCTCCCGACTGCAGGGTACGCAAAACTCTATTCCGGCCTTGATGTGAACCATTTCTGCAAGACAGCCTCTGTCGAGATGGTAAGTCCGGAAGGACTCGAAGCAATCGGTGATATCGTCGAAACCATCGCTGAAGCAGAAGGCCTTTTTGCCCATTCGGAATCCGTGAAAGTCAGGCGCAGGAAACATACCGTTTAATTTTTACCTTTTTTTGCTTTGTTGAACTACATGTGAACCGGGGGTTCACACCCCGGCCACGAAAATGCCTCTTCCAAATCTCTTTGAATTGGAATTCGTTCGAACAATTTTCGTGAGAAACCCCTCAGTGTTTAAAGAAAGAAAATACCAGGGGACAGGAGAGATTCTGTGGGCAGGGTTCAACGGTAGAATCTCTTAAAAATTTCAGACCGTTATAGTTCATTCCCTGTCCCAACCGGGGTCGCAAAAGCGGCGGGTCATGAGGCCCCGGAGGTTTCTTACCTTTGGGACGACCCGGGACTGTAACTTAATGCATGCAGGAATTCAACAAAGCCCAATTATTGTAAGTTTACACCCGGAATACTCCGGAATAGGTCACAAAAGGGAACAGAAAAGGGAACAGCGGATTTTGTCTTAAACAACTATAAATACCAATGTGGTCACCCCTGATCAGGTAATTTACACATGAGTGACAACAGCGCACGTCAGAAAATGACCCCCAGAGAACTGATGATCGTCCTGGTAATCTCCCTCGGATCGTTCATGGCCGGGCTCGATGGTACCATCGTGAACATAGCCCTGCCAACAATCGGGAGGGCATTCGACGTCTCGACAGTGACGGTCTCCTGGGTGCTGAATGCGTACCTGATTGTCCTCGTCAGCCTGCTCCTCTTTGCCTCCCGTCTCGGGGATATCAAGGGGTTTCGGAAACTTTTCCTTGTGGGTTTCGCAATTTTTACGCTTGGTTCTGCCATGTGCGGCCTCGCCCCGTCACTCGACATCCTCATCATCTCCCGCATGCTCCAGGCAGTAGGAGGGGCTTTTATCGCGGCTCTCGGCGCTGTGATGGTGACCACCTACCTTTCCCCGTCGCTGCGGGGGCAGGCACTCGGGATGGTGGCGATGTTTACCATGCTCGGCGCAGCCCTCGGCCCGGTACTCGGGGGTTTCCTCACCAGCGCTCTTTCCTGGCATTACATCTTTTTAGTGAACATCCCGGTCGGGGTCCTTGCAATTCTGCTCGGAATATTCATCCTTCCCCGAACTGACCCGGTCACCCCGGATGCGTCGATGGACATGCCCGGAGTCATCATCATATTTGTTGCCCTCGGAACATTGATACTCGGCCTTAACATGCTCACCAGCCCGACTCCCGTGAGTGGCATTGCAGCATTGGTTGTATCTGCGATATTCTGGGGACTATTCTATATCCGCGAGCGGAGGACGACTGATCCGCTGATCAACCTTACGTTATTTAAAAACAGGGCATTTACACTGCAGAACGTGAACGTCACGCTGACACAGATTGGCCTCGCAGGGGTCATGATCCTGATGCCGTTCTTTCTCGAGATGGTCAAATTAGTCCCTACCGACAGTGCAGGGACAATCCTCCTGGCCCTCCCTATCGGGATGATCCTCACCTCCCCCATCGCAGGAAGGATCTCGGATGTGATCGGAACAAAAAAACCGATTATTCTCGGTTTTGTTGTAAGTGCATTCGCCTTATTCCTGCTTTCCACCCTGGGTTCCCATTCGAGTATCGGGCACGTGGAAATCTACCTCTTTCTGCTGGGTGCCGGTACCGGGTTTGCCTATGCCCCGCTGAATAGTGCCGTAATGGGTGAAGCCCCGGTAAAGGACCGGGGGTCAACATCCGGCCTGATCAAGATGATGTCCAACCTGGGTTCATCACTGGGGGTCGCACTCGTCATGCTTGTGACTACGGTCGCAGCCGGGTCCCGGATGGCCCAGGAAGTAACCCATAGACTTATACCGGCAGAAATGGCCGGTGCATTTGATACGGGGTTTTTCTTCCTGATGTGTATCGAAGTACTGGGAATCGTCCTGATGCTCTTCGTTAAGGAACATGATACCGGTTACAGCACCGAAGGCGAGCCGGTAGCGGCGTATTGAGATTTGAATGGACATCTCTTTTTTTTATAGTATACCCATCTATCTTGCTAAATCAGAAAGAAGTCTCCTCAGACCCGGTTCTACCTCCGGGTCTAATTTGTAAATTTTATGTTTTGAACGATAATAAGAATCGATAAGCCCACCATCTTTCAGGACTTTCAGATTATATGAGATGAGATTCTGGGGTTCTTCAAACACATGATAAAATTCACAGACACAATGGTCACGTTTCAGGAGAAGGATAATGATATTGAGTCGAAGCGGATGACTGAGCTTCTTCATCATTCGGTTGAAAACCATGACTTTTTCTATGGATAACGCCTCTTTCTCCCTACGTAGTTCCTCCTCCCAATCGCTCCGGAGTGCACAGTCTGCAGGACAGCAGCGGGCAGATGCCATGTTAAAAAAAAGGGTTTTTGCGGAAAATAATACGTTCGGAACAATCGAAACATGATATTTTAAAAAATGTGACGAGTTTGCGGGATATTTTTAAAATAACGATAAGCCAATAATCAGTCATGTCACAGAAAACATACGGCATAATTGCGTTAATCGTGCTCATAGCGGCTTTTCTTGTTGGTCTGTATGGCATCCTCCAGTATTCAGTCACTGCAGCAGCCATCTATCTTATCGGAAGTATCGTTGTATTCCTGATCTTCGTCTATGCATTCTGTGCAAAATGCCCAATCCGTAACAACTGTACCCACGTGGTCATGGGTTGTGCGACACATCTCATGCCCAGCCGTGCAACCGGAGCGTATTCCCGCCCTGATCTGCTCGGTACATTATTGTTCTTTGGCTTTGTCGCACTCTTCCCCCAGTATTGGCTGATCCGAAATTCATTGTTGATGCTGGTATTCTGGATATTATTTTTGGGAAACCTGGGGATTACTCATTACACGTGCTGCAAGGGGTGCGGGAACATATACTGTCAGTTGCGGTATGAATGACCGTGGGGATGTCCTGGTTGGGAAGCAGATTTAATTTTTTTTTTGATTTTTCAATTTTTTTTGAAATCCAGTTCCACGATATATATGGGTTCCTGTTCCACGGATCACATATCAAACGGATGTGAAAAACGATGGGATTCGAAACAATTAAGATCGAGAAGGTAACGGGAAAATGCCCGG
>Ga0194040_1000206_pt1 | contig 16852 bp, 17 predicted proteins | sample JunL2210m_MetaG_FD_148973 | JGI IMG/M metagenome (GOLD analysis project Ga0194040, IMG submission 148973) | Anoxic zone freshwater microbial communities from boreal shield lake in IISD Experimental Lakes Area, Ontario, Canada - Jun2016-L227-10m | ecosystem: Environmental > Aquatic > Freshwater >... | reverse complement strand
TCGGTGGCCGACCCGACCAGACGCGCCAGCGCGGACAGCCGCACGCTGGGTGCCTCTGCCCGGCTCAGCACCCGACGTGCCAACCGCACCGTGCACAGCACCGGGAAACACGGCCAGTCGATATCGCACTGTTGGGCTGCGGCCTTCAGGAATCCGATATCGAATCCTGCGTTGTGTGCCACCAGGACGGCGCCACGGGCGAACTCCAGGAACATCGGCAGCACCGTCGCGATCGCCGGAGCATCGCGCACCATCGCGGTGGTGATCCCGGTGAGTTCGACGATCTGCGGCGGGATATCTCGCTGCGGGTCCACCAGCGTGGCGAATTCACCGATGACCTCCCCGCCGCGCACCTTGACCGCACCGATCTCGGTGATCGCGTCACAGGATCCGTCCGGGGCCGGCCTAGCCCGCGATCCGGTGGTCTCCAGGTCGACGACGACGAAGGTCGTGTCATGCAGCGCGGATTCGGCGACGGCATCGACGTCGGCAAAGCTCAGCTGGAGGTCTGTTGGAGAGCCGGCCATGGTGATCGACGGTAAGCACAACCACCGACAGGGCGCCTTCGCCACACCGGGAGAAGAGAACTTGTCGGTGTCGGTGGCTAGCGTGCGGGTCAACCGAGAAGTCATGACGAACACCGAGCAGGAAGACGAGACCGATATGGGGCAGATCCCGCCGGGCGAACCGGTAATCATCGACTGCGACGACTGCGCGGTGCGTGGTCCGGGTTGTCGGGACTGTGTGGTCAGCGTGCTTCTCGGCGTGCCGGAGAGTTTGCTGGAAGACGAACGAGCTGCGTTGGAAGTACTGGCCGAGGCGGGTCTGGCCCCTCGGTTGAGATTGGTCCCGATACGTCGGAATCCAGGTTCGGAGCGGGCCGGCTAGCCCGAGCGCGCGTCTGAGCCACCAGCGACGAATGTTATTGAAGTTACTGAACGTTCCCTGAGATGTTCGGCATTAGGTTGGACAATGCCGATGCCGTTTCGTAACCTTACCGAGACCTGAACGTATTTCGGCGAGTTGAGTCGACGCAGTCATAAGGATGCAATATCTTGAATTCTGACCGCATGTCCCTCACCAAATTCCTTGGTCACAGGCGGTTAGCAGTTGCGATCGCAGGCGTCACGGTGGTAGCCGGCGTGTTGACCAACTCGGCCTTTGCCGATCCGGCCGAGGATGCCGTCGCAAAGCTCAACCAGCTGTCCCGGCAAGCGGAGCAATTGACCGAGACCATGCATTCGGCTCAGCTGGATCTCGAGCACAAGGTGCAGGTCGAAGCCGAAGCGCAGACAGCGCACGCCAACGACATGGTCGCCCTCGACGCTGCCAAGGTCCGGCTGGTCTCCTATCAGGGCGCTGTCGACAAGTTAGCTGCGTCGGTTTATATGGGTGGCCGCACCGATGGTTTGAACGCGATCCTGACTGCCGCATCCCCGCAGGGCCTGATCGACACGATGGCCGTGCAACGGGTGATGGGCACCGAGATGTCGGCCCAGATGCAGAGCTTCCGCCGCCTCAACGAGGAGGCCATCAGGATCGAAGCCGCCTCCGCCGTGTCTGCGGCTGCCGCCAAGGTGGCCGCCGACGAGGCCGCGGCGGTACGGGCTGACATGCAGCGTAAGCAGTCCCAACTGCAGATTCAGATCGCCGTGGTGAAGTCGCGGTATCTGATGCTGACCCCCGTCCAACGTGCCGCGCTGGCTGAACCGGCCCCCCTGCCGCCGGCGTTCTTGGCCGCACCGGCCCCGGCCCCAGTGGCTGCGCCCGCGCCTGACAGCGATATCTCCACGCTGGCGGCACTGCCGGTACCGAATGCGGGCAGCGACGAAGGTGCAATCGCGGTGCAGGCGGCGCTCACCCGACTCGGATCGCCCTACTCCTGGGGAGCGGGAGGTCCCGGTGCTTTCGACTGTTCCGGTCTGGTGATGTGGGCGTTCCAGCAGGCCGGCATCTACCTACCGCACTCCAGCCAGGCGCTGGCCAACGGCGGACAGCCGGTCTCGATGGACCAGATGCAGCCCGGCGACGTGATCACCTACTACTCCGACGCTTCGCACGTCGGCATGTACGTCGGTGACGGGATGATGGTGCACGCCTCCACCTACGGGATCCCGGTGGCCGTCGTCCCGATGAACAACGCCCCGATCTACAACGTCCGTCGGTACTGAGCCGGCCGCACGCCGAATCCATCGGTCCCGCCTGGTGGGTGCGGTCCTCGTCGCTGAGTTGGCTGCCGCGATTGTGCTGATCTCCGGTGGCACCGAAGCTGAGCCCGCCCACTCGGCGTCGTCCTCCTCGTCAGTGACCGTTGATGGGCGCACAGTGCATCTGGTCAACCTCGGCGGGGCACGCACCGATGCCCTCCTCAAGCGGGTCGGTGCCGACATCGGTGATGCTGTCACGGCCGTCGAAGGATTCTGGGGTGCCGACTGGCAGCCTGAGATCGTTGTGGTGGCCACCGATTCCGATGCCCAGTTCGTCGCCGATGCCCACCTGGATCAACGGCGACAATGGACCGATATCGCCGCAGTCTCCGTCGCTGACGAGGTGGATTTTGCTGAACGTAGGACTTCGGGCCAGCGGATCGTATTAGCCCCCGGTGCGGCGGAGATGAGCGACTCCGCACTCCGAATCGTGTTGGCACACGAGCTTTTTCACTTCGCCGCCCGTACCGGCACAGCCTTGGATGCCCCGCGTTGGCTTACCGAAGGGGTGGCCGACTTCGTTGCCCGCCCGCCATCGGAGACCCCGGCCGACGTCAACACGGTCCTGCCTTCAGATGCCGCACTGGAAGTGCGTGGATCCGAGCGTGCCGCGGGCTACGATCGGGCCTGGTGGTTTGCCCGTTTCGTGGCCGACACCTATGGCATCGACGGGCTTCGCCGTCTGTATGCCGCGGCGTGTGGGCCTGGCCACGGTGATTTTGCGGCGGCGGTTCGCCAGGAACTCGGTATCGATATGGATGGGCTGCAAATCCGTTGGGCGCAGTGGCTGAAAGCGGAGCGTCAAAGACGATGACGCGAATCCTGCTGGTGACCAATGACTTTCCACCACGTCGCGGCGGCATCCAGTCCTATCTCGAGCAATTTGTTCGTCGGCTGGTCGATACGGGCCAGCATGAGCTGACCGTCTACGCCCCGCAGTGGAAGGGCGCGGATGTTTACGACCGTGCGGCACCGTTCACTCTCGTGCGCCATCCCGGAACCCTGATGCTGCCGCAGCCGGGGGTGGATCGGCGGATGCGCTCTCTGATCCGGAACCACGGTATCGAGACGGTGTGGTTCGGCGCCGCCGCGCCCCTGGCGCTGCTGGGCCCCCGAGCGCGCAGCGCCGGTGCGTTGCGTGTGGTGGCCAGCACCCACGGGCACGAGGTGGGATGGTCGATGCTGCCGGGGGCCCGCTCTGCGCTGCGCCGCATCGGTACCGACGCCGACGTCGTTACCTACGTGAGTCGCTACACCCGCGACAGGTTCGCCTCGGCATTCGGTCCGCAGGCCTGCCTTGAACACCTGCCGCCGGGAGTCGACAACGACCGCTTCGCGCCCGACTCGGTTGCGCGCGCGCAGTTGCGGGCCCGCTACCGCCTTGGCGAGCGACCTGTGGTGGTGTGTGTGTCACGGCTGGTGCCGCGCAAGGGCCAGGACATGTTGATTAGGGCGTGGGCGAACATCCGGCGCCGGGTAGACGGTGCCGCCCTGGTGATCGTGGGCGGTGGACCATACGGCGACGCTCTGCACCGGCTGGCGCAAGACAGCGGGGTGGCATCCGACGTGGTGTTCACCGGTGGGGTGCCCAGCGAGGAACTTCCCGCCCACTACGCGATGGCCGATGTGTTCGCCATGCCGTGCCGCACTCGCGGAGCGGGTGTTGACGTGGAGGGTCTGGGCATCGTGTTCCTGGAAGCGTCGGCCACCGGTGTGCCGGTCGTTGCCGGGTCCTCGGGCGGCGCGCCGGAGACCGTTCGCGATGGCGAGACCGGCCGGGTGGTGGACGGCCAGGATCAGGAGGAGATCGTCGAGGTGATCGCCGACCTGCTGAACGATTCGCAACTGGCACAGCGAATGGGGTTGGCCGGGCGGCGCTGGATAGCCCAGGACTGGAATTGGGAGACCCACGCGGGTCGTCTGGCCGATCTTCTGCGGGTCCGTCCGGCGCAGCCGCTGGGGTAGACCCCGTGAGCTCCCGGCATGCCCCGGATGTGTGAAGCTATGGCCGTGAGCAGCATCCAGGTCGCCGATGAGACGTTCGTCGCCGCCAGCCCTGCGGCGGTGGGCCGGGCTGTGGGGGACCGGGCCTGCTGGCGCCGCTGGTTTCCGGACCTGTTTCTCGACGTGGTGGAGGACCGCACCGACAAGGGGGTCCGCTGGACGGTCGCCGGGGCTGCCAACGGCACCATGGAGATCTGGCTGGAGCCCGTGCTTGACGGCGTCGTGCTGCACTATTTCCTGCACGCCGAACCCGCCGGGGACACCGCCAGGATGAACCTGGCCGCCATCAACCACCGGCGCCGAGTGGCTGGCAAGCGCATGGCCTTCGAGGTCAAAAACACCCTGGAGGCGTCACGACCGGTAGGCGCGCCGCCCGCCGTTTGATAGCCGGTTACCGCATGGTGGGAGAGGGTACGGTTTGTGTCCAGGTTGTGTCCCAGCCTGATGTCGCCGCGTCAGCGGCGGCAGCGACACTGGCCGTGACGGAAGCGATGGGGAAGCCGATGGGGAAGCTGATGGAGAAGCACTAACAGTGGCGGATAAGACGGCGCAGACCATCCACATCGACGCGGACCCGCGAACGGTGATGGACGTCATCGCTGACATTGGCTCCTACCCGGAGTGGGTGTCGGAGTACACCGAGGCCGAGGTGCTTGAGACCGATGCCAAGGGCAATCCCAAAGTGGCCAGGTTGGTGCTAGAGGCTGCGGTACTCAAGGACACCATGGTGCTCGCCTACGAGTGGCCGGCCGATCGAAAATCGGTGCGCTGGTCGCTGGTGTCCAGCACCTTGCTCAAGGCGCTGGATGGCGTCTACATCCTGACGCCCACGGGTACCGGAACCGATGTCACCTACGAACTGTCGGTGGATCTGATGGTGCCGATGATCGGCCTGCTCAAACGCAAGGCTGAGCGCAGGCTGACGGACACCGCACTGAAGGACTTGAAGAAGCGGGTCGAGGGCTGAGTGGAACTACCCGGTGACGCCGCCGCTGATGCGGGCCTGCCCACTGGGGCCCGGATCAGTTTCTTCGTCGGCAAGGGCGGGGTGGGGAAGTCGACCTTGGCTTCGGCGACGGCGGTGCGAGCGGCACTGAGCGGCCAGAAGGTGCTGGTGGTCTCGACCGATCAGGCGCACTCGCTGGGTGATGTCTTTGGCGTGCCGGTCGTGCCCAGTCACGCCGGCGAGCCGGTGCGCATACTCACCGAGGAGAGCGGTGGCGACACCGGCGGCGGATTTCTGGACGCCGCGGCTCTTGACACGCTCTCGCTGATGGAGTCGGTATGGGATCCGGCGGCCTCGATTCTGGCCGCGCGTTTTCCAGATTCCGATATCAAAGACGTTGCACCGGAAGAGCTTTGCGCAATGCCGGGCATTCAGGAGGTGCTGGGTCTGCGGTCGGTGGCGCGATTGGCGGACTCCGGCCGATGGGATTATGTGGTGGTGGACTGTGCTTCCACTGCCGACGCCCTTCGGATGTTGACCCTGCCCGCGGCGTTCGCGATGTACGCGGAGCGCTGTTGGCCACGGCACCGTCGCCTCAGTATCGCCATCGAGGATGCGCAGACAGCCGCCGCGGTTGCCCTCGTCGAGTCCGTCAGTGCGGGTGTGGAGTCACTGTCGGCCCTGCTGACTGATGGCGAACGGGTGAGTGCGCATCTGATCCTCACGCCTGAGCGGGTAGTGGCAGCCGAAGCAGTTCGAACGCTCGGCTCGCTGGCTCTGATGGGTGTGAGGGTGGAAGAGCTGATCGTCAATCAGGTTCTCTTCCAGGATGATTCATACGAGTACCGCAATCTTCCCGACCATCCGGCCTTCGACTGGTACTCCGCACGGATCTCCGAGCAGCAAGCGGTGTTGGAGGAGCTTGGCGACACGATCGGCGCATTGCGATTAGTGCTGACACCCCACCTCGCTGGTGAACCGATCGGGCCGAAGGCGCTGGGCCAGCTGCTCGACGAGGCGCGACGCCGGGACGGCTCGGCACCGCCTGGGCCGATCCGGCCGGTTGTCGACCGCGAGTCCGGGTCGGGTCTGGACGCGGTCTACCGCATGCGGCTGGAACTGCCGCAACTTGACGCCTGCGCGTTGCGCCTCGGCCGGGTCGGAGACGACCTGATTATCGGTGTTGCCGATCTGCGGCGGCGGGTGCGACTCGCGCCCGTGCTGCGACGCTGCGTCGTGACCGAGGCGACAGTGCGGGGCACAGAGTTGACGGTGCGGTTTCGCCCCAATCCTCAGGTGTGGCCCGCGTGAGTACGCCACACCCCGATCTCGGACCCGAATTGCGCCGGCTCGCCCAGGCTATTTTGGATCGACTGGATCCTGCGGTTCGGACTGCGGCCGCGATGGCCACCGAGACGCTCAGTGGCCCAGGGCGCTGCCAGCAGGTCTGGTGCCCGGTGTGTGCCCTGGCCGCCCTTGTCAGTGGCGAACAGCATCCCCTCCTGATTGTGATCGCCGACCACAGCGCGGCACTGATGGCAGTGATCCGAACGATGGCCACCGACCCGGCAGCCGCCGCGAACAGCGAGCCGACACCGCCCGGTGACAGCGATCACTCGGAGTCGGTGGCCGCCGATCGGCACTACCAGGACATCCCGATCATCATCGAGCCGGTCATTGCCGAGGAGTGAGCGCCCCGGCTGTGGATTGGCCGTGAACCGCGCTCGTCGTGTGGTCCGGGCTACACCGGCTGGGTACAGTTGGCGACAACGGCCACCCATGCGGGCCGGTGAGGGGAGTTGCCGATGTGGTACTGGCTTTGCAAGTACATCTTCATGGGTCCCCTGCTGGCGTTGCTGGGCCGACCGAAAGTCGAAGGCCTGGAATATATTCCCGTCTCAGGGCCGGCGATCATGGCGAGCAATCACCTTGCCGTGGCGGATAGCTTCTACCTCCCCCTGGTGGTCAGTCGGCGGATCACCTTCCTGGCCAAGGCTGAATACTTCACCGGCACGGGACTGAGGGGTATGCTCAAGCGCTGGTTTTTCACCGCCGCCGGCCAGGTGCCCATTGATCGCGCCGATTCCGACGCCGCGGAGGCCGCCCTCAACACGGCCAAGCGTCTGCTCGGCGAGGGCAAACTACTTGGCATGTATCCGGAGGGCACCCGGTCGCCTGACGGGCGGCTGTACAAGGGCAAGAGCGGACTGGCGCGACTGGCGCTGGAGAGCGGCGTTCCGGTTATTCCGGTGGCGATGATCGGAACCGACGTCGTCAACCCGCCGGGATCGAGGATGTGGCGGTTCGGTCGCGTGACGGTGAAATTCGGCAAGCCGATGGACTTCTCGAGGTTCGACGGTCTGGCCGGTAACCGGTTCATCGAGCGTGCCGTTATCGACGAGGTCATTTACGAACTGATGAACCTGTCCGGGCAGGAGTACGTGGACATCTACGCGGCGACACTCAAACAGGCTGATGTGCCTATGACGCGGGATGCACAAGGTCCGCCAGCGGCGCGGATTCCCGAGACCGCCGCGGGCTAGTGGTCGTGGGTGCCAGTGCCAGGCCTGCAACGGCAATGACTGCCAACGCCCACCACACATACGAGATTCCGAATAACTGACGCCACCATGACGCGGCGGCCTCGCGGTGCTCGGGCAGGAGTTCGATCGGTGTCCACACCATCAGGGCCGCCCCGGCCGCACTGACCACACCCAGTGCGATATCGCGGTATCGGTAGGCGAGCACCGCGGTGACGATGATCGTCGGCAATGCCCACACCCAGTGATGCGACCAGGACACCGGCGAGACCACCAGGCCGAACATTGCCACGCACATCACGGCCAGGGTCGGCTCCCCGGCAGCGGAGACCCGGCGCACCGCCCAGACCGTCAGCCCCAGTACGGCTAAGCAGGCCAGGACCCACAACGCCACTCCGGTGCCCTGACCCAGCTCAAGTCTGGCCAGCGCGCCGGCAGCGTTCTGATTGGTGTTGAAGGCGGCGGCACCGATGCGGTCGGTGTGAGCCACGGTAGAGGTCCAGTACTCCCACGAGTCACGCCATGCCAGAACAAATCCGATTCCCGTGGCGACCAGGAACGAAGCCATCGCGGTCAGAGCCGACCTGATGTCGCGGCGCAACACGAAGTACAGCAGGAACACCGCAGGGGTCAGCTTCAACGCGATCGCCACGCCGAGTAGCAGGCCTCGCGGCCAGGGAGTTCGGCGCGGAACGCAGTCGGCGATCACCAGGGTCATCAGGACCACGTTGATCTGGCCGAAGGAGAAGTTGGCCTGGATCGGCTCGAACCACATCACCGCGCACGCGACGAGACCAGCGGCCAGCCAGCAGCGCTGCAGCCACCCTGGTGCGCCACCACGGCCGGAGGCGACCGGCACCTGCAGGCGGGTCAGCACGATCCAGACCGATACCACCAGCAGCACACAGGTGATCACCGTGATCGCCATGCTGGCAACTGACAGTGACACCAGTGCCAACGGGCTGAACACGATGGCCGCCAGCGGGGGATAGGTGAACGGAAGCTCCGGACCGCCGCGGGTGTGAAAAACGGCCCCACCGGCATACAGGGGCTGACCCTGGAGCCAGGCCTGCCCGCCCATCCGATAGACATCGGTGTCGATCAGGTAGGGGAGATGGCGAAAGAGATGCCAGCAGGAGTAAACGACCACGACTCCGATGGCCACGGCGATGAGGGCTTCGATGATCCGCCACACCGCGTTGTGGGGGCGGTCCGACCGGCTCCGCCCCAAGAAACTGCCCCAGTCGGGCGACCGCCACCTGCTCATCTCCTCATCAGAGTATCCGGACGACGGCAGTGGGCAGGCGTGGGCGTAAGTTTTCCAGGCGTGCCTGCAGCCGTGCACTTCGACGTCATCGCCCCGGGACGGGAGCCGTTGATGTGGTGCCTGATCTCGTTCATCCTGACCTTCTTCGTGACCCGGACGATTACCCGCTATATCCGTGCGACTGCCGGCCGGACCGGCCCGCGCAAGTGGTGGCAGCCGCACAACATCTCGGTCTCGTCCAAAGACGACGGCAGCGGCGGTGGGTTGCACATCCATCACGCCGTCTTCGGGGTGGTCGGGATACTGATCTCCGGCGTCGCAATGGTGACCATGGCGCGGGATGGGACTATTCACCAGTTCACCGCGGCGGCAATCATTTTCGGGATCGGCGCCGCTCTGGTGCTCGACGAGTTCGCACTGATACTGCACCTGCAGGACGTGTACTGGTCGGAAGACGGACGAACCTCGGTCGATGCGGTGTTCGCTGCAGTCGCGGTGGCCGGCCTGCTGATTATGGGCTTCAACCCCCTGTCGTTCTTCGATATCGGCATCTGGCGGGACGACACCTCGGTCCTGGCCCGCGTGACCGTGGTGGCGATGGCGTTGTTCACCCTGGCGGTTGCCGTGGTCGTGTTGTTGAAGGGCAAGTTGTGGACCGGCCTGGTGGGCATGTTCATCACACCGTTGCTGTTCGTCGGTGCCATCCGACTGGCCCGCCCGCACGCGCCGTGGGCGCGCTGGTACTACCAGGACAAACCCCGCAAGATGCACCGCTCGATGGAGCGTGAACGCTACTTGCGTCGGCCATTCGTGCAGGCCAACCTCTGGCTCCAGCATGTGATCGCCGGTGAGCCCCGCTTCCCGGCCGATGCGGAGGTGGATGCCGAACTCGATCGCGAGATCCACGCCGCGCCGCCGCCGGCGAGCCGAAGTCGGCAGACTGCCACCCCGGCGGACCAACCCGCGGTCAAGGCCGGGGGATAGGACCACGATGCGGTACTTCTACGACACCGAGTTCATCGACAACGGCCGTCTCATCGACCTGATCTCCATCGGTGTCGTCGCAGCGGACGGCCGCGAGTACTACGCGGTCTCCACCGAGTTCGATCCGGAATCGGCCGGCCGGTGGGTGCGCACCCATGTCCTGCCCAAGCTGCCCTCGCCGGCCTCGCAGGTGTGGCGGTCACGTCGGCAGATCCGGGAGGAACTCGAAGACTTCTTCGGAATCGACGACCCGGAGATCGAGGGCGAGCCGATCGAACTGTGGGCCTGGGTGGGCGCCTACGACCACGTCGCGCTCTGCCAATTGTGGGGACCGATGACCAGCCTGCCGCCGCAGATCCCCCGCTTCACCCGGGAACTGCGGCAGTTGTGGGAGAGCCACGGATCCCCGCGGATGCCGCCCCGGCCGTCCGACACCCATGATGCCCTGGTCGATGCCCGGCACAACCGGCGCCGCTTTGAGTTGATGACCAGCGGCACTGATCTCGGTCCTGACCTCACCGACGCGGCTTCGACGCAGGTCGGCGACATCGCCAGCGGTGATACGTCGGGTTAGGACCCGGTTACCATAGGCGGGTGAACTGGACCGTCGACGTACCGATCGACCAGCTGCCGGCATTGCCGCCGCTGCCCGGCGACCTGCGTGACCGGCTGGATGCGGCCTTGGCCAAACCAGCAGCGCAGCAGCCGAGTTGGGATGCTGAGCAGGCCAAGGCCATGCGCACCGTGCTGGAGAGTGTTCCACCGGTGACCGTTGCCTCCGAGATCGAGAAACTCTCCGGCCAGCTTGCCGAGGTGGCCCGTGGCGAGGCGTTCCTGTTGCAGGGCGGCGACTGCGCGGAAACCTTCGTCGACAACACCGAGCCGCACATCCGTGCCAATATCCGGACCCTGTTGCAGATGGCGGTGGTGCTGACCTATGGCGCCAGCCTGCCGGTGGTCAAGGTGGCCCGGATCGCCGGCCAGTACGCCAAACCGCGCTCATCGGATATCGACGCGCTGGGGCTGAGGTCCTATCGCGGCGACATGATCAATGGGTTCGCCGCCGACGCGTCCGTCCGCGACCACGACCCGTCCCGATTGGTCCGCGCCTACGCCAATGCCAGCGCCACCATGAACCTGGTCCGGGCGCTCACCTCATCGGGTCTGGCGTCGCTGCACCTGGTGCACGACTGGAACCGGGAGTTCGTCCGCACCTCGCCGGCCGGGGCGCGCTACGAAGCGCTGGCGGCCGAGATCGATCGCGGTATGCGATTCATGTCCGCGTGCGGGGTTAACGACCGCAACCTCGACACCGCGGAGATCTACGCCAGCCACGAGGCCCTGGTCCTCGACTACGAGCGCGCCATGCTGCGGCTCTCCACTGAGTTCGGCGAGCCTCGGCTCTATGACCTGTCGGCTCACTACGTCTGGATCGGCGAGCGCACCCGCCAACTCGACGGCGCCCATATCGCGTTCGCGGAGGTGATCGCGAACCCGATCGGTGTGAAGATCGGACCCACGATGACCCCGGAACTGGCCGTCGAGTACGTCGAACGCCTTGATCCGCATAACAAGCCGGGACGGCTGACCCTGGTCACTCGGTTGGGCAACCACAGGGTGCGCGACCTGCTACCGCCGATCATCGAGAAGGTGCAGGCCACCGGACACAAGGTGATCTGGCAGTGCGATCCGATGCACGGCAATACCCACGAGTCATCCACGGGGTACAAGACCCGCCACTTCGACCGCATCGTCGATGAGGTTCAGGGCTTCTTCGAGGTACACCGGGCGCTGGGTACTCACCCCGGCGGTATCCACGTCGAGATCACCGGGGAGAACGTCACCGAGTGCCTCGGTGGTGCCCAGGACATCTCGGACACCGACCTGGCTGGGCGGTACGAAACCGCCTGCGACCCAAGGCTGAACACCCAGCAGAGCCTGGAGTTGGCCTTCCTGGTCGCGGAGATGCTTCGCGAATAATCCCGCCGAACGGGGCGCTGGCGTAACGCTCGGCGAGGGTCGGCTAACGTCCGATCAGGCCATGTAGGTTCACGCCGAGAGTCCACCCTGCCATCGCCACCAGACCGGTGAGCACCAATACGGCGAGCATCCAGAATGTCAGCACGCGCCGGGATCGCTGACGGACCCACGCGAATTCATCGATGTCGATTCCCGCGAATGTCCTTGGCGGGGAATCCGATTCATCGGTGTCATCGTTGTCATCGTTGTAAACCAGTTCGGTCTCGGCATCCTCGTTACGGGCCGCGCCAGGCTGCCACTGCTGCGGTCCGCGGGTCAGCTGACGGGTCGGGCGCCGAACGGATGGTGCGATGGCCGCGGCGGTGTGCTGCGCGGAGTTCTTCGGGGCCGGAACGCGGAACTTCGGCAGATCCAATTCCCCGGCGATCGCATCCAGTCCAGCGGCCATGGCCGAGGCATCACCGAACCGGTCGTCGGGATCGCGGGCCGTCGCGCGGGCGATGAAGGAGTCGAACTGGTCAGGCACCCCGTCAATCATTGAACTGGGCGGGGGCACATCCTGGTCGAGGCGCTGGTTGGCAACGGTGATCGCACTGTCGCCCGAGAAAGGTGTCGCTCCGGTGAGCAGTTCGAAGGCCATGATGCCGGCCGCATACACGTCGGTGCGCGGCCCGGTGTCGCCACCGAGGACCTGCTCGGGTGACAGGTAAGCGGCCGTGCCGAGGATGACACTGGTGGAGGTGATACCTGCCTCGGCGACTGCGCGCACCAGACCGAAGTCGACCAGTTTCACCTCACCGTCATCGGAGATCAGCACGTTCTCCGGTTTGACGTCGCGGTGCACCAGTCCGCCGCGGTGGGCAACTCCCAGCCCGCCCAGCACGGGCCTCAGTACCGCCGCCACGGCATGCGGCGGCATCGGGCCGCGCTCGCGGAGCAATTCGCGCAGCGTTCCGCCATCGATGAGTTCCATCACCAGAAACGGATGTGCCGGATCGTTGCCCTGGTCGTAGATGGCAACCAGGCCGGGGTGCTTCAAACTCGCGACCGCCCGGGCCTCGCGATGGAATCGGGCAAGGAACTGTTGGTCACCGGCATAGCGGGCATCCATCACCTTCAGGGCAACCGGCCGGTCGAGTCGGATATCAAGCCCGCGATATACCGTCGACATTCCACCGGTGGCGATCCTGGCCTCGACGCGGTACCGGCCGTCGAGTAACGCACCGACGAGCGGGTCAGTCGTCACCGGCCCATCCTAAGTCGGCCGACTCCGCGCGTGTCCCAAGGCGGCGCGGTTCTAGACTGATCGCGTGAGCACCATTCCAGCCAGTGATGACGTTCTCGACCCGGGAGAACCGGTCTACGACCTGCCCACGGTGGCTGAACTACTGCGGATTCCGGTGACCAAGGTGCAGCAGCGCCTCCGGGACGGCCAACTGGTGGCGGTGCGCCGCAACGGCATCCCGGTGGTGCCCCGGTTGTTCTTCACCGACGCCGGAGAGGTGGCCAAGCCGCTGCCCGGACTCCTGGCGGTGCTCCGTGACGGTGGTTTCAAGGATGCCGAGATCATGCGCTGGCTGTTCACCGCCGACCCGTCGCTGACGGTGACTCACGACGGTGTGCGCGAGGCGATGACCAACGCCCGCCCGGTCGACGCCCTGCACGCCCACCAGGCCCGCGAGGTACTGCGCCGGGCCCAGGCCATGGCGTACTGATAGGGCCTAATCTACGGCGTGATCGCGGTGCAACGATCGCCACGCCGCGACGGCGCAGGCGGTGGCCAGCAGCAGGTGCAGCCACGAGTACATTCCGTGCGCGCCGTCCGGCTTGAAGATCACCATGATCCAGGTTGAGAACCCTGCGATGAGAGCGATCGCCGGCCGCGACTGCGCCAGCGCCGACACCACGGCAAGTGGCCAGGTGTAGTACCACGGCAGCGCGGCGGGCACGAACAGTACAACGACCAGCATCGCCCACGCGATACCCTGCAGCGCTTCGCGATCGGTATGTCGGAAACGCCACCACAGCAGGGGAAGTGATACGGCGATGATGCCGATACCGACAACGCGGGTGATATCGAGAATCGCGTAGAAGTTGACCGGCATGAACAATCCGCCGATCGCGTTGGTCAGGTTCGCGATTGCGGTTGGGATCGTCAGCCAGTTGATGATCTTCACTGAACCGGCCAGGGCGGTCAGCCAGCCCAGGCTGACCCCCGCGACAGCGGAGAGCACTGCGAAAATCGCGATGAAGATCGTCACCGATGCTGCGGATGCGATGACAAACGCCCGCAATCGGCTGCCCGCGAGATGACGCATCCAGACCCAGACCATGAACGGAAGAGCAAGCACCGCAGTGGCTTTCACCGCTACCGCCACCGCGATCAGCGCCGCACCTGCGACATGACGCCGGGAGAATGTGAGGGCAATTCCTGCCATCATGAGCCCGACCATCAGCATCTCGTTGTGCACTCCGCCCATCAGATGCACGATCACCAACGGGTTGAGAACGCAGATCCACAGCGCCAACGCGCCATCGGCGCCGACGTGGCGGGCCGCCCGCGGCGCGGCCCAGACCAGTAGCACCAGGCCGGGCAGCATGCACAGCCGCAGCAGCATGGTTCCGGTCACGACGTTGTTGCCGACGATCATCGTGACGAATTTGGCGATCAGTATGAAAGCCGGGCCGTACGGCGCCGGTGTAGTCGTCCAGATCGAGCTGACGTTGTCCAGTAGGGAGTTCGGGTTATCGATCGGGCCGACGGCGTAGGGGTCGAAACCGTCCCGCAATAGCGCACCCTGGGCCAGATACGAGTAGGTATCGCGACTGAACAACGGCACGCTGAGCAGCAGGGGTGCCAGCCAGAACCCGGTCGTGGCGATCATCGTGTACTCGCTGACTCTGCCGCCGTCGAGTGTCCGCCGGCCCAGCCAGAGCCAGGCCACCAGTAGCCCGACCACGCCGATCCACAGCAGCGTCGACGACACCACCAGGCCATGACCGAATCGCAGCCAGGACAGTCGTAACGATTCCAAGAGTGGGTCGTGCTGCCGGGTGCTGCCGGCGCCGACGCCGCCGAGGGTGATCAACGCCGCGCCCAGGAATCCCAGCAGCGCCGGCCTGCCCTCATCAGCGCGCGCGAATGCGATGAGGCGGTGCAATCCCGTCGGAGATGAGGCCGCAGTCGTTGGTGTGCCGGCGGACATTGGCCTATGCTGACCGGTTGGCGGCCAATCCGGCGAGCTCGGTCAGACCGATCTTGGCCGGTGCATTGATCGGCGCGCTTGACAGGACTGCCAGTGCGCGGCGGGTGAGCATGTCGATGTGGTCCTCCACAGCGGCCAGCGCTCCGACCGATTCGATGACCGAGCACAGGTCGCTCACCTGGGAGTCGGTCAGCTCCGTGCCGATCGAGGACCGCAGCAGTTCGGCGGCTGCCGGGTCGGAATCACCGGCCCGATCCAGCGCCTCGGCCAGCAATACGGTGCGCTTGCCGGAGCGAAGGTCATCCCCGGACGGCTTGCCGGTGACCGCTGGGTCGCCGAACACTCCGAGAACATCGTCGCGTAGTTGGAAGGCCACGCCCAGGTCGGTGCCGAACGCACCGAAGATGCTCTGTACGTCGGGCCGATCCGCAGCCGCGGCGGCACCCAGCTGCAGCGGCCGAGACACCGTGTAGGACGCCGTCTTGTAAGTGTTGACGTTCATCGCTGACGCGATCGACTCCGCGCCACTGGACTCGGCGACGATGTCGAGATACTGACCGCCCAGTACCTCGGTGCGGATGTCGGACCACACGCGTCGAACTCGCTGCCGGCCGTCAGCCGGCAACTCCATCCCGGCCACGATGTCATCAGCCCACACCAGCGAGAGGTCGCCGAGCAGGATCGCAGCCGAGCGGCCGAACTGTTCGGGGGAGCCGTGCCAGCCCCGATCTCGATGCAACTCGGTGAAGTGCACGTGTGCCGTCGGCATGCCGCGGCGAGTGGCGGAGTCGTCGATCACGTCGTCGTGGACGAGCGCGCAGGCGTGCAGTAGTTCCAGAGCGGAAAACAACCTGAGGGACTCCGCGTCGACCCTGTCATCAGGACCGGGGGTCACCGCGCGGTAGCCCCAGTAGGCGAAGGCCGGCCGCAGTCGCTTACCGCCGCGGAGCACGAAGTCCTCGAGGACGCCGATGAGACCGTCGTACTCGGTCCCGATATACGCGGCATCGGCCCGCCGCTCGGCCAGGTATCCGCGAAGTTGATCGGTGACGGCGGCGGCCAACTCGACGGCCGACGGAGCTGCTGCTTCGATGCTCAGCGTGGCGCCCCTTCCTGTTCGTCGTGCTCGGCGGCGGTGAACCGGGGCGAGGTGTCGCGGTCCCGCCATGCCAGGGCTGCGATGAGGCCGGCCACGACGAAGGCGGCCAGCCCGAGCCAGAGGGCCGCGGTATTGAACGAACGGGTACTGGGGTCGGTGTACCGGGATTGCGCGCTCATGGTGTTCACCACGCCCGGCTTGAGTGTCCACTCGACCACATCGGTATCCACGCGATCGCCGTTGGTGGAGGTCACCTCGCCCGGGAAGGACACGCTGAACGTGACGTCAGCCTCGGTGTCGGTGACGTTGGTGAGGTCGACCCGGCCCTCGAGCATCACCAGGCCCCCCGCCCGCCGCAGGGAGATATCCACCCCGGTGGCGTCGCGGCTGAGGTTGGCAAGTTGAGGCAACTCGGCGAAGGAGAGGTCGGAGAAGGTGGCCTGTGAGCCGACGTATCCGTCGGCGTCATAGGGCGAAACCGCGACCTTCTGGCTGAACGACAGGTTCTGGTCGAATTGGGGGCCCCTATCCTTGTCGTCGCGAGCCTTGCTGGCTGCGACGATCTCGCCGGATACCGCGTCATCGTCGGACACCGTGATCGAGGCGTGCACGCGCAGGG